>Ga0134124_10000074_pt1 | contig 97830 bp, 92 predicted proteins | sample KB304_FD_96880 | JGI IMG/M metagenome (GOLD analysis project Ga0134124, IMG submission 96880) | Terrestrial soil microbial communities without Nitrogen fertilizer from Kellogg Biological Station, Michigan, USA - KB3-0-4 | ecosystem: Environmental > Terrestrial > Soil > Unclassified ...
AGCTTCCCGCTGCGCGCGTCATCGCGGCGGCCGAGCAGGCGCTCGTTTCCGCGCGAAATGAGCCAGCAGCAGGCTGACCAGCCCGCATCCGGCCGCGAAGGCTGCGATGTGGGCACCACGCGACGCTGTGACCAATGTCGCCGTAGCGAGCGCCGCTAGCGCCACATTGAGCAGCAGCACGCGCGCAACGATCTCCATCACGCTGAAGCCGTTATCGATTGCGCGTTGATAAAAGTGGCTACGATGCGCTTGCGTGACGTTCTCGCCTTTGGCCAACCGCCGCAGCAGCGTGATGGTGGCATCAGCGATGTAATAGAGCGGCAGCAGCGCGGCTGCGGCGAGATGGACGCTTGCGAGCAGCACCAGCAGCCAGGCGAGCAGGAAACCGATCGGCAGGCTGCCGACGTCGCCGAGGAAGACGCGCGCCACCGGCTTGTTGAACGGCGCAAAGCCGATAACAGCGCCGCACAGCGCTAGCGCGACCACGATCGCTTCGGATGGCAGCGCGCCCATGAGCCCAAAGGCGGCGAGGGTGGCGGTGATCGGCACCGCTTCGGCGACCGTCATCCAATCGATGCCGTCCATGAAGTTGGTGAGGTTCACGAACCACACGGAGCCGATCAGGATCAGCGCCCGCTCCAGGGCGAACGGCAGCGCCGGAAGAACGCGCAGCTCCGCAGGCAACGTCGCGATCAGAATGCCGGCGGCAAGAAGTTGCAGCATCAGGCGCGGCAGCGCTTCGAGTGGACGAATGTCGTCGATGGCCCCGACGACAGCGAGGCCAATGGCGCAGGCAAAGATAACGGTCAACCGCAGCGGCTCTTGCATCGTCGCCGGAGCGAGCAGGACAGCCGCCGCCACGGCGAGCGTCGTAGCGGCGATGACAGCGATGCCGGCGCCCTGTGGCGTCGGCTGCTTGTGCGCGCTGCGTGCATTCGGTCTCGCCAGTGCGTAGCGCACGAGCAGCGGGTGCAAGAGCGAAACCAGCGCCGCAGAGACGGCGCCCGCGCCGATGAGCAGCAGGATCAGCCCGACGCCGCTCATGCAGTCATTCTCTCGCCGGATTGTTGCGCGCCGACGACATAGAAAATCCTGAGTTGTCGCGGACGGTCGATCAACGGTGGTCTTCCGGAGGTGTCGAGAATCGGCGATTCCATCTGTGGAACGGCGGTTCGGGGCCGTCAATGCGCCGGGTGTCGGAAAACAACCACAGTTTTAATAATTCTCGTGTGATTACAACGTCTTATTATGTTCATCGGGCGAACAATTGCTTGACGTTCATCTCGTGAACAGGATAGCGTCGCGATATAAAGGGACGAGATGCCGGAAATCCTGCGCCGTAGCCCAGAGGTCGAGAACGAGCGCATCGTGCTCGGGCTGTTGGAGTCCGTCGAGCGTGACGGCGCCCAATCGCAGCGCAAGCTCGCCGCCGAACTCGGCATCGCACTCGGCCTCGTCAACGCCTACCTCAAACGCTGCGCCACCAAAGGTCTGGTCAAGATCAGCGGCACTCCGACCAGGCGTTACGCCTACTACCTGACGCCGAAAGGCTTTGCCGAGAAGTCGCGCCTGACGGTGCACTATCTCACTTCGTCGTTCGAATTCTTCCGCCGCGCGCGCGGCGACTGCCTCGACACCTTTCACACCGCACGCCGGCGCGGCTGGCAGCGGGTCGCCTTGCTCGGCGTATCCGATCTCGCCGAGATCGCCACCATCTGCGCGGCGGAAACCGAGATGACCATCAGGGCGGTGGTCGATGCGCAGGCCACGGTGAAGACCTTCGTCGGCATTCCGGTGTTCGGCTCGCTCGACGACGTGCGCGAATGCGACGGCGTGGTGGTGACCGATCTGCGTGAGGCGCACGAGACGCTGCGCGCGGCGGTGGCCGAATTCGGCATCGAGCGCGTGCTGGCCCCGGCGCTGCTTGGTGTGCGGCTGCGAGACGTAAACGAGGGAGCGCGCTGATGCTCGATTGCACACCGCGCTGGTACGTCGCTCAAACCCATCCACGCGCGGAGGCGAAAGCGGCCGCGCATCTCGACCGCCAGGGCTTCCGCGTCTACCTGCCGCGCTTCCTCAAGCGCCGGCGTCACGCGCGTAAAGTTGACACGGTCGCAACGCCGCTGTTTCCGCGCTACCTGTTCGTCGCCATCGATCCGGTGACGCAACGCTGGCGCGCGATCCAATCCACCGTCGGCGTCAGCCAGCTCGTCTGCAACGGCGAGCTGCCGACGGCGGTCGACGACAACATTATCGCCGACTTGCGCGCGCGCGAGGGCGACAACGGCTTCGTGCAACTCGACCAGCAACCGAAATTCAATCCGGGCGACAAGCTTCGCCTGCTCGACGGCGCGTTTACCGACTGCCTCGGGCTCTACGACGGGATGCGCGACGGCGACCGCGTTGCGGTGCTACTCGATCTGCTCGGCCGCAAAGTCCGCGTGACGATGGACGCGGATTTGGTCGTGGCGGCCTGACGCGCTTAGCCCTTGGCCCAACGGTCGTACCAAGCCTGGAACATCAAAATCGTCCAGAGCTGATACTGCCAATCCCGCCGGCCGCTGAGGTGTTCATCAAATATTCGACGGATCGTGGCGCTGTCGAACAGGCCATGCGCTGCGAGGGCTTTCTCGGACAACAGCTCGGCCGCCCAGCCGGAGAGCGCGCCGCGCAGCCAATCGCCGATCGGGATCGCGAAGCCGGCTTTTTGCCGTTCGATAAGATCGCGAGGAACATGTCGATAAAGCACGTGCCGCAATGGAATTTTTCCGGTGGTACCCTGCATCAATGCGGCGTTCGGTAGCCGCCACGAATACTCGACGACGCGATGGTCGAGCAGGGGGACGCGCGCCTCGAGCGAAACGGCCATGCTGGCGCGGTCGACCTTGGTGAGGATGTCGTCCGGCAGATACTGCATGGTGTCGAAGTAGCGCACACGCGCGCTCGCATCGGGGATGTCGCCCGCGATGCTCGGATCATCCCAAAGTCCTGCCGGTTCGCTCACGCCATGCATCACCTGCGCCGGCTCCGGCCATTGCGCGATCATGCGCCGGTACATTTGATCCGTTCCGCCCAACGCAACGAGGGCGGCCGCTTTGTGAATCTTGTCGCCGATAAACCTGGGCCGAAGCCGTGCCGGCAACGGACTGAAGACGGTGTCCCATGCGCCCGGCGACAGCATCTGCAACCCGCCGCCAAGCGCTTGCGACAGCGCCCGCGGGACCACGCGATTCCATTTGGCGAGCCGGTCGATCCAATGATGGCGCACGTAGCCACCGAAGCATTCGTCGCCGCCATCGCCCGAAAGACTGACGGTGACGGAACGGCGCGCCAGTTCGGACACGAGGAATGTCGGGATCTGCGAGGAATCGGCGAACGGCTCGTCATAGATGTCGGCGAGCCGGCCGACTGTGGCGAGCGCGGTCGCGGGCTCGACGACAAGCTCGGTATGGTCGGTGCCGAGATGCCTGGCGACTTGCCGGGCGTAACCCGCCTCGTCATATCGCTTGTCCTGAAAACCGATGGTGAAGGTGCGAACCGGGCGTGTCGACTGCGCCTGCATGAGCGCGACAACCAGCGATGAATCGATGCCGCCGGACAGGAACGCGCCGAGCGGCACGTCAGCGACCATCTGCCGGCGCACCGCGTCGCTCAGCAGAGTTTCGAGTTCATCTGCGATCTGCTCGGCATCGCGCCTCTCGCCATGGCGCTGGCCGTCCGCGGCGATGGCGCGCAGATTCCAATAGCAAGAAATCTTTGGAGCGTCGCCGGCGGCCACGCTCAAGATATGCCCTGGCTGCAGTTTGTAGGTGTCGCGGTAGATCGTGTGCGGCGCCGGGATGCATGCCGCACGCAGATAGGCGGCGACCGATTGCGGTTCGATCTTAGCCGCAAAAGCTGGATGGCCGCGCAGGGCGCGGAGCTCCGAACCGAACAGGACTGCCCCGTTCGACAGCCGCGCCCAATAGAGCGGTTTGATGCCAAGACGATCGCGCACCAGCCACAGGCGCTGCTCGTGACGATCCCAGAACGCGATGGCGAACAGTCCGTTGCAGCGTTCGATCGTCTCCGTCACGCCCCAGAGCGCGACGGCTTCGAGCATGACTTCCGTGTCGGAATGGCCGCGCCAGCGCACGGCCGGATTCGCCCGCTCGACCTCGGCACGCAATTCGTCGGTGTTGTAGAGTTCGCCGTTGTAGACGGTGATCCAGCGCTCGTTGGCCGATGCCATCGGCTGCGCGCCGGCCTCCGACAGATCGACAATCGATAGGCGGCGATGCCCGAGCGCCACTCCGGCCTCAGGAGCGGTCCACACGCCGTCGGCATCGGGGCCGCGATGGGCGAGGGGCTGAACCATTGCCGCGACCCGGTCCGTCAGGTCGTTCGTCGACAGCCCGGTCGAGTCAAGGAATCCAGCGATTCCACACATCAGGTACTGCCACCCTGAGCAATAATCCGAACGCGGCCACCCGCGCGGTGCGACGACATTGACCGTATAACCCAAGTCTTTATACGAGGCGACGGTTGCGTGGTTGAATTAACGCATGACCGAATCAAACAACGCGGCCGCGGTTAACCGACAAACGACGATGGCAAAGAGCGGTTGGATATTCGTGTTGGCCGGCGCCGCGTCGCTGTCGCTCTGCGCGGTCATCGACTTTTACTATTTCCCGTCCACCGTTGTCTTTGGCGATGAACTGCGTTTCCTGCGCAGCGCATCGCATCTTGTGCAAACCGGCCAGTTCGCGGTCAGCGACGCTCGGGCGTGGGAAATGCCGGGGACGGCGATCTTTCTCGCCGGATTTATTAGCCTGTTTGGCGATGCGCAGGGCGCGATTTTGCCGGCCCGCCTGGCGCAGGCCGTACTGCTCGTGTGTCAGGCCGGCATGGTGGCCGTGATCGCGCAATGGCTTTTCAAGCGCCGTTCGGCGGCCATCGCCGCGTACATCATGGTGGCGTTCTATCCTTTCTTTCTGTTCTACCAAGGCCTGCTGCTGAGCGAGACGCTGTTCAATATGCTCCTCATCGCGGCCTTCGCCAGCCTTTATTGGTGGCGCGAGCGCGGTCTTCGCTTCGATGGCGTCTTCGTGTTGACCTGTCTGCTGTTTGGTCTCGCGGCGTTCATCAAACCGACTTTGACGATCGCGCCGCCTATCCTGATGGCGTCGCTGGCGGTCGCGAACCTTCGCCATGCGTTCCGCGTCCTCGTCGTGGCGGGGCTCACTTATGCGGCGGTGCTGACGCCATGGGTGGTGCGAAACTACACGGTGTTGCATGCTTTCGTGCCCTTCACGACGGGCGCATCGGAAAATCTTTACCTCGGTAACAACGAGAAGAACCAAACAGCGGGCATCGACTGGATGGCGGACGTCGATCAGGACGTCGTCGCACGCCTGCGGGCAATTCCGGGTGAAGTCGAACGACAGCGCGCGTTCGGTGCGGCGGCGATCGACTACATCCGCGCCGACCCGATGGCCTTCGTCCAGCGCGCGGGACAAAAGTTCGCCCGCTTCTGGAATGTCGTGCCGAACGCGCCGGAATACCGCGGCAATCTTTATCGCATCGTCAGCGCGGTCAGTTTCGGCGGCGTCCTGATGCTGTCCGCCGTGTCGCTCTTGATATGGCGCCGGCATCTTATCGATTTCGCGCCGTTGCTGCTGCTCGCAGTCTATTTCACGGCCGTGCACATGATCACGATCGCTTCATTGCGCTATCGCCTGCCGCTGGAGCCTTTCTTGATTTTGATGGCGGCAGGGGCGGTGGGTGCCGCCGTGCAACGCACGGTGCGCGTTTAATCGCGAGACCTATGTGGCGTCCGTCATCGTTCGCAGGAATGGCAATGCCGGGCGCGCCGCGCCGAACAGGCTCGGATTGTCCGCGATGGCCGCCCGGTAGTTTTGCATCAGCGCCGCGTCGCCCGGCGCGAGCGGGGCAGCATCCAGCATTTCTTGCACCGCCAGATTGAGTTCAGACGGCGTGTTCGATCTGGCCTCGCAGCCGTGCCGGCGGAGCAGTTCGTTGTTGATCAGATAGGAGCGCAGCGGCTGGCGATAGATCTCCTGCAGCGACAGATAGCGGCCGTGCCGGCGATCATAGATCCGCTTCAGCATGAAATTGGTATTGGCCGTCCAGGGCTGCGTATCGTTCGAGATGGCATTGGTCACCAGGATCGGCGTGCCGAAGGACTGCACGGCAAAAGTCGGGCCCGAGGTCGTGCCAATGACGAAGCGGCTGCTGGCGAACAGGAACACGTCCATACGAGCCGATTTGGCCTCGCTGTGGGCATAATCGATGACACGTGTCATGCGCGGCAGCTTGCTCATCGACCGGTCACCGAGCCGGAAAACCCATCCCCCGCGCCCGGTGATTTCCTCGATGGCGTCGAAATAGTCGCGGATGTCGGCCGACCGATGGGCGGCGATGGTTCCTGGTCCGTCGCCGTAGAAGCCGCCTTCGCGCACGTGCAGGCTGACGTACCAATCGCCGGGGGCCAGCCCCAACGCCGTGAGCTGTTGTTGTCCGAAGGCTCGGTCCTCGCCGTTCAGTCGAATTAGCGGCTCACGCTTCTGCTCGGCCCATTGGCATTGCGCCTGCGCCGCCAAATGTTGCAGCGGCATGGCCAGCGGACCGGTATTGCGCACGGCGATGAACTGGTCGCCGATCGACCGCTGATAGGGAAACAACTCGGCGATCAACCGCTCGTCGTCGATGACGCAATAGTAGTCTTTCCAATATTGGAACATCGCCTTGTTAGCGATCTTGTTAGCCGGCGCCATCAGCACGTAATTTGCCTTCGGAATAAGGCCGAGGCCGAGCCGCGCAACCCGCATGTAATGATCCAGAAAGCCGATATGGCCGATCTGGGTCACCCATTCGTAACCGAGCAAACGGATGGGGAGAGCGGGATCAAAACGCGGGCAGGCGGCGGCGATCTTTTTCACGAGGCTTTCCGGCATGGGAAAACGCACGCGAACGACGTCTTGGTATTCGAATGCGCGTTGATAGAAACGCAGCGCTCGCTCGATCTGGCCCTGCCGATAGAACTCTTCGCCGAGTTGCACCAGATTGTCGTAAATCATCAATTCGCCGGCGTTATCCATCTCCCATTGCGGTGGCGAGTAAGCATCGGCATCGTAGCGAGCCGCGTAATTCTGGTGCGCCATGACGTTTCGGTAATCGATAGCGGCTGATTTTTGAAAAGCCTCAGTGGCCTGCACGTTGTCATCGTCAATCAGAAACGTGCAGCCGAGCTTGCGCAGCGCCATGGCATTCCCGTCTTGCTGCATCAGGATGGCGCGGCGCAGGAAATATTGCGCGGTCTTTGCGTCAAGCATGTAGAGATGCGCGACGCCGAAGACATAGTTCAAGAAATAGCCGTCGACATCCTCCGGCAATCGGGCGTTGCGCGCGATACGGTCATATCGCTCGCAGAGAAACAGCGTCTGGAAGTACAGCAAGCCGGCGACGCCGCGGCGCGCGCGGACATCGCCGCGGAAAATCAAATTTGTGAGCCTGGCGACGCGAATGGCCCGCTCGCGATTGGCGGCGGCAAGATGAATCTGGACGGCGACGGCAAGGCCGTACTTCATCAAATTTGTGAGGAGCCTGACGGGCAGACGATAACCTCGCCGGGCGCAGGCAACGGTGAACCCCAGCAGACAGCCACCAATGGCCGGAGACTGCACAATTCGGTCGGTGGATGCAGAGACATGACGGAACAGCGGACGAATCACCGCACCGCTTCGCCGCAAAGCCTGGTAGGTGCGCATCACCACATGCCGCACCATACCTTTCGCGGCGGAAATCAGCGGCGGCCCCGATTTTCCTGGGGGAGAGCGGGCCTCAGGGGCCACCGTCGCGGCGGCTGGCCGGGCCGCTTCACCATGCGCGGTGAAGCGGCGAAGTGCGCCGACCGCATGGATCGATGATCGCGTCACATCGTCCCCCGTGCCTCGCGCGCGAGGATCGCGCGGCGCGCGCGCGACTGTGCGAGGAACCGTAGTAGCGACATCGGACGCGTTCGCAACGTCAGCCAAGCCAGCGCAGCAATCGATGCGAGGCGCCCCATCGAAAGAAGCGTGAGCAAGAGTGCGCGTTCCCAACGCGCCAGATGCAGCAGCGCGACAATCCGGTCGGCGCGCTCCTCCGGAGACAATTGGCCGTCCAAAATCACCAGTCGCGCGCCGCCAAAGCGAACCCGCCGGTCAAGGATTTCATCGTAGTGCTCCGGAAATCGTCCCGGCGGTTCGGCGGCAATTGCGTGGCGCATGCGTGCCAGCAGCGGCTCGATCTGCTCCGCCCGCGTGACCCGCGTCGTCGAATAGTTCGTGCCGATGAGGCGCCAGTAGCCGAGAATTTCGGGGACGAAATAGAAGCCGCCGCGAACGGCAAGCTGGCGCATCAGCACACCGTCGGATAGCGATTCGAGACTTTGATCGAACCGGCCGGCATCGAGCACGGCTTGCCGGTTATAGAGGCATGCGACGCCCGAGAGATAATTGTCGCCGACTTCAAACAAGCGCCGCGCCTCGTCTGGCGAAATATAGCGAGGCTTGACGGTCGGCAGCAGGATGGGCCGCAAGTTGCTGCGGCCGGTGTTGCCAATAATCTTGACGCAGCAGCAGATGAGGCTGGGAGTCGTCGGCCCGGTGGCCCCGAGCATCGCTTTCTCGAGAGTCGTCGGGTGCAGCCTGTCGTCCGCACCAAGAAAGCTGATCCAATCCGTCTTCAACAGGTCCAACGCTTCGTTTTGTCCCGCGAAGACGCCGAGCCGCTCGCGATGTTCGATGAGCTGCCAGTTAGGATGCCGGCTCAGAAACTCGCGGATGATCTCCAGGCTATTGTCTGTCGATGCATCGTCGATGATGAGGACTTTGTCGGGTGCCCGCGTCTGCGCGGCAATGCTGCCAAGCGATTCCGGCAGGTAGGCCGCATGATTGTAATTCGGGACCACAATCGCAACGGTCTGGCGGTCGTTTGGCAGGCTGACGGGCATCAAAATCCTCGTTGCGGGGAGATCGAGTCGCTTGGGCCTCGATCACACAAAACTACCATATCCGCAAACGCTTCCGCACGTGACCGCCGTGCCGTACCGGTTGTTCGTTAGCTCGCTTGGAGCGGACTTGCACCGGTAAACGGCCGTCTCTAAATGGGTACGAATTTCGGCCCCTTGCGCAAGCACCGAGCGCGTCGGAAGGTTAGCAATGGCTGGGGATTATACCTGTCTGTCGTGCCGCCACGCGCTGACGGACCCGGTGCTCGACCTCGGCGAACTGCCGCCGTGCAATCGTTATGTCAAAACGGGCAGCGTCCCTGACACGCACCGTATGAAGGTCGCCAATTGTCCGGCGTGTGGCCTCGTTCAACTGATCGATCCGCCGCCGGCCTCGTTCATCGTGCCGCGGGTGCCGTGGATCCGCTATAACGAGCCGGAGGCGCACCTGGGCGATGTCGCAGGCGCGCTGCTTGGTCTGTTTCGAACGCCACCGCGCACGGCGCTCGGTGTCGGTCTCTTCGATGCGCCGTTGCTCAATCGTCTCGCGCCGCTCGGATTGACAACCACATCGCTCGATCTGATTTCCGGGACGTCGTCGCGTTACGGTTTCCCGGCCTTCCCATATCTCGAAACATTCCAGGCTCAACTGCGGCCGGGGGCGCTTGCGCAAACGGGAGCGTCGCCAGCCGACATCGTTTCGTGCAGGTTTTTGCTCGAGCACAGCCACGATCCGATGGCCAGCCTCGCCGGCTTGAAACAGCTTGTGGCCCCGGGTGGTCTGCTGGTGATCGAAATTCCGGACAGCAGCAAATTCATTGCGTCGCTCGATTATTCGTTCCTGTGGGAAGAGCACGTCAGCTATTTCGTCGAAGCGACGATCAAGTCGATGGCCGTGCGGGCGGGGTTTGAGGTCGCCCTGATCTTCCGTAATGAATCGCAACTTGAAGACACGCTTGTTGTCGCGCTCAGGCGCGCCGATGGTGCGGTCGGCTCGTCGGCAAAAGAACCCATCGATACCCGTTCGTTTGCGGCCTATCGCGACGCGTTTCCTGTCCGCCGCGAGGCTTGCCGCAGCCGCCTGCGGGAGCTCGCGGCCAGAGGCAAAATCGCCATGATTGGCATGGGCCATCAGTCGCTCATGTTCGTGAACGCGTTCGGACTGCAGCCGTTCATTTCATTCCTCGTCGACGACGATCCGAACAAGGTCGGATGCTTCGCGCCGGGTAACAGTTCGCAGCCGATCGTTCCCACCTCAGCTATACTTGGCCGCACGGATATCGCCGCTTGCCTGCTCGCGGTCAGTCCTCGCGTCGAAGGAAAGGTTCGCGACAATCTCCGCAGCCTGAGCGAGCAGGGCGCCGAGATCTACTCGATTTACGCTGGCGTGCAGGGCCGAAAACTAATAGAAAATCGGCCATGAGGCTGATCAAGAAATCGCCCGAAGTCTTTCTCGCCGAGGGGCCGATTACAGCCATTGGCGCGGCCGAAATCGACGTCATCAAGTCGGCGCTCGCGCCGAGCCCGAAAGGCCGCGTGCGTATCAATGCGCATCTGAACGATGACGACCCGCTGCACGAAATGTTTATCGCGTTCCTGCCGGGGTCCTACCTGCAGCCGCACATGCATCCGAGCAAGACCGAGTCGTTCCATCTCGTTCACGGTGCGGTCGACATTGTGGTGTTTGAGGAGGATGGCCGGCTTCGCCAAGTCGTGCCGCTCGGTGCGGGCGACCCGAGCAAGGCCTTCTACTACCGCATGTCGAAGCCATTTTTTCACACGCTGCTGATCCGCTCCGATCTGCTGGTCATTCACGAGATCACCAATGGACCGTTCAATCCCAGCGAGACCGTTTATGCGCCTTTTGCGCCGCCGGCGTCCGATACCGCCGCTGCTGCCGCGTATCAGGCTGCGTTGACCAAACGTGTCGATGAATTGAAGGGTGCTTGAAATGGCAACGGGGCAGGCCGTCATCATCGGCGGGACGAAAGGCTTGGGCCGCGCGGTCACCGAACTGTTTCTCGCGCGCGGGCAGACGGTCACGGTGGTCTCTCGCAATCCACCCGGCCTGCTCAAGCCAGATCCCAAGCTCCATCATGTGACGGCCGACCTCGAAACGCTGACGGATGCTGCCGCCGTTGTCGGCCCGACGGTCGCGGCGGCCGGTCCGGTCCAGTATCTCGTCTTCTGTCAGCGCTATCGTGGCACGGGGGATGCCTGGCAGGGCGAATTCCAGGTTGGCCTGACGGCAACGCGTCTGTTGGTCGACGGCTTCACCGAGCATTTCATCAAGGAAGGCGACCGCGCCATCGGGCTGGTGAGCTCGGTCTACGCGGAGTTCGCCGGGCCGTCGCAGCCGATCGGCTATCACGTGGTTAAGGCTGCGGTGAACCAGATGACGCGCTACTACGCGTGGGAGCTTGGCCGGCGCGGCATTCGCTGCAACGGCATCATGCCGCTGAGCTACATCAAGGACGAGGCGCGTGAATTCTATAACTCGAAGCCGGAACTGACCGATTTATACAAACGCTTCGTGCCGCTCGGCCGGATGGGGGATAGTCACGACTCCGCCAATCTTTTGGATTTTCTCTGCAGCGACAAAGCCGGCTTCATTAACGGTCAGTGCATTTTTGTCGATGGCGGGGTGTCGGTGATATGGCAGGAAGGGCTAGCAAAAAGCCTGACCGAAGGGTAACTATCCCGCCCACGCTCCGGCGGCGGCGCGATCGCCACAACCGGACATTCAAATTCTCCTGGAGTCTTGATGCAGGACGTCACTCATCGCGATACGTGCCGGTTGTGCGGTTCGAAGTCGCTCGAACTGGTCCTGCCGATCCTGCCGACGCCGATCGGCGACGCCTTCGTGCCCGCTGCAAATGTGCATGAAGAGCAGGGCATCTATCCGCTCGACACGTATCTGTGCCGCGATTGCGGGCATCTGCAGAGCATCGATATCGTCAATCCCGATATTCTGTTCCGCAACTACACCTACAAGACCTCCGTCTCGCTCGGCCTGGTCGATCATTTCAAGAAATATGCAGCCGACGTCGTCGACAAGATCTCCTTGCCGAAGGACTCGCTGGTGGTCGAGATCGGCAGCAACGACGGCTCGCTGCTCAAGGCGTTCAAAGGTCATGGCATGCGGGTGGCCGGCGTCGATCCGGCACGCGCCATCGCCAGCGCGGCGACCGCCGACGGCATTCCGACGGTGCCGGAGTTTTTCGGTTCTGCGGTGGCTGAGAAAATCCGCGCGGAGCAAGGGCCGGCGGCCGTGCTGTGCGCGAACAACGTTTTCGCTCACATCGACGATCTGGCCGACATCGTGGTCGGCATCCGAAAGCTGTTGCTGCCCGACGGCGTGTTCGTGTTCGAGGTCATCTATGTCCTCGACATCATCGACAACATGATCTTCGACACGATCTACCACGAGCATCTGTCGCATCACGCCTTGTCGCCGCTGGAGAAGTTCTTCAACCGCTTCGACATGACCTTGTTCGACGTCGAGAAGACCGCGTCCAAGGGCGGCTCCATTCGCGGCTTTGCGCAGCCGCTGTCGACCGGAAAGCGGTCCAAATCGACCCGGCTTCTCGACATGTTTGCCGAGGAAGAGCGCCGGCAAATCAAGCAGCCGAAGATCTATCGCGACTTCTTCGACACCATCGAACAGCGCAAAAAAGAAGTGCTGCGCGTCGTCGATGGCGTGGTCGCGCAGGGCGGCGTTGTGGCCGCCTACGGCGCCTCCACCACCACGACGACGCTGCTTTATCATTTCGAGCTGAAAGATCGTGTCAAATTCATCGTCGACGACAACAAGATCAAACACGGCACCTTCAGCCCAGGCGCGCATATTCCGGTCTCGCCATCAGCGGAGTTGCTTGTGCGCAAACCTGACCTGGTTGTCGTGCTGGCCTGGACCTATGCGGACCCCATCATCAAGAAGAACCAGCAGTATCTGGAGCAGGGCGGGCGGTTCCTGGTCCCGCTGCCCGACGTGAGAGTGGTTACCGCTGCAAAGCAGGGTTAGACTCTGTTAGACGTTCGTGCCGTGCGCGGCCGGCTGCCGGCGCCCGCGCCAACAACGCCCGAGATGCCGCGATATGTTTCAAGCTCACATACGTCCGGCATCGGCGATCTTCATCGGGCATGTCTGCATTTCGCTAATCGGGATCGTCTCTCTCAGGCTGATCACCGAACTTGCCCCGCTCCACGTTTACGGTGAAGCTAACCTGATCGTGACGGCTCTGCTGCTTGGCCAGCAGATCGTTATTGCGCCGCTCTACAACACCATTCTGCGCTATCAGACCGAGTCGAACGATCCCGGCGCCGGCAACGAGTTTTCGCGGCAGGCCTTGGCATGGTCGCTATCGGCCGCCGCCGCGCTAGGCGTGGTGGTCGCTGTTTGTCTGTTGCTCTGGTCGTTCCTCAGCGGGCGCGCGGTCGGAACGATTGCCGTTGCGGCGGGGCTGTGGCTGCTGGCCGGCTCGGTCAAGACGACGATCATGTACCGGTTTCACGCCGAAAGGCGGCAGCCGACGTTCATGGCCTTGGCGGTCGCCGAAGCGTTCCTGCTTGCGGCGGGGACCGCGGTGGCGTTGAAGCTTTCGCCCACGAGCGAGATGTATCTGCTCGGCTACGCCGGCGGGGGCATCTGTCTGGCCGTCATCTGCGTGGTGGTCGCGCCATGGCCGGTCCTGCCCGGGCTCAAATTGCCGTCGCGGCGCTCGCGCTTCTTCGAAAAAGTTATGTCTTACGGCTTGGCATTCTCGCCGCTGGCGGCGCTGGGCTGGCTGAGCAATCTCGCCGACCGCTACACCCTGGGGCTGTTCCTCGGCTCCGCTGCAGTCGGGCAATATCTCGCGTCTTTTGCCGTCGCCAATCGCGGTATGACTCTGGCGAGCGGCGGCATGGCCGATCTGTTTCGCCCGATGCTGTTCGAGGCGGAGAACCGCGGCGACCGCGGCAAGGCGGGGCGCGTCTTCTTCGCCTGGCTCGCGGCGACGTTGCTCGCCAGCATCGCAGCGTTGATCGCCATCTATTTCTTCGGCGCCTGGATTGCGTGGATCGTTCTGTCCGAAAGCTACCGAAGCGGCTCGACAGAGATCATGCTGTGGATCACCTTCGGTTACGGGATCAGCGGGCTGACGCAGATTGTCGAATGCCGGTTGCTGTCATTGCACGCATCCTCGCGGCTGATCCTGCCGCTGGCTTTCGGCGGCATCGCGAACTTGGTCTTCAGCCTCGTGCTGGTTCCGTGGGTGGGAGTGATTGGTGCGGCGCAGGCGACTTGCTGCAGCTTTGCTGTCCAGGCCCTCGTGACGACCTGGGTTCTGATCCGGCGACTGAGAAAACGCAAAGCTGAAGCGAATAATCCCGCTCAGCCGGGCTGATCTCGCCCTGGCGTCGCTCTCAATCGAGATCGAAAGCTGCACTGTAGTCGCGTTTGAGGTCCGGGTTCTGCGCCGATTTCTCCAGGATGCAATTGCTCACGACCAGGATGTCCAATTCGTTGCCCATGAAGCAGCGGAAGGCGTCCTCCGGTGTGCAAACGATCGGCTCGCCGCGCACATTGAAGCTGGTGTTGACCAGGACCGGGCAGCCGGTGAGCGCTTTGAAGCGCGTGAGTAGTCGATGGAACATCGGGTTGCTGTCGGCGTCGACGGTCTGGATGCGCGCCGAATAATCGACGTGCGTGACCGCCGGGATATCTGACCGCGCGATGTTGAGCTTCTCGATGCCGAACAGGGCCAGTTCGGCCGCAGTCATCGTGCGCTGATGGTTTTTATGAACGTCGGCGACGATCAGCATGTAGGGGCTGTCGCTGTCGAGGTCGAACCAGTCGGCGGCATCCTCGCGCAGCACGGACGGAGCGAAGGGGCGGAAGCTCTCGCGATATTTGACCTTGAGGTTGAGCGTGCGCTGCATTGTCGGCGAGCGGGGGTCCCCCAATATCGACCGCGCGCCGAGCGAGCGCGGGCCAAACTCCATGCGCCCCTGAAACCAGCCGACGGCGCGCTGGTCCGCAAGCGCCGCGGCTGTCCGCTCGATCATCTCATCGTCGCTGGTCGCGACTGTGAACTTGGCACCGGCGGCAGCAAGCCTGCGCTCGATATCGGTCTGGCTGAAACTCGGGCCGAGCAGGGCCCCCGACATGCCGTCACCGCGTCCGATCTGGCGCGGCTTGCCGGCGTAAAGGTGAACGGCGGCCATAGCGGCACCGACAGCTCCGCCGGCGTCACCGGCCGCCGGCTGCACCCATATGTTTTGGAATTTTCCGTCGCGCAGAACCTTGCCATTGGCGACGCAATTGAGAGCGACGCCACCGGCCAGGCACAAGTTACGCGCACCGGTCTGCTGCGCCAGGTTGCGCGTGAGGCGCAGCACCGCTTCGTCGAGCACCGCTTGGATCGAAGCGGCGATATCCATGTGAAATTGGGTCAGCAACTGCTCGGGTCCGCGCGCCGGCTGACCGAAAAGCGCCGCGAAGCGCTCGTTCGTCATCGTCAGGCCGGTACAATAGTCGAAGTACGACATATCGAGTCGGAACGAGCCATCGGGCTTCAGGTCGATCACGTTGTCCAGGATGATCTGCGCGTATTTCGGCTCGCCATAGGGCGCAAGGCCCATGACCTTGTACTCGCCGGAATTGACCTTGAAGCCGGTGTAGTAGGTGAACGCCGAGTAGAGCAGCCCGAGCGAATGGGGGAAGTGAATCTCCTGGTGCATCTCCAGGCTCTGCCCCTTGCCCATAGCCACCGAGGTGGTGGCCCACTCGCCGACGCCGTCCATCGTGAGTACGGCGGCCTCTTCGAACGGTGAGGGATAGAAGGCCGAGGCCGCATGGCTCATGTGGTGTTCGCAGAAAAGCAATTTGCTCTTCCAGTCGAAATCCGCGCTGAACTGCTTGAGTTCGTCGCGCAGCAAGTTTTTCTGAAACAGCTTCTCGCGCAGCCACAGGGGGATCGCCATGCGGAACGAGCGGAAGCCGCGCGGTGCGTAACTGAGGTAGGTCTCGAGCAGACGCTCGAACTTGAGAAAGGGCTTGTCGTAGAACGCGACAAAGTCGAGTTCGTCGAGCCGAACTTTTCCTTCTTCAAGGCAATAGCTGATGGCTTTGTGCGGAAACGACGGGTCGTGCTTACGACGGGTGAAGCGTTCTTCCTGCGCCGCCGCGACGATGCGCGAGTCCTCGACCAGCGCGGCGGCACTGTCGTGATAGAAAGCAGAGATGCCGAGGACGCGCATGAGCCCGCTAGAACAGGGTGTAGATGAAGGGCGCGATCGCGGATCCTTTGCTCAGCACCAGCAAGCCGCCAAGCAGCACCATCATGAACAGGATCGGCAACAGCCAATAGTTCCTGCGGGCCCGAACAAAGCGCCAAAGCTCGGCGAGAAAATCCATCTCACGCTCCGTTAGAACTGGTCTTTCATCGTCTGCGGCGCCGGCCCCGGAGGCCGCCGGACGATCCAATAGCTGTCGAGGTTCGGTTCGCGTTTCAGGCGCATAGCATCTTTGCCGAAGGCCCGCATGGTGAGGCCGATTGGCATGATGACGACGTAGAACATGAGCGCCAAGATCACGGGGCTGACCACTTTGTGCAGAAGCAGGCCGAAGCGGAACCAGATTTTATTGAGCGGGCGCAGCGCGGCCGGATAGAGCAGCCCGGTCGCCAGAAATATTGCGGCGAGTGCGGCTAGCCATGGCCAAGCCCGGCCCTCGTGCCACCCGTTGTAGAGGGCGAGCAAAGCAAACGCCGCCGCCATGACGAAGCCGAACGACCGGTTCGAGCCCGGCTCATTGGCCTCCTGGCGGATATAGCTTTCGTGCGTTTGCTGCGGCATCTGGGGTCCGGGCAATCAAGACGTGAGGCAGTAGCAATACATTGCCGCTTAATCCAGCGTCGAGCGGATGTATTCGCCGATCAGCTTAGAGCCGCCCTTGAAGTAGTGCACCACGTCGAGATAGGCGTCATCCTTGCCTTCGAGAACGTGGCTCGCATCCCTGACCCGGTCTCCGGCCTTCCCGAATATAGACGTGTAGCCTCTGCCGAAGACCTCCGTATCGGACGGGAACAACCGAAGTTGCTCCTGGATCGCGGCGGTCATGGTTTTGGATGGGTTCCTCTCCAGCAGCGCAATCGGCTGAATGATGAAGACGCACTTGATTGCGTAGGCTTTGCACAGGGTCTCGGTGTAGGCGCGGGTTTTGACGTAGTACTCCGCTGCCTTGTCGATTTGAGCAGGGTCGATCTTGCCCCGTACGATTTTAGCCGGATTGATGAAGCCGGTTTTCGCGGCCAGAAGTTGAAGCAGCGCGCTGGACTCGACCAGCTTCTCCTGCAGGAAGACAAACGGTCGCTGCACCCGATCCTTCACGCCGGCAGTCCAGTAGAAATCGTCCTCCGGATCGCCGCCATAGCGGACTGAATTGAATTCATTGAACCCGTCGAGAAACACCACGTAGGTCGGATGAAGTTCGATGACCTCGTGCAAGAAACGGGCGAACATGTTCGAGTGCCGGGCGCCGGATTCGGCCAGGTTCAGGCTTGCGATGGTCGGATCGGATCCGAACGCGTAAGTGTCGATCGACGTCAAATAATTAGGCGCTTCGGCATTGGCCATGGCCGAGCCGCCCATCAGGACGACCGACGTCTTGTGCGACGAAAACAGCTTACGTGCGCAGTCCTTGTTCAGTTTCTTGCTGGCAAATCCGAATCGCGGGTCCCAATTCATGCCGACGCGAATTTCGAGGCAGGCGCCACCCTGGCGTTCGGTGTAGCGGGGCAGGTCGCCCCTGAGTTCTTCCGCGCTGTAGAGGCCGGACGATGCGGCGTCATGGCGCACCCACGCCGGCTTTGCGCCAAACTGTGGCGCAAGGCGCAACAGCAATTCGGCCAAGACGAGGAAGACCACGAGCCAGACGAGGCCGGCTGCTATTTTTACGGATGGCCGGAACGCTTCTCGGCTCGGCTGATCGATAGGCATCTGAAGGCGATCCATTGTGAACAGCTAGCGCGGTGGAGCCGATCGCCGTCTGCTTTTGGGTTACGCCAAATCATGCAACAAAACAGGCGTTTGGTCGACAATTCCGTGGTTCACGCGCCGGAAACGTCCGTATAATTTAACCGCTCTCCAGGGCAGCCGGATTCGGCTTGGAATAATTCAACAGCTTCTATAAACGGCGCCGAATGTCGGAAGATCACAAGACGAAATATCGCCCGGACATTGACGGTCTTCGGGCGATTGCGGTTCTTGCCGTCGTCGTCTTCCACGCCTTTCCCGCATTGGCTCCTGGCGGCTTTGTCGGCGTCGATATATTTTTCGTCATCTCCGGATTTTTGATCACGTCGATCATCCTCAGTGGACTGGAGAAAGGCTCGTTCAGCTTCGTCGAATTCTACGCGCGGCGTATCTTGCGCATCTTCCCGGCGCTGATCGTCGTCCTCGGCAGCTGCCTCGCCATCGGCTGGCTCGTTCTCGATCCCTACAAATACAGCGAGCTGGGGGCGCAAATCACCGCCAGCGCGGTCTTCCTCGCCAACTTTCTCTTCTGGCAGCAGGCCGGATATTTCGACACCGCGGCCGAATTCAAGCCGCTGCTGCACCTATGGTCGCTCGGGGTGGAGGAGCAGTTCTATCTGGTGTGGCCGCTGGCGCTCACCGTTTGCTATCGCTTTCGTCACCGGGTCGGTCTGGTGATCGCGATCTGTATCGCGGTCTCGTTCGTGTGGAATATCCGTAGTTCTCATATCGACGCCACCGACGCGTTTTATCTGCCGCATATCCGGTTCTGGGAGCTGATGAGCGGGGCGATCCTCGCTTACGCCACGCTGTTTCGCTCCGAACCGTTGGGAAGCGTGCTCGCGAGGCAATTTCCCGCCCTGAAGGGGCGAACGGCCACGCTTGCCGATGCGCAATCATTTGCCGGTCTTGCTTTGGTCGTGGCCGCTTTCGGTCTCATCGACAGAGACGTCGAGTTTCCAGGGTGGTGGGCGCTGCTGCCGACCCTCGGCGCCTTTTTGCTGATCGCTGCCGGGCCGGCGAGTTGGATCAGCCGCTATGTGCTGGCGCATCCGGCAGCGGTTTTCATCGGATTGATCAGCTATCCGCTGTATCTGTGGCATTGGCCGCTGCTGTATTTCCTGCGGATCGTGACGTTCAGGCCGGCCGTTCCCGAGGTCCTCGCAGTCGTGGCGACGAGTTTTGTGCTCGCGACTTTGACCTACCGTCTTGTCGAATTACCTGTCCGTCGCAATAAGGAGCGATTCACGGGGCTGCGCGTGTCGGCAGCTTGCGCCGCCATCCTGATGGTGTGCGTCGCGGCGGCAGGCGCCGTGTTGAATTACAAAGAGGGAATCCCGCAACGACAAATTCTGACCTTGGCCAAGTTGCCGCCGGAGCAGGCCGCAATCGAAGCCAAGCTCATCCGGGCGCGCAGCCTGTCGGAAAATTTTGCGTTCCAGGACATGTATGGCGGCAAGCCCTGTTTCAGTTTCAGGAAATCGCAAACCGTCGACATGTTCGTTGAGAACAAGTGCGCCGAAAAACAATATCCGGATCGGCCGACCGTTTTCTTGATTGGCGATTCCCATTCGGCCTCGCTGTCGCTGGGCCTGCGCCCCTACCTGGCGGACCGCAAGGTCAACTTCCTACAGATCAGCACGGGCTCGTGCGAGCCGGTAACCGATGACATCACCAATTCAGTGTGTCGGGACATCAATGCCTTCGCTCTGTCCAAGATCGCCGAATACAGGCCGGATGTTGTGATGATCGACGCGTACTGGTCCCATGCGGCAAAGCCGCCGTTCTTCAAAAAGGGCGGGGACTACATCGAAGCCATCCGCCGATTTATTCCGGTTGTCCAAAAGGCGGGAGCAAAGAATGTCATCGTGGTTGGCGAAATACCGACCTACCAATTTTCGTTACCCGACAATCTGATCATGAACTATGTGCGGGTCGGCTTGCCGATTCCGCCGAGGGTTAAGAACGCGCTGCAAGTCTCGTTTGAGATGGACGCAAAGATGCGGGCGATCGATTATCCTGCCGGCGTCGTCTATCTCTCTTTGCGCGATGTTCTGTGCAATCAGGACGGCTGCCTCACGACGGTCGGTCCCGATCTGGAACACGATATTCTGCTGTGGGATTACGGCCATCTGACCGTGGCCGGATCGAAATTCGTTACCGCCAACGCGCTTGCGCCGCTGCTCGTTAAGATTCTTCCCGAACATTCTCAAAAATAAGGTGCGTGAAGCCCAGGAATCGCAGCGCCGGAAGTGGCGCAACGAATTGTGGCTTGAGCAGAAGAAATCCTATATATCGATGCGCGTTTTCACCATTGAAGGTCGTTAATGATGCACTCCGTTGCGGGTGGGCAGGCTTCGGCTGCAGGTCTTTCCAAGAACTATGCCGACAGCATCGCGCGGATTCGCGCGGCGACCGGGTCCGGAAAGCGGATCGCTTTCATCTCGGGCAACTTCAATGTCGTGCACCCCGGCCATCTTCGCATGTTCAAATATGCCAAGGAGATCGCCGACTTTTTGGTCGTAGCCGTCAACCGTGACGGCGCGCCCGGGGTCAATGTACCGGCGACGGTGCGGATGGAAGGGATCCATTCGATCTCATCGATCGATCACGCGCTTCTTCTGGACGGATTGCCCGAGGAGTTCATTCGTGCGCTGAAGCCGGATGTCGTCGTCAAGGGCCGTGAGTTCGAGACGCGCGCCAATTCGGAGCAGGCTGTCGTCGACAGTTACGGCGGCAGCCTGGTCTTTAGTTCGGGCGAGATGCGGTTCACCTCGGTCGGTCTTTTACAGAGCGAGTATTTCGGCAAGAATTTTTCCACGGTCAACGTACCGCCGGAATATCTGCGCCGGCACGCTTTCGACCATGCCGCGGTCAAGGCGAGTCTGTCGCAATTTTCCGGTATGCGAGTTTTTGTGATCGGCGATCTGATCATCGACGACTACATCACCTGCGATCCGTTGGGCATGTCGCAGGAAGACCCCAGCATCGTCGTGACGCCGATTGAAACCAGGACCTTCGTCGGCGGGGCAGGGATCGTGGCCGCTCACGCGCACGGCCTTGGTGCGGACGTGCACTATAGCACCGTGGTCGGCAACGACGAGACCGCCATGTTCGCGCGTCAATCGCTGGCCGAATTTGGCGTCCAGTTTGATTTTTTTGTCGATTCGGCGCGTCCCACGACACGCAAGCAGCGTTACCGCGCGCTCAGTAAGACGCTGTTGCGCGTCAATCACCTTCGGCAACATCCGATCGACATCAAAATCCAGCAGCAGATGCTCGCGACCGTCGAGAAGCAGCTCGCGCACACCGATCTGCTTTTGTTTTCCTGCTACAATTACGGCTGTCTTCCGCAGAAGCTTGTCGATGCCATCACCGAACGGGCCGTGGCTCGCGGTGTGATGATGGCTGCCGACAGTCAGGCGTCGTCGCAAATGGCGGACATCTCGCGCTTTAAGGGGATGGCATTGATTACGCCGACAGAGCGCGAGGCGCGGTTGGCGCTGCATGACTTCGATTCGGGTCTGGCCTATGTCAGCGAACGTTTGCAAGAGACCGCAGCCGCGAAGAACCTGGTGATCTCACTGGGTTCGGAAGGCATGCTTATTCGTGGCCTTAAGGATAGCGATCAGCATTCGGATAGGCTGCCGGCCTTCAATACGGCGCCAAAGGATGTGGCCGGCGCCGGCGACAGTCTGTTCACCACCGCGGCCATGTCGCTGTGCGTCGGCAGGGACATATGGGAAGGTGCTTATATCGGCGCGCTCGCCGCGGCGTTGCAGGTGTCGCGTGTTGGCAATACGCCCCTGAAGGCGGCCGATCTGATGGCGGAGATCGACGCGATCGATTCCAACGACGCTTATCAGCACTGAAGCACCATGCGCGCACTATTACTCGCTGCGGGCATGGGGACGCGATTGCGGCCCCTGACAAATACCACACCGAAATGTCTGGTTCCGGTCCAAGGCCGTCCGCTGCTTGATTATTGGCTGGAGCTTCTGTTCAACGGCGGCATTGAGCGCGTTCTGATCAATACGCATTGGCTGAGCGCCCAGGTGAACAGCCACGTCGCAGGATCGCCATGGCAGTCGCGCGTCGACATGGTGCATGAGGCGCATCTTTTGGGAACCGGCGGCACGATCCTGGCCAATCGCGACTGGTTCGGACCGGGCCCGTTTCTGGTGGCACACGCCGATAATCTGACCGACTTCGATGTTTCAGGTCTGATCGCCGCGCACCGGGACCGTCCGGCGGGCTGCGTCATGACCATGCTGGCGTTTCGCACCGACGATCCGCGCTCGTGCGGGATCCTGGAACTCGACGCGAAAAACGTCGTGCAGGCTTTCCACGAAAAGGTCGCCAATCCGCCTGGAAACCTGGCGAATGCGGCCGTTTACATCTTCGAGCCGGAGATAATTGCGGCCGCCGCGCGCCTCCGGAAGCCAGAAGTCGACCTCTCTACCGAGGTGATCCCGGGCTTCACAGGGCGCATATTTGCCGTGGAAACAAAGGGTTACCACCGGGACATCGGTTCGGCCGACAGCTTGCTCCGCGCTAACGCTGAGTATAAGAAATAATTCTCGGCGGGGTGACTAGTCGCGCGCCGTATCTTATACGCGCGCCATCGTATTCACGCGCTTGCTCCTGAATCGGGTCTGACACCTCATGAAAGTCCTTCTGACCGGCGCCTGTGGCTATAAGGGCAGCGTCCTTGTGCCCAAGCTCTTGAAGGCGGGTCACGACGTCGTCGGCGTGGACATCATGTGGTTCGGCAATTTTCTCGAGCCGCACCCGAACTTGACCGTGGTGCATGCCGATGTGCGCAATAAAAACGACATCGATCTCACCGGCGTCGACGCCATTATTCACCTGTCGAGCGTCGCCAACGATCCATGTGGCGATCTCGACCCGAAGTTGACCTGGGAAATTTCCTGTCTTGCCACCATGGAACTTGCCGACAAGGCGGTTCGTCATGGCGTCAAGCGCTTCATCTACGCGTCGTCGGGAAGCGTCTACGGATTGAAAGAGGAAGAGCAGGTCACCGAGGACCTCGAACTGGTCCCGATCTCCGAATACAACAAGACGAAGATGTGCGCCGAGCGGATCATGTTGTCCTATGCCGACAGCATGACGGTGCAGATCGTGCGCCCGGCGACGGTGTGCGGATACTCGCCGCGCCAGCGGCTCGATGTCTCGGTCAATATGTTGACGATGCAGGCCATCCAGAACGGCCGCATCACGGTGTTCGGCGGCAATCAGATACGCCCCAACATCCACATCGACGACATTACCGATCTCTACCTGTTCCTGCTCGATCATCCCGAGCATGCCGGCATCTACAACGCCGGCTTCGAGAACATCTCGATCCTGGATATCGCGAAGCTGGTGCAGAAATACGTGCCGGCCGAGATCGTCGTCACCGAGTCGAGCGACCCGCGCAGCTATCGCGTCAATTCCGATAAGCTGCTGAAGACCGGCTTCCGGCCGAAGAAGACCGTCGAGGACGCCATCAAGGAGCTGATGGGCATGTACTCGCAAGGGCGCCTGTCGAACGAGGACCGCTGGTACAATCTCAAATGGATGGAAAAGACAGTCGTCCGATGAACAAGACTTCGACGCCGGCGCAACACTTCGCGGCTTACTCGGAGAGGCTGTCGGCTGCGCTTGGCGGGTTCGATTGGGCGCCGGTCGAGCGTCTCGCGACCGAACTGCGCGACTGCTGGAAGGACGGGCGGCAGGTGTTTTTTGCCGGCAACGGCGGCAGCGCCGGCAATGCCACGCATCTGGCCAATGACTTCATCTATGCAGTGTCCAAAACGCGCGGCTCCGGCTTGCGGGCGCATTCGCTGGCCGCCAATCCCTCGATCGTCACCTGTCTCGCCAATGACGAAGGTTACGACCAGGTGTTTTCGCTGCAGCTTGCGGTTCTGGCGCGCAAGAAAGACGTGCTGATCGTGTTTTCGGGCTCCGGCAACTCGCCCAACATTTTGAAGGCTCTGGAAGAGGCCCGCCGTATCGGTATGACGTCTTACGCTTTCCTCGGTTATTCCGGCGGCAAGGCGAAAGCCTTGGCGGATGTCTCAATCCATTTCGCCATCGACGATATGCAGATCGCCGAGGACGCCCAGCTCATCGTCGGCCACATGATCATGCAATGGCTGTACGCCCAGCGCGCCGACATCGTGCCGGCTAACACGTAAGACCGATCATGGCGGGCAAAGAGAAATTTCTGATTCTAGGCTCGAACTCGTTTTCGGGTGCGACCTTCGCCGACTTCCTGGCGGCCAAAGGCTACGACGTGCTGGCGACCAGCCGTTCGCCCGAGCCGCATCACGCCTTTCTTCCCTACAAGTGGCAGAAGCGTCCGGGGCAGGTGCGTTTCGAGGTCGTCGACATCAACCGCGATCTCGACAGCCTCAAGGCCCTGATGGCGCGCGAGCGGCCGACCCATGTGGTGAACTTCGCTGCGCAAAGCATGGTCGGCGAGAGCTGGCTCAATCCTGACCACTGGATGATGACGAACGTCGTCTCCACCGTGCGCCTGCACGAACTGCTGCGCAACGACAGCGCGATCGAACGATACGTCCATATCACCACGCCGGAAGTCTACGGCTCGACCGATGGCTGGGTGAAAGAAGACGCGCCGTTCAACCCGTCGACGCCCTATGCCGTCTCGCGCGCTGCCAGCGACATGAGTCTGCGCACCTATTTCGTCAATTACGGCTTCCCGGTCGTCTCGACGCGCGCCGCGAACGTGTACGGCCCAGGCCAGCAGCTCTACCGCATCGTGCCGCGCACGATCGTGGCGGCGATGGGCGGGCAGAAGCTGCGCCTCGATGGCGGCGGCACCTCGGTGCGCGTGTTCATCCACATGACCGACGTGTCCGACGCGACCTTGCGCATCGCGCAGTCAGGAAAATTGGGCGATACCTACCACATCTCCGGCAACCGCCTGATCTCGATCCGCGATCTGGTCGAGTTGATCCTCAAGCGGCTGGGGAAGTCGTTCGAAGACTGCGTCGAAATCGGTCCCGACCGCCCCGGCAAAGATACCGCCTACCGGCTCGACAGCAGCAAGCTGCGCAGCGAATTGGGCTGGCAGGACGCGATTTCGCTCGAGCAAGGAATCGATGATATGGTCCGCTGGGCCGAGCGCTTCAAGGACGACATCACCAAGCTGCCGTCCCGTTACATCCATAAGCCGTAAACGATGCGCAGGTTGAAAAGAAACTGCCGATGAACGTCACCGTTCTCCCCGATGTGCCGGCGCTGAAGAAGCAAGCGGCGGTTCTGCGCGGCCGCGTCATCGAGATGTCGCATGCGGCGCAAGCCGCGCATCTGGCGTCCTCGCTGTCGTGCTGCGACATCGTCACCGCGGCCTATTGGCATGCGCTGCGCATCGATCCCGCCGATCCGAAGGCGCCGCAACGCGATCGGTTCATCCTGTCGAAGGGGCATGCCGCCGCGGCGCTCTACGCTGCGCTGGCCTTCAAAGGATTTTTCCCGCTCGCCGAACTCGACACCTATTGCCAGGACGGTGGGCGTTTGGCGGAACATCCGCCGGCCAATCTGCTGCCCGGCGTCGAGGCCGCGACCGGATCGCTCGGCCACGGCCTGCCGCTCGGCATCGGCATGGCGCTGTCGGCGCGCATCAAAGGCGGCGGCGACTTCCGGGTGTTCGCGCTGCTGTCCGATGGCGAGAATAACGAAGGTTCGGTGTGGGAGGCGGCGATGTTCGCCGCCGCGCAGAAGCTCGAAAACATCTGCGTCATCGTCGACTACAACAAATGGCAGGCGACCGCGCGCTCCAACGAGACGCTGATGCTGGCGCCGCTGCGCGATAAATGGGCAGCCTTCGGCTGGGACGCGCATGAGATCGACGGACACGACGTCGGCGTTCTTGCGCAACTGATGCAGCGGATCCCCAACGGGTCCGGCAAGCCAGTCGCTCTAATCGCCAATACCGTTAAGGGCAAGGGCGTGTCGTTCATGGAAGACGACAACAACTGGCACTACCGCGCTCCGACCGCGGAAGAAGTGATCAAGGCGCGCAAGGAACTCGGCCTGCAATGAGAAACGCTTTTGCCGACGAACTCACCAAGCTGAGCGATGCCGATCCGCGCGTGGTGATGCTGTCGGGCGACATCGGCAATCGTCTGTTCGACAAATTCCGCGCCAAGCATCCGAGCCGCTTCTTCAACTGCGGCGTGGCCGAAGCCAACATGATGGGCGTCGCCGCCGGCATGGGCATCAACGGCCTGCGCCCGGTCGTCTACACGATCACGCCGTTCGTCACGACGCGCTGCCTCGAGCAGATCCGCACCGATGTCTGCTACCACGAGGCGCCGGTGACCATCGTCGCGGTCGGCGCCGGGCTTTCGTATTCCGGTCTCGGCCCCACGCATCACGCCTGCGAGGACGTGTCCTTCCTGCGCTCGATCCCGAACATGAAGGTGATCTGCCCGGGCGATGCCTGGGAAGTGCGCGGCGCCTTGCGCGCCGCCATGCAGCAGGACAACCCGGTCTACATCCGCATGGGCAAAAAGGGCGAGCCGGTGGTGCACAAGAGCGTGCCCGCGGACTTTGCGATCGGCCGCGCCGTCACGGTCGAAGAGGGGAGCGATGTGTGTCTGCTCTCCAACGGAAATATGCTGCCCGAGGCGGTGCATGCCGCGCACAAGCTGAAAGGGCGCGGGATCAGCGCGCGCGTGACCAGCTTCCATACGGTCAAGCCGCTCGACACCGGCTATCTCGCGGATGCGTTCGCCAAGTTTAAGTTGGTCGCGACCATCGAAGAGCATTCGCTCATCGGCGGCTTCGGCTCGGCGGTGGCCGAATGGATCGTCGACAGCGGCATAAAGCCGAAGACGTTCCTTCGCTTCGGCACGCCGGATGTCTTTTTCAAGAAGTCCGGCGAGCAGGAATATGCCAGGCACGAGCTTGGGCTCACCGGCGATCAGATTGCCGAAAAAATCGTCCAGTCCTTGGGTTGACGTGACTTCATGAAAACAAGCGCGGCCATTCTCGTTCAAACGGGCAAGCCTCTCGAATTGGTGGAGCTTGAAATCCCCGCGCTCAAGCAGGGGCAGGTTCTGATCGAGCTCACTTATTCCGGCGCCTGCGGCACGCAGGTGATGGAGTGGCGCGGCGACAAAGGCGAGGACAAGTGGCTGCCGCATTGCCTCGGCCACGAAGGCACCGGCACCGTTCTCGAATGCGGCGGCGCGGTGACCCGTGTGAAGCCCGGCGACAAAGTCGTGCTGTCCTGGATCAAGGGCGGCGGCATCGAAGCGGGTGGGGCGGTCTATCTCTGGGACGGCAAGAAGGTGAACGCCGGCGGCGTCACCACTTTCCAGCGCCACGCGGTGGTGAGCGAGAACCGGCTGACGCTTGTGCCGGCCGGCTTGCCGCTGGATGTCGCCGTGCTGCTCGGCTGCGCGGCGCCGACCGGCATGGGCGCGATCTACAACGTCCTGAACGTCCGGGCCGGCCAGTCGGTCGCGGTCTTCGGCACCGGCGGCATTGGGCTGGTGGCGGTGCTGGCTGCGGCGCTCGCCGGCGCAACGCCCATCATCGGCATCGATCCCAACCCGACGCGCCGCGCGCTCGCTAAGACGCTGGGCGCGACGCATCTGATCGATCCGGCCGCCGGCGATCCGGTGGCGGAGATCATGAAGATCGTCCCGCAGGGCGTCGATTTCGCCGTCGAGGCGTCGGGCAATCCCACTGTCATGAACCAGGCGGTGAGTTCGACCCGCGCCCAGGGCGGCCGCGCCGTGGTCATCGGCAATGCCAAAGCCGGCGCCATGCTGAACATCAACCCGGGCGTCTTCAACCAGGGCAAGAGCCTGCTCGGCACCTGGGGCGGCGACAGCGCTCCCGACCGCGACTACGGCCGGTTCGGCCTGCTGCTGGCGTCCAGCCGCTTTCCCGTGCGCGACCTGCTGCCGAAACGCTATAAGCTCGCCGACGCAGACCAGGCCTTAAGCGATCTTGCCGCCGGCGTGGTCGGGCGGCCTCTGATCGACATGAGCCTCGCCTGAGCCTTGGGTAGGCCATCCATGCGGATCGGCATAGATTTCGACAACACCATCGCCTGCTACGACGGCGTCTTTCACGCCGCGGCCATCGAGCGCGCGCTGATCCCGGCCGATCTGCCGGACGACAAGAACAGCGTGCGCGATTATCTCAACGGCCAAGGCCGCAACGACGAATTCACCGAGCTGCAGGGCTATGTCTACGGCTCTCGCATGGATCTGGCTTCGGTCTATCCCGGCTTCCAGGACTTCGTGCGCGCGGCGCGCGCCGCCGGGCACGAGGTCTCTATCGTCAGCCATAAGACGCGGTTTCCGATTCTCGGCGCGCGTCACGATATGCATCTGGCCGCGCGCAATTTCCTGGAGCAGCGCGGCCTGGCCGGTGCCGGTCCGCAGTGTGTTGCTTCGGACAACGTTTTCTTCGAGCTGACGAAGGAAGCAAAAGTCGCACGCATCGCCGCGCTGGGCTGCCAGGTCTTCATCGACGACCTGCCGGAGATATTTTCACTGCCGGGGTTTCCGGCCGAAACGCGCGGCATCCTGTTCGATCCGCAAGACCGCCACGCCAAGATTTCGATTGAGCGCTATCCGGACTGGCGCGGCGTGCGGAGCGCGGTGATCGGGGCATGAGCACCGCAGCTGACACCGAGAGCCACTTTCTCGCCCTCGCGGGGCGGCTGACGCAGGTGGCAGGCCGCCCGCAGCCGCGCGCCTTCCAGCAGCTTGCCGGCGGCAGGAATAACCGCGTTTTTCGCGTGGAGACCGACGCTGGCCCGCTGGTGCTGAAATCCTATTTCAGCGATCCACGCGATCCGCGTGACCGGCTGGCGGCGGAATGGGGCTTCCTGCGCCACGCCTGGGGGCTCGGCGTGCGGACGATCCCTGAGCCCCTCGCAAGCGATCCGCAGGCGCATGCGGGGCTCTACAGCTTCGTCGCGGGACGGAAACTGACCCAGGATGAGATCGGCGTACAGCACATCGATGCGGCGGTTGATTTTGTTTCGGCGATCAATCGCGCCCCGCGCGACTTTCAGGCGCTCGCCGCCGGCTCGGAGGCCTGCTTCAGCCTGGCGCAGCATTTGGCCGCCGTCGAACGGCGTATCGCGCGGCTCCAGTCCCTCGATCCGGAGGCACCGCACCGCGACGCCGCCGTTCGTTTCGTTTCAGAGCGGCTGACGCCGGCGTGGGCTGCGGTCAAGCGGCGCACGCAGGACGCTGCGCGGGCGTCGAGTCTGTCGCTGGACCAACAAATCAGCGATAACGACATCTGCCTGTCGCCATCGGATTTCGGTTTCCACAATGCGCTGCTCGATCGCGACCGCCTGAGCTTCCTCGACTTCGAATATGCCGGCCGAGACGATCCGGCCAAACTGATCTCGGATTTCCTCTGCCAGCCGGAAATTCCAATTCCGGCCGAATTGTACGCTCGGTTCACGTCACGCATGTCCGAGGCTCTGGCTTTGTCGGCCGAGGCGCGGGCGCGCTGTGAAATTCTGCTCGACGTCTATCGCGTCAAATGGACGTGCATCATGATGAACGAGTTTCTGGCGGTGGACGCGGCGCGCCGCGCCTATTCCAGCGCGGAGGAGCGTTCGGCCCAATGTGCTAGCCAGCTCACTAAAGCGCAGGCCAAACTCGCCGAGACCGAAAGCTAGTCAGCAAAGGATACCGAATGTCCTATCGTGAGTTCGTCGGGCTGATCCACAAGTCGACCAAACGCGACTATCTCGCGCGCGTCACCCAGCGCGACAAGGCGGAAGTCGCCGAGCTCGCGATCAAGTTCGGTTACGACTATTGGGACGGCAGCCGCGAGACCGGTTACGGCGGCTACAAATACGACGGCCGCTGGCGCAAGGTCGCCGATGCCATGGCTGCGACCTATGGCCTCAAGCCGCGGATGCGCGTGCTCGACGTCGGCTCCGGCAAAGGCTTCCTGCTGCACGACATAGCCGAGTCCGTGCCCGGCATCGAAATCGCCGGCATCGATATCTCCGAGTATGGCGTTGCTCATACGATGGATGACGTGAAGCCGTTCGTTCAGGTCGGCAACGCCAACAAGCTGCCCTATCCAGACAAGCATTTCGACTTGGTGATTTCGATCACCACGCTGCACAACCTTTACAACTACGATCTGCATGCCGCGCTCAAGGAGATCGAGCGTGTCGGCCGCGGCGGCAAATACATTTGCGTCGAGGCCTACCGCAACGAGCGTGAAAAAGTGAACCTCATGTACTGGCAGCTCACCTGCCGCGCGTTCCACACGCCGGAGGAATGGGCCTTTGTCTTCGAGCAGGCCGGCTACACCGGCGACCACGAATTTATTTTCTTCGAATAGACCGCGCCGTTCCGTCGGCTATCGATCGCGCGCATCGGGCTTGAACACGGCGTCGAATTTACGCCCGGCCAGCCGCGACAGGATCACGGCGTTGGTGTCGATGAGCCGGTAGGTCGCCGTCGACAGCAGAAAAATCACCGCCAGGGTCGTCACGCTTGCGACGCCGGCGATGACGAACCGCGACTGCCCGGCCATCAGAACGACTACGCCGGCCGTGAAGCTGCAGATGACGGGCACCTGGAATAGATACAGCACGAACGAGATGCGCCCGAGATAACGGCCGATGGCGTTTCCGAACAGGCCTTGCAGGAACGGCGAAAGCAGCAGCGCGAGCAACAGCGCCAGCGCGCCAATCTGATGCCAGTGCATGGCGTTGTCGCTCGGGAACTGCGGCAGCCAGCCGTAGTAGCGCATCGCCGAATACCAATGCAGCGGGCCGGGCTGCGGATCCTGGATGCCGCCGAGATACGCGGCGATGACGACCAGCGCGACGATTAGCAGCGCGCGCAGCATTTGTGAACCGAGCCGTCCGAATGCGGATCGGATGTCGGCTTCATATTCGTAAAGCAACGCGCCGGCGGCAAAGAGCGGAAAATAGTTGTGAAGGTTCACGCCGGCCCAGATCAGCAGCAGTGCCGTGCGGACGCAGCGATTGCGGGCGAGGGCGTAGATCAGGAAAACGAAAACCGATCCGACAAATTCCGGCAACATGGTCCAGAGATTGGAATTGTAGGTCGGATCGGCGCCCGCGAAGGCGCCATAGAGCGATTGCCACACCATGTCGGCAAACGACGGCGGGAACTGATACCAGGCCCGCATCCACCAACTGTCGAGCAGGTCGCCGGCGGCCTTGTTGGGGTAGAGGCCGAGCGCGAGCAGGGCCCAGGCAAAGATTGACGTCAGCAGCATCGGTATCGCCAGGCGCAGATAGCGCCGCACGACTTGCGCCGGGAACGTGAGCGGCGACCGGTGCGCGAGGCCGGCCAGCACGTAGCCGGACAAGACGAAGAAGATGCAGACGCCGAAATTGCCGTTATAGGCGACGCCGACCGGGCCGAACGACAGCGCAAGCGCAATCGACAGATGGCCGAGCAGGACGATTAAAGCCGCCACGCCGCGCAGGCCGTCGAGATAGGCCTTGCGGTCCGTCTCGAAGGCGGCGATGTCCGGCGCGGCTATGTCTGGCGATGCCATGCGGCGCTAGATCCGGATCCCGATGCGCGCCAGCGCGCGTTTGGCCAGAGACGCCAGCAGGTCGACGGCACGGGTCTGGTGGACGACCGGGTCTTCCAGATGGATCGCGCTCACCTCCTGCGCCAGGCCGGAGTGGGAGGTCGACAGTTCGAGCGACACCCGGAACGGCCCGTCCGTCACCTTGCGATGCAGGACGTTGAGATTGCAGCACGGAATATCTTGCGGGATCGCGCTCTTGCCGCTGCCGCGCTCCATCGGTCTGTCCGGATCGCGGAAATCGAGCTCGGGCGGTCCGCACTGGGTCGATTTGATGTACCAGGCGTCGAGCTCGTCGTAGGCGTTGGCGATCCTGAGGTCCTCGTAGAAGCGGTGGTGATAGCAGAAGTAGCCGTGATCGACGTAGCCGATGGACGGCGATTGGTGGAAGGCGACGGCGCCGACCTTCATCGCCTCGTGGATGATCTTGAAGGTGTTGAGCTGGTTGATGATGTGCTCCGTCGTCCCGAAATTGAGCACCACGTCGAACGTGCCCTTCACCTCTGCGGGCAGGTTCTGCCGGTTGAGGTCGAACACGATAGTCTTTGCGCCGGGACATACGTCGTAGGACACGTAGTCGATATCGGTGTGATCCAGCAGCTCGGAGAGGAACAGCATCTGCCGCCCCGGCTTCAGGATCGAGCGCTCGGCGATATCGTCGGCGAACGATTGCTCGACCGCGCGGCCGCCATGCTTGGCGGCAAAGCGCGCTACATCGGCCGCGGTCACGTTGTAGAGATAGGACGCGCCGATATCCAATAGCCGCGCCTTCGGCGGCAGCAGGCCTTTCTCCGACAGATACCAAAGATAACTCAGCGACATGCCCATGTTATGTCTCGCGCGCGTTGGCGGGCACTGTATGCTACATGAGCGAGCGGTGCCAAGCGCGCCGCCCCAAATGGTGCAACGGACGACAGACCGAGGCGATGAGCGTCATCAAGTATAGGCCGGACATCGACGGCCTGCGCGCGGTAGCGGTCGGTTGCGTTGTCTGCTTTCACGCCTTTCCCAACCTGCTCAAAGGCGGCTTCGTCGGCGTCGACGTCTTCTTCGTGATCTCCGGCTATCTGATCAGCACCATTATTTTCCAGGGGCTCGAGCGGGGCCAATTCAGCTATGCCGACTTTTACGCACGCCGCATCAAACGAATATTTCCAGCGCTCGCAGCGGTCGGCGCGGCCACGCTTTTTGCCGGCTGGTACATTCTGCTGCCGGACGAGTTTCAGGCGCTCGGCAAGCACGTCGCGGGCGGCGCCGGCTTCATCTCGAACCTGATCCTGTGGAACGAGTCCGGCTACTTCGACGCCGCGGCGGAGTTAAAACCGCTGCTGCACCTCTGGTCGCTTGGCATCGAAGAGCAGTTCTATCTGGCGTGGCCGTTGGCGCTGGGCCTCATCTGGCGGCGCAAGCGTGGTTTCCTTCTCGTCACGCTGCTGGTCGGCGCGGTCTCGTTCGGGATCAACGTCGCGACGGTCTACGGCAGCCCCGTTGCGGCGTTTTACTCGCCGCTGTCGCGTTTCTGGGAGCTGATGATCGGCGGCGTGCTCGCCTACATCGCGATGCACAGGGGAGAGCTGACGCGTTATTCGCAGACGCGCTCGGTCGCGGGCCTGCTGTTGATCGCGTTCGCCGCTGTTGAGTTGAATACCGAAAGCCTTTTCCCCGGCTATTGGGCCTTGCTGCCGACCTGCGGCGCCTTTCTGATGATCTCGGCCGGCCCCGATGCCTGGCTCAACAAGCATGTGCTGGCGAACAGGCTCATGGTTTGGGTGGGGCTCATCAGCTATCCGCTCTATCTGTGGCACTGGCCGCTGCTCGTGCTCTATCGCATCGCCAGCGGACGGCTGCTGACGCCGGCAGACCGGATTGGCGTCGTCATTCTTGCCGTCGTCTTGTCGTTCCTCACGTACAAGTTTCTTGAATGGCCGCTGCGACGCTCCCGCGGCGGCTTCGTCCCGCAGATGCTGGCCGTGGTCATGGCCGCCATTGGTGGGCTGGGTCTTCTGGGCTACGCCGGCATCGTGCAGTCGCGCCTGCACACCGAAGGCATCACCAAAATATTGGCGGCGACCTACGATTGGAAATATCCGCCGGTCGCGGCGCAAAGCCGTGGTATCTCGGCGCTGCGATATTTCGTCGAAGACAGCAGTCTGAAGACCTACACTGTCTTCCTCGGCGACTCGAACATGGAGCAATACGCGCCGAGGATCGACCGCGCGATCAAGGATAGTCCGAACGCGCTGAACGGCGCCATCTTCGTCGGCAACCAAAGCGGCTGTCCTTTGCTCGCTGAAATCATACGCGGCGACAACAATTGCCCGGCCGCAGTCGGCCGCCTGAAGGAGGTGCTCGCCGAGCCGTCCACGCGCGCGGTGGCGATCGTCGCCGCCTGGTATCCATTGCGCGACACCTTGCTGCAGCCGGATCACCAGAAACGCTTCACTGAATTCCTCAAATCTTTGGCCGCCGGCAAGAAGGTATACCTGGTCTTGAACATGCCGACCGGCGACGAGCTGGCGCCGAAGAACATGTTCGACGGCTCCCGTCTGAGCGACGTGGTGCCGCGCCCGGCCATTCGTTTCGACTTTGCGCGCTTCGCGGCCAAATTCCGCGACATTAACCAGGCACTGGCACAGGTGGCGGCGGCGAGTGGGGCGGTCCTCATCGATCCCATTGCCCAGCTTTGCCCGCAAAGCGAATGCCCCGTGTTCGATAGAGCCGGCAATCCGCTCTATCGCGACGAGGCTCACTTCACGCGCAGCTACGCGATCGACGCCGCGACCTATATCGACCGGGTGCTGCGGCCATAAACCGTCTGGTGTGGCATGCCTTGCGTTTTAGGCGGGCCTTTGCTGAGTAAGGCCATCTCGCGAAAGACGGCCCATGATTCTGTCATCCCGCAAAGCGGCGCTGCTCGAAAGCTCCGAACGCCTGGCCGCCGAGCGGCAAGGCTACCGGCAGCGCGCCGCGTTCTTCCACGCGGAGGACATGCGGTATTTGCGGTTCCTGATCCCGGAGGGGCTGCGCGTGCTGGAGATCGGCTGCGGGACCGGCGATACGCTCGCCGGCCTGCGCCCTAGCTACGGCCTTGGCATCGATTTCAGTCCGGCGATGGTCGAGCAGGCCAAGCACCTGCATCCCGAGCTTGAATTCCGGGTCGGCGACGCCGAGGACCCGGACTTCATCAAGTCGCTGCCGGGCCCGTTCGACGTTATCCTGATCGTTGATACCGTCGGCGCGCTCGACGATTGCCAGGCGGCGCTGGAATCTCTGCATCCGCTCTGCACGCGCGCGACGCGGGTCGTCATTACTTACTATTCGCATCTGTGGGAGCCGTTCCTGTCGGTGTCGGAATGGCTGGGCTGGCGCGCGCATCAGCCGCCGCAGAACATCATGGCGCCGGCCGATATCCACGTGCTCGCGGAGCTCGCCGACTTCGAAGTCGTGAAGTGGGAAGCCCGTCTGCTGTCGCCGATGCGCATGCTCGGTGTCGGCCGATTTCTCAATCGATTCATCTCGATGCTTCCCGGCATCCGCCGTCTGAGCCTGCGGCATTACTCGGTCTGCCGTTCGCTGCGACTTGCCCGTGACGACATCAAATCGGTCTCGATCGTCATCCCCACGCGAAACGAGCGCGGCAACGTTGCGCCCGCTATCGAACGCTTGGGAAAATTCTGTGACGATCAGGAAATCATTTTTGTCGAAGGCCACAGCAACGACGGCACTTATGAGGAGATTCTGCGCGTCAAGGCGCAGCATCCCGATCTCGATATCAAGGTGATGAAGCAGCCCGGGAAGGGCAAAGCGGACGCGGTGTTTGCCGCCTTCGAGGTGGCGCGCGGCGACGTGCTGATGATCCTCGACGGCGACCTGACGGTGCCGCCTAATCAGCTTCCAAAATTCTGGAATGCCATTGCCAGCGGGAAGGGCGAATACATCAACGGATCGCGCCTCGTCTATCCGATGGAGGACGACGCGATGCAGTTTCTCAACCACATCGCCAACAAGACCTTTTCCATCATCTTCTCATGGCTGCTCAACCAGCGCCTGACCGATACGCTGTGCGGCACCAAGGTTCTCCGGCGTTCGGATTATCAGCGGCTGAAGCAGGGCCGCAGCTATTTCGGCGATTTCGATCCGTTCGGCGACTTCGATCTGATCTTCGGCGCCGCCAAGCTCAATTTGCGTTTTGTCGAAGTGCCGGTGCGCTACGCGAGCCGCACCTACGGCAGCACGAACATCTCGCGCTTCCGCCACGGTCTCATGCTGATCCGGATGGTCGTGTTCGCGTTCTTCCGCATCAAGGCGCTGTAGCGGTCTCGCTCAGGAACAGAATGTCGGCGTAGCCGGTCGGCGGAAACGCCTGCGCGTCGATGGCCTCGGGCGCGCCGAAGCGCTTCAGTCGATAGGGGCGATAACCGCGCGCGGCAAGGAAGGCGAAGACCTCGGCGGCGGATGAGCCCTGCTTGCGCAGGGCGGTGTCGTCGATCTCGACGAACAAGACCGGGCGATAGCGATCGAGCGTCTTGATGGCGCCGCGAAGCACGCCCATTTCCGCGCCTTGCACGTCGATCTTGATCAGCGCGATATCGGGACTTGCGTGTTCGGCCAGCACGCCATCGATGGTGACAGCCGCAATTGGCATGCCGGTCGCCCCGATCTTGTGGTCGCCCGGATGGTCCTCGTTGATTTCGAGGTGCGCGGTACCGGCCTTGTCCGTCGCGATGGCCTGGAGCGCGACGACGCGCTGGTTCAATCCACGCGATGCCAGCCGCCGCTGCAGGGTCGCGAAGTTCTGCGCCTCAGGCTCGATGGCAATGACGCGGCCGTCGCTGCCGGCCCAACGCGCAAACCGCAGCGTGAAAAATCCGATGTTGGCGCCGACATCGATCGTACCGGAGCCCGCCGGAACGAAGCGTTGCAGTTGTCCGATCGGGCCTGCTTCCAGCAGCAGCTTGTAGGCAAGGTAGGCCTGCTCGAACAGACGCCGTCCCACCGCTGACCGCATCAACGGGCTCTGCTGCGTCCGGCGGTACAGGCCGAGCAGCGCGTTCTGCAGAAAACCTCGTGCAGGGGACGTGTCGTTCATTGCTTCCGATAGACCGTGATTTGCGGGTTGATGTGTTCCCACACCAGCGGGAAGGCCTGCGGCGACAGCCGCGGCGTGAAGCGCTTCTCGATTGTATAGCCGGGATCGACCGTGACCGCGCGCGGATTGCGTTCCACCCGCACCAGCCGCGTACAGTCGGGCGCATTGATCCGGTACTGGTCGAAGCGGAAGGGCGGCACGTCGAACGGCACCAAGGTTTTCGTCGCCAGGCAGACGCCGGCGTTGTTGGGGACGTTGGCGTTGATCCATTCGGCGGCGACGAGCCTGGTGCCATGCACGTTACTGTTCTCGTCGAAATAAGCAAGCTTCATAGGCATGGCTTGCGCCACGGTCGCGACTGCACACAGCCCGAGGATCAGGCTACGCTTTGGCCATCGCGTCAACGCGATGAGGATCAGCGCGGCGGGGATGATGTAGGGGATATAGCGGACGTTCGAATTCCAGGTCGCCAAGCTTGCGGTCATTGCAGCTATGAAAAGGATCGGCGCCGCGATTGCGAGGGCGAACAGACGAAGCCCGGCCGGGCCGCGCACGAGACAATACACAATGGCTGTAAACATGAGCAGCGTGAACACCAGCCCGAATCCGGCAAACGCCGAATTCTGCACGAACTGCCACGGCACGCTTGGATCGAGCGACCAGTGGAACCAGCTTGCCGCTGCCGCCTGCTCGTTGCGCACGGCCTGCCAGTTGAGGACGTAATAGGGATTGGTCGCCACGAAGGCGATGAGCGCGACCGCGGGAACGCGAACCAACATCGCGAAGCTGAGCCCGGCGCGCCGCATCAGCACCACCAGCGCGCCCCATAAGAGCACGGCCATAAGGGCGAAGGTTGTCGCGGAGCCGACGGCGAGGCCGATGGTCGCGCCAAGGAGAAGCTCGGCGCAGAGCGTGAGGCGGTTACGCAGGAAAGCGCGCACCAGGATCAGCAGCGCTGTATTCACCCAGAACAGCGCATACCAATGCGGCTTCATCACCTGCGAAAACATCACGCTCGCCGGACAGAACAGATAGATCGCCAGTGCGGCGGCAACGAAAGGCGGCGGCGCGATTTCGCGCAGCGCCAGTGCAAGCAGCACGGCCGATGCCAAAAAGGCGATCAGCACGAAGGCGCGGCCGGCGATCCAGATCCGGTCCATCTGCTGCGGCCGCGCCAGCATCTGATCGAGCGGCGTGACCTCGACCACCCCCAATTTCGACAGCGCCAGGTACCAGGCACCGAGCGGATACAGGAACGCGCCGCCGTATTGATAGAACTTCGGATCGAACTGCAGTTGACCGGGCTTGATGCGGGCCAGCGCGATGATGTTGACCACCTCGTCGGCTTCGACCGAATAGAGCTTGAAGCGCAGCATGCCGAGATCGAGCGACTCCTGCCGTTCGGCCGCGCCGCCGACCAGTTGCTCACGGTTGAGGCCGGAGTCGCGCATGACGTCCGACGTAATGCGGTAGTCGCGAATATAGGGCAGGTCGTTGACGCGCGTGCCGTAGTCGAGCGTGGCGATCTGCAAGGCGGCGAAGACGACGAGGATGCCGGCGGTAAGCCACCAGCCATGGCCCCAATGCGGCGCCTCCGGAGCGCCGGTCATCGCGGCCCTGCGGTGGCGACGGCGTTGATGCCGCCGTTTGCAGGAATGAGCGGCAGCAGACTGGCGGCGTCCATCGGCAGCAGCTTGTTCGACTCGAGGCTATGCAGCCGGTAGCCGCAGTCGGACAGCATGCCGAGCAGCGCATCGATGCTGTCTCCGGCCTCTTCGAGAATGTAGGGCGACAGTTCGAGGACCATGACTGGCTTGTCGCGCTTGAACATGGTCATGCCGCCGCGCAGGACCGAGCATTCGTGGCCGTCGACATCGAGCTTCACGAAGTCCACGTGCGTGATCCCTTCGCGCGCGAGCAGCGTGTCGAGCGTCACCGCGTCGGCGCCGGCCGTCGATTTCGCTTGCGCGCGCAGCACCGGGTGGACGTCGCCGGCCTGCAGGGGCCAGCTTGCATACAAGGTGCCGGGCAGGGCGACATCAGCGCGGTCGACCAGCATCGCCTGGTGCGGACGAATGCGGCTTGCCAGTTCCGGGTTCAAGGCCACGTTGGTCTTGAGACGACCCAAGGCCCAGGCCGTCGGCTCGATGGCAATGAGCGTGCCGTTGGCTCCGGCAAGCCGCGCCAGCGGCAGCGTGTGCGCCCCGATATTGGCGCCGATATCCAGCACCGTCATGCCGGGGCGGACGTAGCGGGAGTAGGCGGCGACCGTGCGCCGCTCGAACGCGCCGAGCAGCCAGATCGAAAAGTCGATGCCTTCGTCCAGGTCGATTTCCCAGCGCAGTCCAGAGCGGGTGACCTGAACGACCGATCCGAGGCCCACGAGCCGCCGCAACGCGATGACGATTCGATGGACGATAGCCGCAAGAGCGATCTTGGCGCGGGTCGAGAGCATTTCGGTGCGGCTGCTTTGGATTAAATGAGGGCGGCAGGGCTGGAGCCAAACTAACGCATTCTCGGTTTTGGGCAAAACTGCGCTATCCGTTATGGTATTCGCAGCGTCGCTGCCTACCCGACGGGACCGGGCTGGTGCCAGCGGCAACGCGTCAGGGATGAGATGCAAGCGGGCTCCAACGCCACTCCGGTGCTGCTCTATCTGGTCACCGAAGACTGGTATTTCATGTCGCACCGGCTGCCGATGGCGCTCGCCGCGCAGCGCGCCGGTTACGACGTGCACGTGGTCACGCAGGTGAACAAACACGGCGCGGCCATCGAGGCGCTCGGCTTCAAGCTGCATCCAATCGTCTGGCGGCGCGGCAGCACCAGTCCGTTCGGCTTCCTGTCTAATCTGTGGGCGGTGCGCCGCCTGTACCGCACAATCGCGCCAGCGCTGGCGCATCACGTCGCGGTGCAGGCAAGCATCGTCGGCTCGCTTGCCGCCAGCGGCCTGCCCTGCGTGCGGCTCAATGCGCTCGCGGGCCTGGGCTTCGCCTTCACGTCCAACACGCTGAAGGCGCGTATCGTGCGTCCGGTACTGCGCATGCTGCTGCGCGTCGCCTTGCGCCACCCGCGCGCGACCGTGCTGGTGCAGAACCCGGACGATCGCGACGTCGTGCGCGGGCTTGGCGTTGCCGAGGACAAGATCGTCGTCATTCCCGGCTCCGGCGTTGAGATCGACAAGCTCACGCCGCAGCCGGAGCCGGCAGGCGAGGTGACCGCTGCGTTCGTCGGACGCCTGTTGGAGGACAAGGGCGTGCGCACGCTGGTGCGCGCACACGAACTACTCATGCAGCGCGGCGACACTTTGCGGCTGCTGATCGCAGGCGATCCCGATCCTGCCAACCCGGTGTCGATCCCGACCGACGAGATCGCTGCCTGGGGGCGCCAGCCCGGTCTGCGCCTGCTCGGGCACGTCACCGACATCGCGACGGTATGGAAAGCCGCGCATATCGCCGTGCTGCCGTCGCGGCGGGAAGGCCTGCCGAAGAGCCTCCTAGAGGCCGCGGCCTGCGGCCGTCCGATCGTGGCCACCGACGTGCCCGGCTGCCGTGAGATCGCGCGGCCGGGGATTAACGCGCTGCTGGTTCCGCCGGACGATGCCGAACGCCTTGCCGATGCATTGGCAAAGCTCGCGCGCGATGCCGACCTGCGCCGGCGTTTCGGCGCCGCCGGGCGGGCGCTGGTCGAGGCCGAGTTCTCCGATATCGTCGTCCAGCGCCAGATCACAGCGCTTTACGACCGGCTCACCGGCCGTCCGCAGGCCTGACCGGCGCCGCCCGCGCTGGCGGCGGCATTCGGCGGATGCTAAACCGGCGCCGAAAAAACAGGGCGTCCAGGCGGATTTTCAATGAATATCATCGTCACCGGATCGAGCGGCTTGATCGGCTCGGAGGCCGTCGAGCATTTTGCCAAGGCCGGCCACGCCGTGCATGGTATCGACAACAACATGCGCGCCGATTTTTTCGGGCCGCAGGGCGACACCACATGGCGGCGCGATCAACTCGTACGCATTGTGAAGGGTTACAGGCATAACGAACTCGACATCCGCGACCGTGCCAAGGTGCTCGATTTCTTGAAGACGATGAAGGTCGACGCCATCGTCCATTGCGCGGCGCAGCCCTCGCACGATCTCGCCAAGGACCGCCCCTTCGACGACTTCGACGTCAACGCCAACGGCACGCTCAATTTGCTGGAAGGCGCGCGTCAGCATTGCCCCGAGGCGCCCTTCGTCTTCATGAGCACCAACAAGGTGTACGGCGACGCGCCCAACGAGCTGAAGCTCGTCGAATTGGAGAAGCGCTGGGACTATGCCGACGAGGCTCTGCAAGAAGGCATCGACGAAAGCATGCGCATCGACCGCAGCAAGCACAGCCTGTTCGGCGCCTCCAAAGTCGCCGCCGACGTCATGGTGCAGGAATACGGCCGCTACTTCGGCATGCCGACCGCGTGCTTTCGCGGCGGCTGCCTGACCGGGCCGAACCACAGCGGCGTCGAACTGCACGGCTTCCTCAACTATCTGGTCAAAGTCGCGCTGCGCGGCCGCACCTATACGATCTTCGGCTACAAGGGAAAGCAGGTGCGCGACCAGATTCACAGCTACGATGTGGTGCGCGCCTTCGAGGAGTTCATCGCGCGCCCACGCGCCGGCGAGGTCTACAATCTCGGCGGCGGGCGCGAAAGCAACGCCTCAGTTCTCGAATGCTTCGACCTGATCGAGGCGGCATCGGGCCGCAAGGTCTCGTGGAAATACGACGAGAAGAACCGCGAGGGCGACCACATCTGCTACATCTCCGACATGCGCAAATTCCGCGAGCACTATCCGCGCTGGTCACTGACCCGCCGCGTCGGCGATATCGTTGAGGAGATGGTGAAGGCGGAGATGGCGGCGGTCGCCTAGGCCTTCCTCCGGCTGGTTAACGGCATTTGGCACCGGCTATTGAGGGGCACCCGCCGCCCGGCTAAAGAAGCGCCACCGGAGCGGGTTTCAGGGATATCCACTTGGCGCACAATCGCAAAATCGCGGTGATCGGGCTCGGCTATGTCGGCCTGCCGGTCGCCGTGGCGTTTGCGCGGTCCGGCACCCCGGTTGTGGGATTCGACATCAACGCCGCGCGCGTCGCCGAGCTCAAGGCCGGCCACGACCGCACCCGCGAGGTCGACGAGGCCGAGCTGAAACGGAAGACTCTCACCGTCACGAACGACGCGGGTGCACTCAAATCCTGCGACTTCTACATCGTCACGGTTCCGACACCGGTCGACACAGCGAACCGCCCCGATCTCGGCGCCATGCTGAAGGCCTCAGGCACCGTGGGGGCTGCGCTCGCGCGCGGCGACATCGTTGTCTATGAATCGACGGTCTATCCCGGCGCGGTCGAGGAAGAATGCGTGCCAGTGCTGGAGAAGGCGTCGGGTCTGAAAGCCGGCAGCGATTTCACCGTCGGCTATTCGCCCGAGCGCATCAATCCCGGCGACAAGGCGCATCGCTTCGAGACCATCAAGAAGGTCGTCTCCGCACAGGATGCCAAGACGCTCGACATCGTCGCCGACGTCTACGGTGCGGTGGTCACCGCTGGCATCCACCGCGCGCCGTCGATCAAGGTGGCGGAAGCGGCCAAGGTCATCGAGAACACGCAGCGCGATCTCAACATCGCCTTCATGAACGAGCTGTCGGCGATCTTCCACACGCTCGGTATCGACACCGGTGACGTGCTTGCTGCAGCCGCGACCAAATGGAATTTCGTCGGCTACCAGCCCGGTCTGGTAGGCGGCCACTGCATCGGCGTCGATCCCTATTACCTGACCTACCGCGCCGAGAAAGCCGGCTATCATCCGGAGATCATTCTCGCGGGCCGCCGCATCAACGACGGCATGGGCGCGCGCGTCGCGCACGAAACCATCCGTAGTCTCACGCTGCGTCAGTGCACCAATGCGGTGGTCACCGTGCTCGGCATGACCTTCAAGGAGAATGTGCCGGATATCCGCAACTCAAAGGTCATTGACGTCGTCCGCGAGCTGGAGCGTTTCGGCGTACGTGTGCAGGTGCACGATCCGCTGGCGCTTGCCGAGGAGACCAAGGAGGAATGCGGCGTCACGCTCGCCGACATGAATAAGCTCGCGCCGGCCGATGCGGTGATCCTCGCTGTGGCGCACAAGGACTATGTCGACGGCGGCTGGCCGCTGATTGCGCGCCTGCTGAAGGACGGCAAAGGCACGGTCATCGATGTGAAATCTCGGCTCGACCGCGCGGGCAAACCGGAGGGGGTCGACCTATGGCGTCTGTAAGCCCCATCCTGGTCACGGGCGCGGCCGGCTTCATCGGCTTCCATGCCGCCAAACGGCTGCTGGAGCAGGGTAGGCCGGTGGTCGGCCTCGACAACCTCAACAGCTACTACGACCCCTCGCTGAAAGAGGCGCGTCTCGCCGAGCTTTCCAAGCTCGACGGCTTCCGCTTCGTCAGGCTCGATCTCGCCGACCGTGCGTCCGTTGCCGACCTGTTTGCGCGCGAGCGCTTCGCCAACGTGGTGCATCTCGCGGCTCAAGCAGGCGTGCGCTACTCGCTGGTCGATCCGCACGCCTATATCGATTCCAACATCGTCGGCTTTACCAACATTCTGGAAGGCTGCCGCCACAACGGCTGCCGCCATCTGCTCTACGCCTCCTCGTCGTCGGTCTATGGCGCCAACACGCAGATGCCATTCTCCGTGCACCAGAATGTCGATCATCCGCTCAGCCTTTACGGCGCCACCAAGAAGGCCAACGAACTGATGGCGCATTCCTACGCGCATCTGTTCCGGCTGCCGACTACGGGCCTGCGCTTCTTCACCGTTTACGGTCCGTGGGGCCGTCCGGACATGGCGATGTGGCTATTCGCCAAGGCGATTGCCGACGGCGAGCCGATCAAGCTATTCAATAACGGCAACATGCGGCGCGATTTCACGTTCGTCGACGATGTAGTTGAGTCGGTCGTGCGGCTCATCGATCACGTGCCGCAGCCCGATCCTGCCTACTCCAGCGACTCGCCCGACCCCGGCACCAGCAACGCGCCCTGGCGGGTCTATAATATCGGCAACAACAATCCGGTGGATGTGGTCGACGTGGTGCGGCTGATCGAGCAAGCGCTCGGCAAGCCGGCCAAGCGCGAGATGCTGCCGATGCAGCCCGGCGACGTGCCGGCGAGCAACGCCAACGTCGACGACCTCATGCGCGAGGTCGATTTCAAGCCCAAGACGCCGATCGCCGAAGGCGTGGCCCGTTTCATCGCCTGGTTTCGCGCGTATCATCGCCTGTGACCGAACCGACTGGACTAAAGCCCATGGCTGACAAGACCGCACTGATCACCGGCGTCACCGGCCAGGACGGCGCCTATCTGTCCGAGTTCCTGCTGGGCAAGGGCTACGTCGTGCACGGCGTGAAGCGCCGCTCGTCCTCGCTCAACACCCAGCGCGTCGACCATCTCTACATCGACCCGCACGAGCACTCGACGCGCTTCTTCATGCACTACGGCGACATGACCGACGCCACCAATCTGATCCGCCTGATGCAGGAGACGCAGCCGACCGAAATCTACAATCTCGCGGCGCAGAGCCACGTGGCGGTCTCCTTCGAGACGCCGGAATATACCGGCAATGCAGACGGCCTCGGCACGCTGCGCCTCCTGGAAGCGATCCGCATCCTGCGCATGGAAGACAAGGTGCGTTTCTACCAGGCCTCGACCTCGGAGCTGTACGGCAGCACGCCGCCGCCGCAGAGCGAGACCTCGCCGTACGCGCCGCGCAGCCCATACGCCGCCGCCAAGCTCTACGGTTATTGGATCACCGTGAATTACCGTGAGGCCTACGGCATCCACGGCTCCAACGGTATCCTGTTCAACCACGAGAGCCCGCACCGCGGCGAAACCTTCGTCACCCGCAAGATCACCCGCGCCGTCGCGGCCATCGAGTCCGGCCAGCAAGATCACCTGTTCATCGGCAATCTCGACGCCAAGCGCGACTGGGGCCATGCCCGCGACTACGTCGAAGGCATGTGGCTGATCGTGCAGCAGGACAAGCCGGACGATTACGTGCTGGCGACCGGCGAGGCGCACAGCGTGCGCGAATTCATCGAGCGCGCTTTCGGCTGCGTCGGCCGCCGCATCGTCTGGCGCGGCAGCGGCCTGGAGGAGGTCGGTTACGACGAAAAAAGCGGCAAGGACCTGGTCAAAATCGACCCGCGCTATTTCCGCCCCACCGAGGTCGACTACCTGCTCGGCGACCCGTCCAAGGCGCGCGCCAAGCTCGGCTGGCGCCACCGCGTCAGCTTCGAGGCGTTGGTAAGCGAGATGGTGGAGGCCGATTTGCGCGAAATCCGTGGCGGTAATGTGTGAGTTCCGGTGGACGGGCAGGGGCGGGCAATGGCGCCGCCTCTTCCGCCGCCGTATATAGGGCCCAGCAAAAGCCCCGAGGGATTTCATGACCACGCTCGCCCAACTCAAGGTCAAGCTATTCACCGACGGTGCCGACAAGGCGCAGATTGTCGATATGGCGAAGCAGTCCTGGATCGCCGGCTTTACCACCAATCCGTCGCTTCTGAAGAAAGCCGGCGTCTCCGACTACGCCGCCTACGCGCGCGATCTGGTCGCCGCGGTGCCCGACCGGCACATCTCCTTCGAGGTTTTCTCCGACGATATCCCGGAGATGGTGGCGCAGGGGCGTGTCATCACGACCTGGGGCAAGAACGTGCACGTCAAGCTGCCGGTCACCAACTCGCGTGGCGAGCCGCTATACGAGGCGGTGCGTGCGCTGTCGCACGAGGGCGTCAAGATCAACATGACGGCGATCTTCACCTCAGAGCAGGTGGAGAAGGCAATCGCCGCGCTCGACGGCGGTGCGCCGTCCTGCGTGTCGGTTTTCGCCGGGCGTCTCGCCGACTTCGGCATCGACTACCGGCCGATCATGAAGGACGCCATCGCGCGCGCGAACAAGACCAAGACGATCGAGATCATCTGGGCCTCGACCCGCGAAGCCTTCAACGTGATTGAGGCGGACGAGATGGGCTGCCACATCATCACGGCGCCTGCCGATGTGCTCAAGAAGCTGCCGGCCATGGGCTCCAAGACCGGAGCCGAGCTGTCGCTCGACGCGGTGAAGGCTTTCCGTCAGGACGCGCTCTCGACCGGCCTGCAGCTCGCGCTGCCCGCCTCCCGCGCCGCTGAATAGTTAACGCGCCCAAGGGCGGGGCATTGGGCCGCCTCGCGGCACCTTTAAGCATGGAAATTTACCTGTAACGCTTTGAATCAAAACGTGTTCACTGCGTTTGCGGCGGACGGTCGCCAAGTTACCCGCGAAGGTGCTAGGGGTTTTCGATTATTGGGGCGGTGAGAGACTCATGGCGGAAACTGCGGCGGAGCGGACGTTGCGTGTTGGCGTTGTCGGCGTCGGCGTCATGGGCAGCAATCATGCGCGTGTGTTTGCCGGGCTGCCGGGCGCCGAGCTTATCGCGGTCGCCGATCCGGACGCCAAGCAGGCCGACTTCGTCGCGCGCACGCTCGGCTGCCGGGCCGTCGGCGACATCGACGAACTGCTCTCGCTCGGCGTCGACGCCATTACTATCGCCGCGCCCACGCATCTGCATCGCGACGTCGCGCTGAAGGCGATTTCGAGCGGCGTCCACGTGCTGGTCGAGAAGCCCATTGCGTCGACGGTCGAGGAGGGGCGCGAGCTGATCGCCGCCGCTCGCCGCGCCGAGGTCACGTTGATGGTCGGCCATGTCGAGCGCTTCAACCCGGCGGTCGAGGCGATCAAGGACGCGATCCGCAACGAGGACATTCTCTCCATCGCCATCACGCGCGTCGGCCCGTTCCCGCCGCGCATGTCGAATGTCGGTGTGGTCATCGACCTCGCCGTGCACGACATCGACCTGATCCGCTGGTTCACCGACAGCGACATCGTCGAGGTGCAGCCGCAGCTCTCCAGCGCCATCGCCGAGCGTGAGGACATCGCGCTGCTGCAATTCCGCACCGCCTCCGGCGTGCTGGCGCACATCAACACCAACTGGATCACGCCGTTCAAGGCGCGCAGCGTCACCGTCGCGACGCGCGGCAAATACGTCATGGGCGATCTGCTCACCCGCCAGGTCACCGAGTGCTTCGGCTTCCAGCCGGACGGCAGCTATTCCATGCGCCACCTCTCGGTCGGTCACGCCGAGCCGCTGCGCTCGGAGCTGCTCGCCTTCCTAAAGGCGGTGCGCTCGGGCGAGGCGCCCGCGGTGAGCGGCGAAGAGGCCGTTGCGAGCCTGGAGATCGCCACCCAGTGCCTCGCCTCGCGGCCGGCCACCGTAGCGCCCTCGGCGCGCAAGCCGCGCGTGGTCGCCGGCTGAACCAGTTCGCATCGGACCCGACATGAACGCGCGCCCTCAGCTTCCGCCGATTCCCTTCATCGACGTCGCCGCGCAGCGCCGCCGCCTCGGCCACGCCATTGACGACGCGGTAACGCGCGTTCTCGATCATTGCGGCTTCATCCTCGGGCCTGAGGTGCGCGCCTTCGAGAGCGAACTCGCCGCCTTCTGCGGCGCCAAGCATGTCGTGAGCTGCGCCAGCGGCACCGACGCGCTGGTGCTGGGCTTGCGCGCCATGGGCATCGGCGCGGGCGACGCGGTGATCTGCCCGTCCTTCACCTTCTGCGCCACCGCCGAAGTGGTCGCGCTGGTCGGCGCGACGCCGGTTTTCGTGGATGTCGAAGCCGACACGTTCAACATCGATGTTGCCGGCATCCCGGGCGCCATTGCGGCGGCCAAGGCCGCCGGCCTGACGCCCAAGGCCATCATCCCGGTCGACCTGTTCGGCCTGCCGGCCGCGCACGACAAGCTTGCCGCGATTGCGGCTAAAGAAGGCCTGCTGGTGCTCGACGACGCCGCGCAGGGCTTCGGCGCCAGCTACAACAACCGCCGTCTCGGCACTTTCGGCACGGCGACGGCGACCAGCTTTTTCCCGGCCAAGCCGCTCGGCTGCTACGGCGACGGCGGCGCGGTTATCACCGACGACGATACGCTCGCGGACCTGATGCGCTCGATCCGCATGCATGGCCACGGCAGCGATAAATACGACAACGTCCGTATCGGTCTTGCCTCGCGGCTCGACACCATCCAGGCGGCGATTCTGAGCGAGAAGCTCAAGATTTTTCCGGACGAGATCGAAGCGCGCAATGCGGTCGCGCGCCGCTACAACGAAGCGCTCGGCGATCTTGCCATCGTGCCGAAAGTGCCGGCCGGCTCCATTTCGGTCTGGGCGCAGTACACGCTGCGTCTGCCGGCGGGCAAGCGCGACGCGTTCGCGGCCGCGCTCAAGGCGGAAGGCATCCCGACCGCGATCTATTATCCGATCCCGCTGCACAAGCAGCAGGCCTACAAGCATTATCCGATCGGCAAGGGCGGTGTGGCAGTGAGCGAGCGGCTGGCGGCGGAAGTCATCAGTCTGCCGATGCACGCCTACCTGGACGAGCCGACGCAAGGTCGCATCGTCGACGCCGTGCGGCGGGCGCTGAAGGCGTAGCGCTTCCTACTTCCGCTGATACACGTCCTCGATGCGCTCGATGTCGTCTTCGCCGAGGTAACTGCCGGTTTGCACCTCGATCAGCTCGAGCGAGATCTTGCCCTTGTTGGCCATGCGGTGGACGCAGCCAATCGGCAGATACACGGACTCGTTCTCATGCACCTCGCGCACCGTGTCGCCGATGGTCACTTCGGCCGTGCCGTGCACCACGATCCAGTGCTCGGAGCGGTGCCGGTGCTTCTGCAGCGAGAGAATGCCGCCGGGGATCACCACGATGCGCTTGACCTGGAAGCGTGCGCCCATGTCGATCGACTCGTAATAGCCCCACGGCCGGTGCACGCGCTTGTGGTCGGTGGCCTCGGCGCGCTTGTTGGCCTTGAGCTTATCGACGAGTTGCTTGACTTCCTGCGAGCGCGCGCGCGGCACTACCATCACCGCATCGGATGTGCTGACCACCACCAGATCGTCGACGCCGACGACGGCGGTGAGCCGCCCATCTGAATGGATCAGGCAGTTCTTCGCGTCCATTGTGATCGCCGGACCCTGCACGACGTTGCCGGCTTTGTCCTTGGGCGTGATCTCGAACAGCGCATCCCAGCTTCCGATGTCCGACCAGCGGAAGTTGCCGGCGACCACCGCAGCACGGTCGGTCTTTTCCATCACCGCGTAGTCGATCGACTTTGCCGGCGAACGCGCGAAGGCGTCGGTGCCCAGCCGGATGAAGCCGAGGTCCTTGCTCGCGGTCTTTACCGCTGCCTCGATCGCCTTGCCCATGTCGGGCTCGAGCCGCGCCACCTCGCCAAGCAGAACGTCGGCGCGGAACAGGAAGTTGCCGGAATTCCACAAATAGCCGTCGCGCACGTAAGTCGCGGCGGTCGCCGCATCCGGCTTCTCGACGAAACGCTTGACGGCGTTGACGCCTTTGCCGCCGATCTTGTCGCCGGGAAGGATGTAGCCGTAGCTTGTCTTCGGCTCGGTCGGCTTGATGCCGAAGGTAACGATGCGACCAGCCTCCGCCGCTTCCCGGCCGGCGACACAGGTGGCGCGGAAATCATCGACATCGAGGATGATGTGGTCGGCGGCAAGCGCCAGCACGACGGCGTTCGGGTCGCGCGCCAGCGCGACCGCGGTCGCGGCGGCGATAGCGGGTGCGGAATCGCGGCGCAGCGGCTCGATGATGACGGTGGCGTCGACGCCAACGTCCTCCGCTTGGCGGCGCGCGAAAAAGTGGAAGTTCGGCCCTGTGATGACGATCGGCGGGGCGAACATCGGGTCTTTCACCCGCAGCAGCGTCTCCTGATAGGTCGACTTGTCGCCGATCAGCGGCAGGAACTGCTTCGGGAGCGCGTCGCGCGACACCGGCCAGAGGCGCGTGCCGGCGCCGCCGGCGAGCAGGATGGGGACGATCGGCGAGGGCATGCGTTTGGCCTGCTATAGGTTTGGACGGGAATCGTCTTAATTGGGCCGGGCGATCTTAGTAGCCGTAGCTAAACGTAGGGTTTATGGCGAATTACCGCGAAAATCTAACGATTTCGGACGTTTGATGATCGATCGCATCCTCACCGTCGGCGGCTTTACCCTGCTGTCGCGGGTCACCGGCTTCGCGCGCGACATCCTCCTTGCGGCGGTCCTCGGCGCCGGGCCGGTGGCGGACGCCTTCTTTGTGGCGCTGCGGCTGCCCAACCACTTCCGCGCCATCTTTGCGGAAGGCGCCTTCAACGCGGCCTTCGTGCCGGCCTATGCGCGCATCCGCGAGCAGGGCGGGGCGGCGCGCGCGAGCCTCTTTGCCGACCGCATCTTCACGCTGCTGCTGGCGAGCCAGATCGTGCTGCTTGCGGTTGCGCTCGCCTTCACGCCGGCGGTGATCGAGGTGCTCGCGCCCGGCTTTGCGCGCGATCCGCAACGCTTTGCGCTCGCGGTCGAGCTGACGCGCATCACGTTTCCTTATCTGCTGCTGGTGACGCTGGTCACGCTTTATGGCGGCATCCTCAATTCGCTGCAGCGCTTTGCTGCTGCTGCGGCGGCGCCGATCCTGCTCAACATCTCGCTGGTCGTGGCGCTCGCCTTCGCCGCCTTTTTTCCGACCGCCGGTCACGCGGCCGCGTGGGGTGTGCTGATTGCCGGCGTGCTCGAATTTGCGCTGGTCGCGGGCGATGCGACGTTCGCCGGTGCGCTGGCGAGGCTGCGGTGGCCGACGCTCGATGCCGACGTGAAGCAGTTCTTCCGCGCGCTCGGGCCTGCAACGGTCGGCTCGGCCGGCGTACAGCTCGCGCTGTTCGCCGATACGATCATTGCCAGCTTCTTGCCGGCGGGCGCGCTGTCGGCACTCTACTATGCCGACCGGATCAATCAGTTACCGATCGGCGTCATCGGCATCGCGGCCGGCACCGTGGTGCTGCCTGAGATGTCGCGGCGGCTCGCCGCCGGCGATACGGTGGGCGCGGCGCAGGCGCAGAATCGCGCCGTCGAGTTCACGCTGCTGCTGGCGATCCCGTGTATCGCGGCCTTCTTCATCATCCCCGACCTGATCATGCGTGCGCTGTTCGTGCGCGGCGCCTTCACGGTCGCCGATGCGGCGGCCGCCGGCGCGACGCTCGCCGCCTATGCCTTTGGCCTGTTGCCCTTCGTCTTGATCCGCAGCGCGGTCGCCACCTTCTTCGCTCGCGGTGATACGGCGACGCCGGTGAAGGCGGCGCTCGCCGCGGCTGCGGTCAACATCGCTTTCAAAGTGCTGCTGATGGGGCCGCTCGCCCAAGTCGGCCTCGCACTCGCGACATCCATCGGCGCCTGGATCAATCTGTTGCTGGTGCTGTGGTTCGCCCACCGCCATGGCCACCTCGCCATCGACGAAAGGCTCAAGGAGTCGACGTGGAAGCTCGCCGTCGCCGGCCTCGCGCTCGCCGCAACAATCTGGCTCGCTGCCGGCCCCGTGACGCAGCTCTTTGCCGGGCTGCATCACCTGCGCGACATTTTCGTACTCGGCATGCTCGCCGCTATCGGCGCGCTGGTGTACGGCGGCGTGGTGCTCATATTGTTCGGCCGCGGATGGCTTGCGGCTTTTCGGTCACGCCGGCGCTGATTCGCGGCATCACGCGGATTTGCGCCGTTGTGGAACCGGCGCGGTGGACATAAATGCCTCGGACCGGTATGTGACACGTCCCCCGATCAGCTCCGTTTCCAGGCCCGTTATGAACGCCTCCGTACGCGCGTCGTCTTCTGCCGCATCGCTCTTGCGTCTTGCCGGAGCGCTGACCTTTGCGACTTTGGTCGCTAGCTGCGGGCAGCCGCCGCAGCAGGGCGGCGCCCCGCCGCCCCCTGCCGTCACCGTCACCCAGCCGGCCAAGCGCACCGTCACCGACACGGATGAATATGTCGGCCGTTTCGTCGCGGTCGATTCGGTCGAGGTGCGTGGCCGCGTCTCCGGCTATCTCGACGGCGTGCATTTCAAGGACGGTCAGATCGTCAAGCAGGGCGATCTCCTGTTCACCATCGACAAGCGGCCGTTCCAGAACGTGCTCGACCAGGCGCGCGCCAGCCTGGTGCAGGCGCGCTCGAACCTCACCTATACCGAAGCGGACTTCACGCGCGGCCAGCAGCTCGTGCGCGACAAGACCATTACCGAGCAGACCTTCGAGCAACGCTCGCAGGCCTATCGCAACGCGCAGGCCTCGGTGAGCAACGCCGAGGCGGCGATCCGCCAGGCCGAGCTCGATCTCGAGTTCACCGAACTCAGGGCGCAGGTCAACGGCCGCATCGGCGACCGCCGTGTCTCGCCCGGCAACCTGGTCACCGGCGGCACCGCCGGCAACACCACGCTGCTCGCCACAATCGTCTCCATCGATCCGATCCGCTTCGAGTTCACCTTCGACGAAGCATCGTTCCTGCGCTACGAGCGCCTGACCAAGCTTGGCCGCGACGTCGCCAGCCGCGGCATCGGCGTCGAGATCCAGCTCAAGCTCATCGACGAGAAGGACTTCGCGCACAAAGGCACGATGGATTTCGTCGACAACGTCATCGACCGCTCGACTGGCACCATCCGCGGACGCGCGGTCTTTGCCAATACCAACGGCGTGTTCACGCCCGGCATGTTCGCGCGCGTGCGCGTGCCGGCCTCGCAGCCTTACGAGGCGCTGCTGGTGCCGGACTTGGCAGTCGGCACCGAGCAGATCCGCAAATACGTGCTGGTGGTCGATAGCGAGAACACGGCGCGGCAGAAATACGTCACGCTCGGCCAGCTTATGCCGGACGGCCAGCGCGTCATCAAGGACGGCATCGGGCCGGAAGACCGCGTGGTCATCAGCGGTCTGATGCAGGCGCGCGCCGGCATGAAGGTGACCCCGCAGCAGCCCGGCGCTGCGCCGCCCGGTGCCCCGGGCGCTCCCCAGGCTGCGAAATAAACGGGGTCGCGCGTCCATGCGCATATCGCATTTCTTCATCGACCGGCCGATCTTCGCCTCCGTGGTTTCGATCGTTTTCGTGATCCTGGGCATGGTCGCGTTCTCGCGCCTGCCGGTCGCGCAGTATCCGGAAATCGCGCCGCCGGTGATCAACGTCAGCGGCCAGTATCCCGGCGCCAGCGCCGAGGTGGTCGCTTCGACCGTGGTCGCTCCCATCGAGGAGCAGATCAACGGCGTCGAGAACATGCTCTATGTCTCGTCGAACTCCACCGCCGATGGCAAGTTCTCCATCGCGGTCACCTTCGACATCGGCACCAATCTCGATATCGCGCAGGTGCAGGTGCAGAACCGCGTCGCCATCGCGCAGCCGCGCCTGCCGGCCGACGTGCGCAATATCGGCGTCACCGTCGCCAAGAGCGCGCCCGACCTGATGATGGTCGTGCACCTGTTTTCGCCCGATAAATCGCGCGAACCGCTGTTCATCTCGAACTACGCCACTATCGAGATCAAGGACGCGCTGACCCGCGTCGACGGCGTCGGCTCGCTCATCGTATTCGGCAGCCGCGACTATTCGATGCGCGTCTGGCTCGATCCGGATCGCCTGCAGTCGCTCGGGATGACCGCCAACGACGTCATCCAGGCGCTGCAAGGACAGAACGTCCAGGTCGCCTCCGGCACGCTCAATCAGCCGCCGGTCACCGATACGGCGCACGCCTTCCAGATCGCGGTGCAGACGCAAGGGCGCCTGTCCGATCCGGCCGAGTTCGGCAACATCGTCGTCAAGCAGAATGCTAACGCTGTAGTGCGCGTCAAGGACATCGGCCGGGCCGAGCTTGCGGCGCTCGACTACAGTTCGAACTCCTATCTCAATGTCGATCCCGCGGTCGCCATCGCCGTGTTCCAGCGGCCGGGGTCAAACGCGCTCGCCACCGCCGACGCGATCCGCTCCACCATGGCGGACCTGGCCAAGCGTTTTCCGCCCGGCGTCAAATACGACATCGTCTACGACCCGACCCAGTTCATCCGCCAATCGGTCGATGCGGTGCAGGAGACCATCCTCGAAGCCATCGTGCTGGTGGTGCTGGTCGTGGTGATGTTCCTGCAGACCTGGCGCGCCGCGATCATCCCCTTGATCGCCATCCCTGTGTCGCTTGTCGGCACCTTCTTCTTCATGGCGATGTTCGGCTTCACGCTCAACACGCTGTCGCTATTCGGCCTGGTGCTGGCGGTCGGTATCGTGGTCGACGACGCCATCGTCGTGGTGGAAAACGTCGAACGCAACATCGCGCGCGGCCTCAGTCCGCGCGAGGCGGCGATCAAGAGCATGGACGAAGTCGGCGGCGCGCTGATCGCCATCGCGCTGGTGCTCACCGCCGTGTTCCTGCCCTCGGCCTTCATCACCGGCATTTCCGGTCAGTTCTACCGGCAGTTCGCGCTGACCATCGCCGGTGCGACGATCATATCGCTGGTGGTCTCGCTGACGCTGTCGCCGGCGCTCTGTGCCATCCTGCTCAAGCCGCACGATCCGGCGCATCGCGACAGCTGGTGGGAGAAGCCGATCCATGGCTTCTTCCGGGGCTTCAATCGCACGTTCGAATGGATCGCCGAGCGCTACGGCTGGCTCGCTGGCAAGACGGTGCGCTTTGCCGTGCTGATGCTTTTGATTTACGCCGGTGTGCTTGCCTTCGGCCTCAACGAATTCCGCAAGACGCCGGTCGGCTTCATCCCCGCTGTTGACGGCGGCTATCTGATCGCCGTGGTGCAATTGCCGCCTGGCTCGGCGCTGTCGCGTACCGACGCGGTCAACCGCAAGGTGGTCGAGATCGCGATGCAGACACCGGGCGTGCTCGGAGCGGCGAATATTGTCGGCTTTTCCGGCGCGACCTTCACCAATGCGCCGAACTCGGGCGCAATCTTCCTGGTGCTCAAATCCTTCAAGGAGCGCGCGGGCCATCCCGAACAGTCCGCGGCTGCCATTCAACGGGCGATCTTCTCCAAGACCATCGCCATCCAGGATGCGCTGGTCATCGTGGTTGCACCGCCGCCGGTGCGCGGCATAGGCAATGCCGGCGGCTTCCGCATGATGATCGAAGACCGCGCCGGCCGCGGGCCGGCGGCGCTGCAGGGCGTTGCCTATGCGATGATGGGCCGCGCCGCGCAGACGCCCGGCGTGCAGCAGGTGTTCAGCCTGTTCGAGACCTCGACGCCGCAGCTCTACCTCGACATCGACCGCAACAAGGCGCAGCTTCTCGGCATTAACGTGCCGGACGTGTTCTCGGCACTGCAGATTTATCTGGGCTCGGCCTACGTCAACGACTTCAACCTGTTCGGACGCACTTTCCGCGTCACCGCGCAGGCGGAAGCCAATGCGCGCATGGACCCGAGCGACGTGTTGAAGATTCGCGTGCGCAATTCTAGCGGCGACACCGTGCCGCTCGGTGCCTTCACCACCGTGCGCGACATTTCCGGTCCTTATCGCGTGCCTCGCTATAATCTCTATCCGGCTGCCGAGCTCGACGGCAACGCGGCCCCCGGCTTCAGCCAGGGGCAGGCCATCGAGATCATGCAGCAGGTCGCGGCGCAGACGCTGCCGGAAGGATTCTCCTTTGAATGGACGACGCTCGCCTTCCAGCAGCTTCGCGCCGGCAACACGGCGATGTTCGCCTTCGTGCTCGCGGTCGTGTTCGTGTTCCTTGTGCTGGCGGCGCAGTTCGAAAGCCTGACGCTGCCGCTTGCGGTTATCCTCATCGTGCCGATGTGCCTGGTGGCCTCCATCGTCGGCGTGGTGCTGCGCGGGCAGGACAACAACATCCTCACGCAGGTCGGCTTCGTGGTGCTGATCGGTTTGGCCGCCAAGAACGCCATTCTGATCATCGAGTTCGCCAAGCAGATCGAGGACCAGGGCAAGGACCGGCGCGAAGCCGCGGTCGAAGCCGCACGCCTGCGCTTCCGGCCGATTCTGATGACCTCGCTCGCCTTCATCTTCGGCGTCGCGCCGCTCGTCTGGGCGACCGGCGCCGGCGCCGAGCTGCGCCAGACCCTCGGCACCGCGGTGTTTTCCGGTATGATCGGGGTGACTTTGTTCGGCCTGATCTTTACCCCGGTGTTCTACGTCGTGTCGCGGTGGGCGGCGGCGTATTTCACGGCGCGGCGGGCGAAGCGGACATCGCAGGCGACGGGACGGGCAGGGCACTGACGCGATGAAATTCGGCTTCGGACAGGCTCTGACCCGCAAAGAGGACGACGCACTGGTGCGCGGCGGCGGGCGTTACGTCGCAGATCTGACGCCGGAGAAAACGCTGCACGCAGCCGTTTTGCGCTCGCCGCATGCGCATGCGCGCTTCGTCGCCCACGACCTCGAGCGCGTGCGCGCCATGCGGGGGGTCAGGCTCGTGCTGACGGGCGCCGAGACAGCGCACCTCAACCCGATGCCGGTGCCTGGCGTGCTGCCGGACGTCGAGACTTTCGTGCCGGCCTTTCCCGTGCTGGCGCAGGATGTGGTGCGCTATGTCGGCGAGGCGGTCGCCTTCGTCGTCGCCGACACGCTGGCGTTGGCCAAAGACGCCAGCGAAGCGATCTCGGTCGATTGGCAGCCGCTGCCGCACATCATCGGCGCGGTCGAGGCGCTGAAAAGTGGTGCGCCAAAGGTGTGGCCGCAGCGGCCGGACAATCTCGCCTTTCAGGTCGAGGCCGGTGACGCGGCCGCGACCCGGAAGGCCTTCGCGCAGGCCGCCAAGACCATCGAGCTGACCATCGTAAACCAACGGCTGGTCACCAACTACATGGATACGCGCGGCGTCATCGCCGAATACGACGGCGAGCGCTATACGCTCACGCTCGGCAGCCAGGGCAGCCACATCATTCGCGACATCATCGGCGGCGCGGTGATGAAGCTCGCGCCCGACAAGATGCGCGTGATCACGCCGGACGTCGGCGGCGGCTTCGGCACCAAGCTCTTCCCGTATCGCGAATACGCGCTTGCCGCGGTGGCGGCGGGGAAGCTGCGCAAGCCGGTGACCTGGGTCTGCGAGCGCACCGAGCACTTCCTGGCCGACAGCCACGGTCGCGACAACATCTCGACCGCACGGCTCGCCGTCGACGACAAGGGCAAGTTCCTCGCGCTTGAGCTCGACATCATCGCCGACATGGGCGCCTATCTGCACTGCTACGCGCCCTACATTCCGTGGCTCGGCGTCGGCATGGCGACGGGCGCTTACGATATCCCGGCCGCGCATGTGCGGCTGCGCTGCCCCTTCACCAACACCGTACCGGTCGACGCCTATCGCGGCGCCGGGCGGCCGGAGGCCTCGTATCTGATCGAGCGCGCGGTCGATCACGCCGCACGTGAATTGGGCATGACGCCGGACGCGCTGCGCCGCCGCAACCTGATCAAGCCGAAGGCGCTGCCTTACACCACGCCGACCGGCAAGGTGTACGACTCAGGCGACTTCCCCGGCATCATGGCGCGCGCGCAGGAGGTGGCCGACTGGGCCGGCTTTACCAAGCGCATCGCGCAGTCGAAAAAACGCGGCAAGCTGCGCGGCATCGGCATGGCGACCTATATCGAAGCCTGCGGCGGCAATGGCCCGGAGACGGCGCACATCACGCTGGAGCGCGACGGCGGCGTCACCGTGCTGATCGGCTCGCAGTCGACGGGACAGGGGCACGCCACCTCCTACGCACAACTGGTGGCCGAGCGGCTCGATCTGCCGCCCGAGAAAGTGCGCGTGGTGCAGGGCGACACCGATGTCATCAAGACCGGCGCCGGCACCGGCGGCTCGAGTTCGATTCCTGTCGGCGGCGTCTCGGTCGAACGCGCCAGCAAAAAGCTCGGCGACCAGCTCAAAGACCTAGCCGCCGATGCGCTGGAGGCGTCGAGCGGCGACATGGAAATTGCCGACGGCAGCGTGCGGGTCGCCGGCACCGACCGCGTGATTTCTTTCGCCGATCTTGCCGCGCATCCGAAGGCGACGCCCGATAAGCTCGCGGCCTCGAACGAATTCTCACCCGACGTCCCGACTTATCCGAACGGCGCCCACATTGCCGAGGTCGAGGTCGATCCCGACACCGGCGCGGTGGCCATCCTCAACTACGTTGTCGTCGACGATTTCGGCGCCACGCTCAATCCGTTGCTGCTCGCAGGACAGGTGCACGGCGGCGCGGTGCAGGGTATCGGCCAGGCTCTGATGGAAGACACGGTTTATGATGCGGGCTCCGGCCAGCTCGTCAGCGCCAGCCTGATGGATTACGCGCTGCCGCGTGCTGCCGACTCGCCGGACTTTGTCTTTGAGACGCGCAACACGCCGTGCAAGACCAATCCGCTCGGCGTCAAAGGCGCGGGCGAGGCGGGCGCCATCGGCTCCTGCCCGGCGCTGATCAACGCCATCGTCGATGCGCTGCATCGCGCCTACAGGATTGGGCATATCGACATGCCGGCGACGCCGCCGCGCATCTGGGCCGCGATCGAGCGCGCGCGCGGCGCAACGGCCTAAGATGGCAGGCCACACCGGTAACCTGCTCAAAGGCATCGGCTTCAAGCTTATTTCCGCGCTGTTGTTCGCCGCCATGTCGGCGCTGGTACGCCAACTCGGCGACGTCTCGCCGGTCGGGCAGATGGTGTTCTTCCGCTCCGCCTTCGCCATCCTGCCGGTGGTGGTGATCTACGCCTTTCGCGGCGAGCTATCGAGCGCGGTCTACACCAGCCGGCCGCTCGGCCAGCTCGGCCGCGGCCTGCTCAGCGTCTGCGGCATGTTCAGCAACTTCGCCGCGCTGACCATGCTGCCGCTCGCCGACGCCACCGCGATCTCCTTTGCCTCGCCGCTGATCACGGTCGTCCTCGCCGCCATCATCCTGAAAGAGCGCGTGCGCATCTATCGCTGGTCGGCGGTGCTGGTCGGGTTCATGGGCGTCATCGTCATGCTGATCCCACACATGGACTTCGGCCGCTATGCGATGACCGGCGCGACGGCGGCGGCGACCATCGGCTCGATGCTCACGGTCCTATCGGCCTTCTGCAACGCCGGCACGGTGATCCAGACGCGGCGCCTGACGCAGAGCGAGACCACCTCGTCGATCGTGTTCTATTTCTCGCTGGTCTGCGCCATCGCCGGCGCGCTGACGCTGCCGTTCGAGTGGCACGAGCCGACCGCAGCCGAGCTCATCAAGCTCATCATGCTCGGCATCCTCGGCGGGCTGGCGCACATCTTCCTCACCGAGAGTTATCGTCACGCCAGCGCTTCGGTGGTGGCGCCGTTCGACTATACGTCGATGATCTGGGCGCTGCTGCTTGGCTATTGGGTGTTCGGCGAGCTGCCCGACACGCTGGTCTATGTCGGCGCGGCGATCGTCACCGGCGCCGGCCTGTTCGTGATCTGGCGCGAGCGCCGGCTCGGCCTTCAGCGCCCGCGCGACGCGGAAGGGCCGCCGCAGGCGACGTGACTCGTTGTCGCAAGCGGGCTACGCCGTGAAGGCCTTGAAGGTGATGATGGTATAGGTATCCTTGATGCCGGGCAGCGTCTGCACCTTCTCGTTGACGAAATGGCCGATATCGGTGCCTGCGTCGACGTAGAACTTCACCAGCAGGTCGTAGTCGCCCGCGGTCGAATAGATTTCGGAGGCGATCTCGGCTTCCGCCAACGCGTTGGCGACCTGGTAGGCTTTGCCGAGCTCACATTTGATCTGCACGAAGAAGGGGGTCATCAGCACCTCCGCTTTACACGCAATCCAGCAAATACATTGGCCGATGGCAAGCGCGCTTGCCTTGCCGAACGACGCGGATTAGGTATGGCAGGCAATCTCGTGGGGTGTCCGGCGATCCCGGACTGAGAGGCAGCCAGCCAACCCAACGAACCTGATCCGGGTCATGCCGGCGGAGGGACCAGAGATGCGCGATCCGCAAAGCGCCCCGCAAGACTCTTACGACAGCATCGCCAAGCATGCCGGCTTGCTGCTCGATCGGTTGCGCACGCGCAGTCCTCGCGTCCATTGCATCACGAATTCCGTGGCGCAGAATTTTACCGCCAACGCCCTGCTCGCCGCCGGCTGCGTGCCGTCGATGACGCTGTCGTCCGAGGAGATCGGCGACTTTGTCGCCAGCTCGGACGCGCTCCTGGTCAATCTCGGCACCTTCGACCGCGAGCGCCGCAAGGTGACCGAGCGTGCGGTGGAGGCGGCGCGGCGCGATACAATTCCATGGGTGCTCGATCCCGTCTTCGTCGACCGCGCCGCGGGCCGCGCCAGCTTCGCTAAACTGCTGCTGGGCCGCACGCCGGCGGTGCTGCGGCTCAACCGCGCCGAGTTCGCCGCGCTGGCCGACGCGCAGCCGACGGAAAGTGCGCTTGCGGCTTATGCCGGCGAGCACGAGGTGGTCGTCGGCGTATCCGGCGAAACCGACTGGGTGAGCGACGGTCTGCGGCTCGCCAAGGTGGCCAATGGCCATTCGCTGATGGGCAAGGTTACCGCCATGGGCTGCGCCACCTCGGCGCTGGTGGCAGCCTGCCTTGCGGTCGAGCCGGACGTCTGGCGCGCGACGGTCTGCGCGCTGGTCATCATGGGTGTCGCCGGCGAGAGCGCTGCCGCGGCCGCGGGCGGGCCGGGCAGCTTCGCGGTCGGGGTGATCGACGCGTTGCACGGGCTCGATGCCGCGGCGCTGCAGGCGCGGGCGCGCGTGTCGTGACGCCGATTGCGCTCACCATCGCCGGCTCGGATTCGAGCGGCGGCGCGGGGGTGCAGGCGGACTTGAAGACCTTCGCCGCGCTCGGCGTCTACGGCGCCTCGGTGCTCACCGCGCTGACCGCGCAGAACACGCAAGGCGTTGCCGCCATCCACGACGTGCCGGCGGATTTCATCGCGGCGCAGATCGACGCGGTGTTCGCCGATCTCGCCGTCAACGCCGTCAAGATCGGCATGCTGTCGCGCAGCGCGGCGATCGAAACCGTGGCGCGCGGACTGGCGCGGCATCGGGCGCAAAACATCGTGCTCGATCCGGTGATGGTGGCGACCTCCGGCGACCGCCTGCTGGCGCAGGAGGCGCTCGACACGCTGCGGCGCGAGCTGATCCCGCGCGCGCTGGTGGTCACGCCCAATCTGCCGGAGGCGGCCTTGCTCACCGGCGCGTCGATCGCGCGCGACGAGCGCGAAATGGAGATTCAGGCGCGCAAGATTTTGTTGCTCGGCTGCCGCCACGTGCTGATCAAAGGTGGCCACGGCGAGGGCGCCGAGGCGGTTGATCTCTTGATCGGCGAGAGCAAAGTGCTGCGCCTAGAGGCCAAGCGAATCGCCAGCAAGAACACGCACGGCACCGGCTGCACGCTGTCTTCCGCAATTGCCGCCGGCCTCGCCAAAGGCCTCGATATCGTCACCGCCGTCAACGAGGCCAAGACCTACGTCACCGGCGCGATTGCCGCCGCCGACCGGCTCAGCGTCGGCCGTGGCCACGGGCCGCTCGATCATTTCTACGCGCATGATCCCGAAAAGTGGGAACCGATTTTCGGAAAAGATCATGCGCGAAAAGAATAAGGACACACGCATGACGACGCGGCGCAACTTCGCTCTCGGTGTCGGAGCCGCGGCAGCGGGTGTGGCCGCGCCGCACGTCGCGCGCGCGCAGACCGTGTCATGGCGGATGGTGACGTCATGGCCGAAGCGCCTGCCGGGCCCCGGCATGTCGGCCGAACGCGTTGCCGAGCGTATCCGCACGCTGTCCGGCGGCCGCATCGACATCACCGTGCACGCGGCCGGCGAAGTGGTGCCGGCCTTCGAGGTGCTCGACGCAGTCGGCAACGGCGTCGCCGATATCGGCCACACGGCCGCGTTCTACTGGCAGGGCAAGATGCCGGCCGCCGCCTACTTCACTACCGTTCCCTTCGGCCTCACGCCGTCCGAGCACGTGGCCTGGATTGAGGCCGGCGGCGGTCAGGCATTGTGGGACGAATTGTACGCGCCCTTCGGCGTGAAGCCCTTCATGGGCGGCAACACCGGCGTGTGCATGGGCGGCTGGTTCCGCCGCCAACTCACCGGCCTCGGCGACCTGCGCGGGCTCAAGCTGCGCTCGCTCGGACTCGGCGGCGAGCTTTATCGCCGCCTGGGCGCGACGCCGCAGACCACGCCGCCGGCCGAGATTCTGATGAGCCTGCAGTCCGGCGTCATCGACGGCGCCGAGTTCGTCGGCCCCGGCACCGACATGGCGCTCGGCCTCTATCGCGTGGCGCCGTTCTATTACTACCCCGGCTTCAACAAGCCGAATGGCACCGGCGAATGCATCGTCGCGCTCAAGGTTTGGAACGCGCTGTCACCGGAACTTAAAGCCATCGTCGCGCACGCCTGCGCCACTGAGGCGAACTACGCGCTGTCCGAAATGGAGCGGCTCAATGCGGAGGCGCTCGCCGCGCTCATCAAGGATCACGGCGTCAAGCTGACGGCGTTTCCGAGCGATGTCGTGGCCGCCGCGCGCAAGCAGGCGACCGATATCCTCGGCGAAGTCGGCGCGCGGAACGCCATCGCCGGCAAGGTGCACGCGTCGTACATGGCGTTTCGCGAGCGCACCGCGCCCTGGTCGCGCGTGTCGATCGAAGCGGTGCTTGGCGCGCGCGGGGTTGCTTAGTTTCTTGTCATTGCGAGCGAAGCGAAGCAATCCAGAGAGGCTGGCACAGTCAGCCCTGGATTGCTTCGTCGCCCTTCGGGCTCCTCGCAATGACGGCTACTAACTCTGCCTTCTTTTTTGCTCCGCTTCATCCCAAGCGGTGAGCGCCTGATAGTCGGGCACGAAGCCCAGCCCCTTCTGCGCGTCGGACGACATCACGGTCTGCGAGGTGACGACGTCGACCAGCGCCGGCGCGTTTTTCAAAGCGCGCTCGAGCGCCGGCCGCAAGTCTTCCGGCTTTTCCACGCGCTCGCCGTGCAGGCCAAGCGCGCGCGCCATGCCGGCATAGTCGGAATTGCGCAGCGTCGTGCCGACGACGCGGCCGCCGTAGTTCATCTCCTGGTCGAGCCGCTCGATATTCCAGGCGCCGTTGTTGGACACGATGAATACGCATTTGGCTCCATGGCGTACGGCGGTGTCGATCTCCATCGCGTTGATGCCGAAGGCGCCGTCGCCGTTGACCGAGATGACCTGGCGTCCGGGCAGCGCCAGCGAAGCGGCGATGGCAAACGGCACGCCGACGCCGAGGCAGCCGAAGGCGCCGGCATCCATGTAGGTCGATGCGCGCAGACCCGTGCGCGCGAAGCTCAGGAGATCGCCGCCGTCCGCCACTGCGATGTAATCGGGATCAGCCAACTCCGCGAGCACGTCGAAGATGGCGCGTGGATCGACCTTGCCGTCGGCGCCGGTCGCGGCGCGCTTCTTGCCGCCGGCCGAGGCCATGCGTTCGGCATTGCGCTTTCGCATGCCGTCGGCCCAAGCCTTGTCGATGCCCGACTCGCGATTGCCTGCCTTGTCGAGCATCGCGCGCAGCGCCAGTTCCGGGGTCGCCAGCAACTCCGGCTGGCCTCGCCGGTTGTCGAGCAACTCGCCCGGATTATCGGCCAATCGAATGAAGCGCGCATGCGGAAACACCGCTGGCGAGCCGTAGCCGACCTGGTAATCGAGCTTGCGGCCGATGAGCAGCACCACGTCGGCGTCGGTCATCGCCGCGGCGCGCACGGCAGCGGCGGTCGAGGGATGCGTCGCCGGTACAAGGCCTCGACTCTCCTGCGTGTCGAGATAGAGCGCGCCGGTGGCATCTAACAGCCGCACCAGGTCCGCCCCCGCGTTGCGGGCACCACGGCCGGTGATCACCAGCGGGCGTTTCGCCGACCAGAACGCATCGACCGCGGCGGCGACAGCATCCGGGTCGGGCTGAATCGTGCGCGCCGGTTTGGCGGCAAGCCATTCGTCGAGCACGAGCTGCGGCGGCACATGCGTGCGCAGCACGTCGGTGGGAATTTCTAGATAGACCGGCCCCGCTTCTCCATTGTCGCCTAGGGCGCGCGCCACGGCTTCGTCGAACTCGCGGATCACCTGATCGGCCACGCGCAGCGTGCGGGAGGCGCGGCAGACGGGGCGCAGGATGTCGACATGCGGGATGTCCTGCAGCGGCCCCATATTGGCCTGCGGCCGCGAGGTGCAGCCGCCGATCAGCAGCACCGGCGCACGCGCGAGCGACGCATTGGCCATGGCGGTGACGGTGTTGGTGACGCCCGGTCCGGCGGTCACCATGGCGACACCGAAGCCGCCCATCAGCTCGGCATGGGCATGCGCCATATGCACCGCCGCGCCTTCGTCGCGAACGTCGATAATGCGGATGCCGAGCCGTGCCACGTGGTCCCAGATCGGCTGGATATGCCCGCCCTGCAGGCCGAAGATGCGGTCGATGCCGCGCCGCTTGAGGAATTGCGCGATCCACGCCGCGCAGGACTGCATGTCGGCGTTGAGGTCTTGCGTCGCGGCTTTGTCGCTCATGGCACGTCCTTCGTTGCCGGCCCGGCGGCCGCGCGTTTTTCCTGCTGCAGGCGCAACAGGCGGTGCTGGATTTTTCCTGTGGCGGTGCGCGGCATCTCATTGTCGCGGATGATCGACACCGAGCGCGGTCGCTTGTAGCCGGCGATGCGGCCCTGGCACCACGCAATGATCTCAGTTTCAGTCACGTTGACGCCGTTGCGCGGCACGATTACTGCGTGCACGCGCTCGCCCCATTTCGCATCGGGCATGCCGATGACGGCGACTTCTTTGACCTTGTCGTGGCCGATCAGCAGCGTCTCGACCTCCGAGGGATAGATGTTCTCGCCGCCGGAGATGATCATGTTGCTCTTGCGGTCGACCAGATAGATGAAGCCGTCCTCGTCGCGGCGCGCCATGTCGCCGACGGTGCAGTATTCGCCGCGGAAAGCCTCCTTGGTCTTGTCGGGCAGCTTCCAGTAGCCATCGAACGTGTAGTCGTTGCACGAGTAGAGTTCGCCGGCTTCGCCATCCTTCACGTCATTGCCGTCGCTGCCGATCAGGCGGATCGGCTGCGAGCCGACGCATTCGCGTCCGACCGAGCCGAGCTTGGAGAACTGCTCGTCCGGATGCAGCATGGTCACCCAGCCCGCTTCGGTCGAACCATACAACTCAAACAGCCCGGAGTTCTTGAAGAACTCCATGATGCCGAGCTTGGTGTCGCGCCGCGCCGGCGCCGAGGAGATCATCAGCTTGGACACAGAATCCACATCGTAGCGCGCGCGTGTGGAGGCGGGCAGGTCGAGCATCATGCTGTAATGCGTCGGCACCAGCGAGGTGAAGGTGGCGCCGACTTGCGACAGCGTGCGCACCAGGTGTTCCGGATCGAAGCTCTTGCGGCTGTAGACCAGCGAGGCCGCGCCGCAGTAGCTGAAGGCGCCGAAGAAATAGAGCGAGTTGGCATGGCACATCGGCATCACCAGCAGCGCCGCGTCGCCGCGCGAAATGCCGAGTTCGATTTCGGTGATCATCGACAGCATGGCGCCGCCGCGGTGGCTGCGGATCGCGCCTTTCGGCCGTCCGGTGGTGCCGGAGGTGTACATCAGCGTCCAAGGGTCGGACGCGAGGTTCATGACCGAGGGTCGTGTATCGCGCGCCTGTCCGATCAATTCCTCATAGCCCCGATAGCCGGCGCGGTGCTGCGGCTTGCCGAACAGGATGTAGTTATTGGGCGGAACGGGCAGGTCGGCGCGGATGGCTTCGATAGTGTCGAGAAGCTCGTCCTGCACGATCAGCGCGCGCGCCTCACAGTTCTCGACGATGTAGCGGATCTCCGGGCCGGCGAGGCGGAAGTTGATCGGCACGGCGACGATGCCGGCGAGCGAGGCGGCGGCGTAGATCTCCAGCCACTCAACGCAATTATAGGCGAGCACGCAGACCCGGTCGCCCTTCCCGAGGCCGAGCCCGATCAGCGCATTGGCGAGACAGCAAGCCCTGCCGTACCACAGCCGGAACGACATCGTGCGGTCGAGGTCGCCGGCGCCGATCTTGTCCGGGAACAAGCGCGCGTGGATGGCCAGCATGTCGCCGACATGCGCCAGTTGAGTCATGTGAGGCCGCCCCCGACACGTGAACCGAAGAGCTTGGCGGGCGCCTTCATGGGGTGCTCCGCCTTTCGGTCGAGGATGTTGCCTGCCCGGCAGCCCGGTTTCAATCGCGCCCAGGGCAGCGGCGAGACCCGGTTTTGAGCCATTTTCGCCACACCCGGCGACCGCGGCGCACACCAGCCATTAAGGTTAACCGCCCTTTAACCAAATTCAGGCTTTTGTGATCCGGTGCGCACCTGCCGCGGAACTCCGCGCGCGACGTGCGGTGCGGCTGGATCGATGCGGTCCGTCCGTTTTGAACAACCGATGACAAGTAAAGGGCCGATACCATGACGAGCAAACTTCTCCGCACCGGCATCGCGGCAGCGGCGCTGCTGTGCGCTGGTGCCGCCGCGCAGGCGGCCGATCTTCCGCAGCCGAGCTACAAGGCGCCGGCCTACTCTTCGCCCGCCTATGCGAACTGGACCGGCTTCTACATCGGCGTCAACGCCGGGTACGGCTTCGGCAAATCGAATTGGGATATCCCGGCGCTCAGCCCGAGCCCGAAGGGCTTCGTCGGCGGCGGCACCATCGGCTATAACTTGCAGACCGGCACCTGGCTGTGGGGCCTTGAGGCCGACTTCGATATGTCCACCATGAAGGGCAGCGCCGATTGCGCCCCCGGCACCTGCGAGACCAAAAATAGCTGGCTTGCCACGGGCCGCGGCCGCATTGGCTACGCCGGCTGGAATAACTGGCTGCCGTACATCACCGCCGGCGCGGCGATGGGCGACATCAAGGCGACGTCCCCGGTCGGCAATGCCAGCAAGACTAAGCTCGGCTGGACCGCCGGCCTCGGTCTCGAATACGCTTTCATGTCGAACTGGAGCGCCAAAATCGAATATCTCTATGTCGATCTCGGCAAGTTCGACTGCGGCATCGCCTGCGGCGCCGCCGTCGGCGTGACCGACAACGTCAGCTTCAAGGCCAATCTCGTGCGTGCGGGTCTGAACTACCGCTTCTGATCTCCGCGTCGTATCGGCCATAGACTGCAGCCCCGGGCAAACGCCCGGGGCTTTTTTCGTTTGCGCAGCGGGCCCGAGGGCTAGTGGCATGAGGCGTCATGCCGTATAAGGCCGCCGCCTCCCCTTGCTCGATCGAAAGGCGTCCTCTCAACCATGCGTATCGCGGCCATCCATTCGCCAAACGGCAAGATTTTCGGAACCGTCCAGGACAACCAATTTCGTCCGCTGCTCAAAAGCGGCGCCGAGGTACGTGATTTGCGTGATGTGATCGCGCTCGTCACCGCCGGCCAGCTCGAGCATGGCGCTCAGGTCGATCTTGCCAAGGTGAAGCTCGCCGCGCCGGTCGGTCCTTTGGCGAAGAACGTGGTCAGCGTCGGTAAGAATTATCACGATCATGCGCAGGAATTCGCGCGCAGCGGCTTCGACCAGTCCGGCGATAAGGTCGAGGTGCCGGAGGCACCAGTCGTGTTCACCAAGGCGGTGACGTCGCTGGCCGATCCGGGGCAGGGGATCCCGGCCTCGCACGATCCGTCCGGTTCAACCGATTACGAGGGTGAGCTCGGTGTCGTCATCGGCCGCCGCGCCAAAAACGTAAAAGGCGCGGAGGCCTGCTACAGCGTGGTGTTCGGGTATACGATTGTGAATGACGTAACGGCCAGAACGATCCAGCAGAAACATAAACAGTGGTTCCTCGGCAAGTCGCTCGACGGCTATTGCCCGGTCGGCCCCTATCTGGTGACCGCCGACGAGTTCGGCCGCCCCGACCAGCAGACGCTCACCACCACCGTCAACGGCGAGCCCCGCCAGCATGCCAAGCTGCGCGACCTCATCTTCGACGTCCCCGCCATCATCGAGGCGGTCTCGACTTACGTGCCGCTCGACCCAGGCGACCTGATCGCCACCGGCACGCCGGCCGGCGTCGGCATCGGCTTCAAGCCGCCCAAATACCTCAAGGTCGGCGACCGCGTGACCGTTGCCATCTCCGGCATCGGCGATCTCACCAACCCAGTGGTCTAAGTCGGTCCGACCCCTTATAAAGCCCCTCCGAACGACCCAACCGGGCACAAACGGCCCGTTTGCGACAGATCAATGCCGGCGGCGAGGAAAGCTCTTCAGTCGCTGGCCTGGAACCGCCGCGACTTGACCTGCCAAGACTTGGCCCGCCAAAACCGCTCAGAACAAGCCCACGCGAGAGGAGTGACGAATGACCGCGACCCCCTGGAAAACCAACGACTGGTTTGTGTCGGAGTGGAATTATGCTCCGGAAGTCACCAAAGACTTCAAGTTCGCCAAAAACATCAAGATCCACGACGTCACCCTGCGCGACGGCGAGCAGCAGACCGGCGTCATCCTCTCTAAGGACGAGAAGATCCGCATCGCCGAGGCGCTGGCCGAAGCCGGCGTGCACCGCATCGAAGCCGGCATGCCGATCGTGTCGCCGTCCGACAACGACGCCATCAAGGAAATCGTCAAGCGCAACCTCGGTCCGCAGATCTTCTCCTTCGCCCGCTGCATGAAGGAAGACGTGCAGCGCGCCATCGACACCGGCGTCAACGGCGTCGTGATGGAAATCCCGTCGTCCAAGCACATGGTCGACCTCGCCTATCGCTGGCCGATGGAAAAGGCGATCGAGACCTCGATCGAGGCCACGCAGTTCGCGCACAAGAACGGCCTCGAAGTCGTGTTCTTCCCGATCGACTTCTCGCGCGCCGAGCTCAAGTGGGCCATCGACCTGATCGAGCGCGTCGGCACCGAAGGCCACATGGACGCGCTCGCGCTGGTCGACACCTTCGGCGTGCTGTCGCCCCACGCCATGAAATACTTCGTCACGCAGGTGCAGAGCCGCATCAAGAAGCGTCTGGAGGCGCACTTCCACCAGGACTTCGGCATGGGCGTCGCCAACACCATCATGGCGCTCTCGTTGGGCGTCGAGGTGATGCACACGACCGTGCTCGGCATCGGCGAGCGTTCCGGCAACGCGCCGATGGAAGAGATCGTGATGGCGCTCAAGACCATGTACGGCGTCGACGTCGGCATCGACACCACCAAGCTCACGTCGCTGGCGAACCTCGTGCAGCGGCTGACCGGCGTGCTGGTGCCGACCAACAAGGCGATCGTCGGCTCGGGGCTCTACCAGATCGAGTCGGGCATCATCGCGTCGTGGTTCAAGAACTGCGGCGACAAGTTCGCGACCGAGCTGTTCCCGATCCGCTGGGACGCGGTCGGCCAGCCGCCGGCCGAGGTGGTGATGGGCAAGGGCAGTGGCATCGACTCGGTGAACGGCTGGCTGCAGGAGCTCGGCATGCAGGTGTCGGACGAGGACGCCATGAAGATCCTGCAGGCGACCAAGCTGCACTCGCTGAAGAACAAGAAGATGCTGTCGAAGTCGGAATTCCGCGACCTCGCCAAGAAGGTCTTGGGCAAGATGCAGCAGGCGGCGGAGTAATCGCGAAGCGCAAGCCGCGCACTCTCTTCACCTCTCCCCGCTTGCGGGGAGAAGTCGGCCGCGCTCTTTGCGCGGGCGGTGAGGGGCTTCTTACGACCTCTCATGGACGAAACGGAAAGCCCCGGGCGAGAGCCCGGGGCTTTTCGTTTGGCTTATAAAACGTCCTCGCCTCTCCAACTCAATGCGATTCAAATAACCGTTGCTGAATATATAATGACAGCGTTAGATTGTACAACCAATTTCGGGGGGTGTACATGCCATTCGATGACAAACAGTTTGCCTTTCGTCGACTCGGAGAAATTTATTCGGAAAGAACGCAGCCTATAATATTTTTTGTCGGTGCTGGATTAAGCACTCCTGCCGGAATGCCAACTTGGGAAGCTCTGCGAGACCGGTTAGTTACAGTAGGTGAATCGAAGTTTGCGACTTACGACGTCAGCATACGTGCAAAAAAAATTTCCGACATACGTTCGGTCAAATATATTCCGTCACTGTGGGCGCAATTCTCTCGACTCGAAGAGCTTCTTGGATTTGCGACGTTTAGAGAGGCAATCTTAGAGCAATTTGCTCCAAGCTCCACGCTGCCTATTCCATCTCTCTATTCCAAGATTTGGGATTTAAATGTTCGAGGCGTCGTTAGCCTCAATTTGGATATCTTCGCGAGAAGAGCTTTTGCAACAGAACATGAAGGAGCCCTCACCAACATTTCACCGCACGAGATCGGGCAAAAAGCGCACGTATTAAAAAATCCAAAGCAGCATTTTGTCGCTCCATTGCATGGCACTTACGATGATGTTTCCAGTTGGGTGCTTACGGAAGGAAATCTTCGTAAGATGCTTGACGATCCTGCTTATTTGAATTTTGTGAATTCAATATTTACAACCCATGTCGTCGTTTTCCTCGGTATTAGTGCAGATGATGTTGCTTCCGGCGGCATACTTCATCGACTAATTTCGAAGGGGATAGATCCTGGAAACCACTTTTGGATTACCTCCCGTGTAGATAAAGATACTGATGAATGGGCGGAGAAAAACCACCTTCTTGTTATTAGATATGAGTCCGCGGGTGGTCATCAAGCGCCATTAGATTCTGCGATCGAGTTTCTTCGAGATTTTAATTCCGTTGATGCTCCTCTACCTCCAATAGTCACAGCATCGTATGGAGTTTCTACGACGATAGAGCCGCCGAGCGAGCTTGAAAAGCTATCGCCAAATGAAATTCGACTTAAGCTGAATGCTTACGCCGCTAGATTTATCAAAAACGAAAAAGTTGACATAGCGGAATATGAAGAATTTTTGAAGGAATACAACTTTGCCTTACACAAAGCTTGGTATGTGGATACTCGTAAGCCGCACAATGAATTTTTCGATTACGAGATTGTTGATCGCATTGGCGCTGGTCTGTTTGGCACAGTCTTTAAGGCAGTTGCAAAAGACGGCTCCTTGAGAGCAATTAAAATATTGAGAAATGAAGTTATGTCGAACGAGACGATGCTGCAGTGCTTTCGTCGTGGTGCAACGTCCATGAAAATTTTAGAAAGGGCAAAAGTGCCCGGCATGGCAAAACTATATCAAGCCCTTGAGATACCTCCTTCGATTATAATGGAGTTCGTTGAAGGCGGAAATTTGGAAGATGCGAAGGCGGCTTCGTTACTTGATGGCTGGGATGAAGTGTTCGCTGTATGCAGAGATGTGGCAAAGATTGTAAGAAGCGGTCATTTGTTGCCGGAGCGAGTTCTTCATCGAGATATTAGACCGGCAAACATAATGTTGCGAGGTTTGTATACGCAGAGCGAGCGAGAGGTGGCCGTACTCGATTTCGATCTCTCGTGGCACGTCGGCGCAATCGGAAATACAATTGCGCCCCACGTTATGCAGGCGATGGGGTACCTATCTCCAGAGCAGCGGAGTGCAACTGGCGGCATAACGACACGGAGTGCAACCGTCGACAGTTTTGGTCTTGCGATGACACTTTATCACCTTTTGACCGGTCTTCATCCCGGACTCGGCGAACATCGCGAGCCAAATTGGGAAGGAATTATCTATTCTAGGCTCCCGACGGGAGGTTTGGGAGCTTGGCGCTCGATTAGGCGTCGAGCCGCGCGCCTAATATCATTAGGCACCGCTAGTGAACAGGTCAGGCGTCCTGATATGGGAGAAATGGAATACGAATTTGCCAGACTTTATGAGTGCCTTGTCGAACCCGCCAAGGTCCAATCTGCCGAACTAGTTAGCGAAAACATTGCTTTCGATGCTTTTGGAGGCAATTACGATTGGAACGATGAAACTTTAACGGCTCGTCGGCTGCTCGCAAGCGGGACGGAATTTAGCATCGGGTCGATCCGCGACGACAGGGTAGTTGAACTGAAAATTACATTCGGAGCCCAAGGCTTCGAATCTCGCAAAAATGTAACAAAATATTTGCCCAAAGCGTGCGATCAGGCAAAGCGAATACTTCGCGAAAACGGATGGAAGGTTGTACTTGACCAGGTAGATGGTCATTCAGCTCGCATTTCAGGTCAAGTCGGAGTCAGGGGCCCCGATATTCATGCGCAATGGTCGCGAATGATAAATGAAATATCGGAGCTGTTTAGCTTTGAATAAACCGGTGTGGCTTAGAAATATGGAACGCTAATGCGACGTACCTACGCAATAGGCGACGTCCATGGCTGCCTTACGAAGTTGAGTAGTCTGGTAAAGGCATGTGAACTTGATTGTCATCTTGGAGAAATTGCGTTTGTGTTTGTTGGCGATTATGTTGATAGGGGTCCTGATAGCCGTGGCGTCGTCGAATTTCTAATTGCCTTACAATTACGTTTGGGTGGAAATGTCATCTGCCTTCGAGGCAATCATGAAGCACTCGCGATAGAAAATATTATCACCGGCAAACTAGATCATTGGCTTTACAACGGTGGCGCCACCACTCTAGAAAGCTACGGTGTTTCTGCTGGGACAGATATACCTGCTGAACATCGAGATTGGCTATGTTCGTTGCCGATCACGTACGACGACGGGATGCGGTTCTTCGTACATGCTGGCGTAAATCCCGATAGAGCACTAGATCATCAAGATGAACATGATCTTTTATGGATAAGGGAGCCATTTCTTTCAGACCAGCGCAACTATGGCCGTTTGATTGTTCATGGTCATACGCCTGTGAAAACATTTTTGCCGGAATCTAAGCCCAATAGGTTGAATATTGATACAGGGGCTTATCTTGGAGGGCCATTAACTGCTGCCATTTTTTGTAATAATATTGTCGCGCCGATAGGGTTTTTACAAGAGAGCTAATCAATCATCCGATAGCGTTACCGTTGCCGATAGAAAGCGAGCCGACTTCGAATTGGGCCTGCCAAATGCTCGAACTATATCGGTCGGCGAGCTCAGATGGCGCGTCTTCCCCACTGAGAAGATCGGCAAAATATCTCTAGGTCCACCTTGACGGAGCGACGTACAGCGCGCCATCGACACCGGCGTCAACGGCGTCGTCATGGAAATCCCGTCGTCCAAGCACATGGTCGACCTCGCCTACCGCTGGCCGATGGAGAAGGCGATCGAGACCTCGATCGCGACCCCCACCCCTGACCCCTCCCCACAAGGGGGAGGGGAAGAAGTAGTGCCCACAACACCGGCCTCGAAGTCGTGTTCTTGCCCGTCGACGTTTCGCGGCAAGCTCAACTGCGCCCTCGAACGTCTCGCGCGCGTCGGTGCCGAAGGCCACGCGCTTTTTTCGCCTCGCGCTGCAACGGCCACGGCCGGCCGCGCATTGTGGCGTTGGCGCAGCGGCCGTCGGTTTGAAGCCGTCTCCATCCTTCGAGACGCGCCGCTGCGCGGCGCTCCTCAGGATGAGGCGTGGGAGAGGGCGCGGCATTATAACTTCACCCCACCCCGGCGCGCGAGAGCGCGCCGACCCTCCCCCTCATAAGGGCGTTGACGCCCGTCTTCGACGGGCTATGGGGAGGGTGAAGAGGCGCCGCCTTGTCGCACTGAGATACCGCCTCGCTGTGAACTCGTCTTATATTTGAGAACGACACCGTCGCCGAGTGCGTAGCGGCCAACGCTCCCGAATTCCTATATGAGTGATATGGCGGCCGGCTCACCGTAGCCTTCAGACGACCATATCGGATCGGGACAATGAACGCTTTCGCGTCGGGCATCCGTCTTCTGCGGAATACCAGAGACACGCTCGTCGCGGTCAACCGCACCGTCACGAGGATCGATCCGTTCTACGTCAGAATCACCTGGGCAGGCAGCGCCATCAATTCGCTGCGGCAACTCGGGCTCTATACTCTGGTCGGCGGCCTCGTCGGCCACGTCATAGAGAAAGTGACCATCGATTGGATAACGGTCGCGGTCGCTGTCTCGATCTATTTGATTTACCGGTTTTCCGAAACGGCGATCGTCGCCATGCTCGCTCTTCGCAAGCGGCGGTTCGACCTGGTGCTGTCGGATCAGCTGGAAGATCAAATGCTCGCGAAGCTGACGTCGCTCGACCTCGGCCGGCTGCTCGACCCGACATTCATCGAACTGCAGCGGATGGCGCGTCATCGCGGCCTCTGGGCGGTGGCGGAGCTCTGGCAAAAGCAGCGCGAGCTTGTCGGGTCGGTCGTGGCGTTAGGGACCGGATCGCTCGTGCTCCTGGGCCTCGACCCCATCATCGGCGTTCTCGCCGTCCTGACGGCCGGGCCGATGATCCTGCGGGACTGGCTGATCGAAGCCAAGCGGCGGGAGCTCGAAGAGGCCGAGTGGCTCACCCTGCGCAAGAAGGTGGAGGTGAGTTATGAGCTCACCTCGACCGACGCCGGGCTGCGATCCCGTTTGTGGAAGTTGACCGGTTTTTATCAGACTTATTTTCGTGAGCTTGCCGGCGAACTCAGAAACAACGCAATGACGCTGGCGCGATTTGACCGCCGCTGGAATCTGATCGTCGGCATGGTCGAGGTCGGCACATTCGCGATCCTGTGCGGCTACTTCGCCTCCGGATTTGTGGAGGGCAAGTACACCTATCTCCAATTGGGCGCCATCACGGGAAGTCTCTCGATGCTGGTCTCGGGCGTGCACCAGTTCGGGTCCTCGCTCACCCAGTTGGAACAGTCGCGTCTGAACTACGATTATCTCACGCGCGTGCTCGCCGCGTCGCCGATGATCGACGAAAGCCAGGCCGAAGACATCGCGCTCACGGAAACTCCTGAATTGCTGATCGAGGACGTTTCATTCGCCTATCCCTCGACAGGCATTCCGGTCATTTACGGCTGCTCGCTCGTCATCCGGCCTGGCGAGAAGGTTGCCCTGGTGGGACGCAATGGGAGCGGCAAAACAACGCTGCAGCGGCTGATCGCCAAGATCTATCTGCCGACCCATGGGTCTATCTGGATCGACGGCCGCGAGATCCGGAGCGTCCGTCAACAGTCATGGCTCAACTCTGTGGTCATGGCGACGCAAACGCTCAAACTCCCGAGCATGGAAATCGCGCGCGCGCTGACCGGGCACGTCGTAACGGACCTGGACAAGGACCGGATGGGCAGGGCGCTGGTCTTCTCAGGCGCCGACGACGTGATGGCCGAACTGCCCGATGGACTGAATACGTGGATCGGCGAAGACTGGCCGACCGGCCGCGGGTTCTCGACCGGGCAATTGCAGCGGCTGGCGCTGGCGGGCGCATTCTACCGCTTTTTGGATCCCAAGGTTCTTGTCGGCATTTTCGATGAGCCGATGGCGAATTGCGACGTCGAGACACGCGCGCGTTTCTACGAGGCCATCAGCAAGGCTCCGGAATTCAGCCGCAAGACCGTCATCATGAGCCTGCACGACCCGCTTTACCTGCAGCACTTCGATCGCGTTCTGCTGCTCGAAGGCGGCAAGGTCGCCAAGGATTTACGGGGGCACGACGAGATCGTCGACTATCGCGAGCGCATTGCCATGACGCTGGCGGGAGATTTGTAGATTCAGAAAACCAATCCCAACGCGGACCCGCTGAAGTAGCGCGTGTATCCGCATTCGGAGATAAACATGACCTGCGGAAACACCGGGTCGCCGGTCGATAGCCCGCCGCCGGCTCTGAGCGTGGCCGGCGTCACCACCGTCTCCGACAGCGTCCATTTGCTGCTGGCACATATCGGGCAAGCGCTCTTCTTCATCTTGTCGGCCAGGCGAGATTCAATGCCGTGCCGCTCTTCGGACGTCAGCTTGCCGTTGATATCGGGCATGCCCAGACCCCTCCCAATCAAAATGCAAGCTACGCTTTCTTGCGTTTCGTTTTTCTTTTTGCTGCGAGATAAGCGCCAACCTTTTTTGAGGAATGGCCCGCGGCTTTCACCGCTGCTTTCAGCTTGGCCGGGGTGACTTTGAACTTTTTAGACCAATACCTGACTTCGTAAGGTTGACGAAGCGCGATCAGAGATTTGTCGCGGGCCTTGTGCTTTTGCAGCTTAATATAGGCGGCAACCTTTTTTGCCGAATGGCCGACCTTCTTCACGGCGTATTTGAGCTTGGCCGGGGTGACTTTATATTTTTTGGACCAGTAGCGGACCTCATAAGGCTCGCTCACTGCAATCAAGCCGCGGTCGGAACCGCCACGCTTTGTCTTATTGTCAGCCATGGACGTTAACCCCTTGGAGTTGAGCCGGGATCGGAAATGACCCTGGACGCAACGAGCCGATGCCATATGAACAGGACGACGAGTGCCCCGACCGTCGCGCCGATGAATCCAGCTCCCTGGTCGGGACGATACCAGCCGATCAGTTGGCCGATGAACGTCGCGCAGAATGCTCCCGCGATGCCAAGCGCCACGGTGAGAATGATTCCGGATGGATTATTGGGACCCGGCGCAAGCAGGCGCGCAATGATCCCCGCAACGCCGCCAATCAGAACGATCCATAAAAAGCCCATGACAACGCCCCTCATGATGGTTGGTAACACGCCTCACGGCGTGTCAGATCAGGCGCGACGCCTCGTGTTCGGTTGGAATACGCCCGTTCGGGGTCAGCTTGTTGACCAGCTCCGGCAGCTGTTGGCTGAGACCCGCGATCAATTCCTCGCGCGATAGTCCGCTGTGCGCCATCAGCGTCTTGATCTGATCGTCGCTGAGCACTTTGGACAAAACGTCCGGAGAAATGTCTTTGTTGGGTCCATTATCGACCCAGGATTGAGCGACGTCGCTCTGTCCGCTCTGCTGAAATTGCTTGAGCAGATCACTCAGCCCGCCACTCAAAACGCCTCCGGCGGCTCCACCGGCAAGCAGGCCACCCAGCGGGCCTTGCAGCAAACCGCCGAGGCCACCCGACAGCAGTCCGCCCAGTCCGCCGCCGGACTCAGGGGTTGTAACATTCGGACTGTTTGTGCCGGTGTTGGACTGACCTGGGCTCAAATGTTTGATCGCCTTGTAAGCGAGCAGACCCATGAGGGCCATCGTGATTGGCGACATTCCCCCGCTGCCGGCAGGCGCCGAAGTTGATTGGCCACGCGGTCCATTCTGCATGCCGTTGAGAATGTCGAGAAGTCCCATGACGACCTCCTAAAGGTTTGTCATTTGAACCTATGGCACCTGCAGTGACATTCATAGGATGACGACCGAAATAAAAACAAACCGATGGTATCCGGCTATCGGACATTGCCACCGCCAATGATCGAGCGCCGTGAATCAATTGATATTTGAGACAGCGTCACTGACCTGCTTATGGATGACGATACATATAGCCGCACCGGAGATGATCTCTCGCCGACGCAAATGAGGCATTGCACAAGACTCGATGCGGTGTCGCTTGTATAGCTAGTGGCGCAAGTTGGAATTTATCAATTTGCTTAAAATACAACTCGGAGGATGCGTCATGAGTATCTTTGGAAGCATCATGGGTGCCATTTTCGGTCACGGCTCGGCGCAAGCGGCCGCATCACCGACGGCAGCGCCAGCTGCGGCTCCGGCTCAAACGGTCGACGTTGCAGAAATCGTCGACAAAGCTGCCGACGCGAGCGGTGAAGATCTCGATTGGCGAAACTCCATTGTCGATCTGATGAAGGCGCTCAAGCTCGACAGCAGCCTGACGGCGCGCAAGCAACTCGCCGGCGAATTGAAATACACCGGCGACACGGGCGACTCCGCCACCATGAATGTCTGGCTGCACAAGCAGATCATGGACAAGCTCGCCGCCAATGGCGGCAAATTGCCGGCTGACATCAAGGCCTGAACATCCGGCTGAAGCTCCGAAGGCAGATTGCAATCGACCTCGCGGCTATGCGTCGCGGCATGTGACCATGCCGCGCCATAGCGCCAGGATTCGTCACGACGGCCGGTCACAAGCGCTCCGGCGCGCCAGGCCGGCCCATAGGACGATCTTGACAGCGTGACGCTGATAGGCTAATAGTCCGCTAATCCCCAAAGCCGTGTTCCGCCCCGTGCGCCTTTTTTGGCCGCGGGGTTTTTCTTTGCCGGAACAACGGCTTCCGCGGCCGGCCTCGCGCGCCGCACGCGGGGAGGGGCTTCTCAACATCCATCACCCGCCTTCGCCCCTCGCGTGATGGCGGGCAAGCCAAGAAGGAGCAACGCTCATGGGCAACCCGCCTCTGCGCGCGATAGCCACGCGCCGGCTCAACATCACCGACGCGCTCAAGCAAGACATCCGCCGCCGCTATGAGCAGACGCCGGAATCGCTCTCCGGCATGGCCGCCGATCTCGGCTGCACCGCGCAGACGGTGTGCAATCTCGCCAAGCGCGAAGGCTGGGTGCGCTACGTGGCCCCGCCGCGCGAAATGACGCCGTCGGCACGGCTGCTGGCGCGCGCGGAGATGGTGGCGGCTGCACAAACTGACGACCGTCACCCTGAGGTGCGAGCGGCGCAGCCGCGAGCCTCGAAGGGCGACGGCCAAGGTCTTCAGGATACGGGCCGTGCATCCTTCGAGGGCGGCCTGCGGCCGCCACCTCAGGATGACGGAGAAAATAACGTCCCCAGCCTCGAACACATAGGCGCTACTGCCCCTGCGCCGACCTTCGCCGACACGGCCGAACAGCTTCACCGCGAAGTGCAGATGCTGCTGCCCGAGGTCAGGGCCGCGCGCGAGCGCATGAAGCGCGCCGGCCACGGCAAGCACGATCTGCGCGAAGCGGCGCAGGTCATCGCCAACCTCAGCGGCGTGCTGCGCACGCTGCAACCGATGCTGTGCTCGCAAACCGGATCCACCGACAATGCCTATGACGACATGCCCGCCGATCTCGATGAATTCCGTAACGACCTTGCGCGCCGCATTGACGCGCTGCTCGCAGAGCCGCCGGACGAAGGAGATTCTGCGCAAGCTGCCGGCGACCAGGCTCATCGGCCTGACGCATGAGTTTGCGACCTTCGCGCATCCGCATCAGCGTCCGCCTTCGCTCGGCAACGACGGCGCGCCGTGGCGCACCTGGCTCGTGCTGGGCGGCCGCGGCGCCGGCAAGACGCGCACCGGCGCCGAATTCGTGCGCGGCCTGGTGCACGGGCATCCGCCGTTCGCCGACGCGCCGCACGGATCGATCGCGCTGGTCGGCGAGACCGCGCACGACGTGCGCGAGGTGATGATCGAAGGGCCGTCCGGCATCCTGCGCACGGCGCCGCGCAGCGAACGCCCGCAGTGGACCAATATGCGCAAGCGGCTGCAGTGGCCGAACGGCGCCGTCGCCTACGCCTTCTCGGCGGAGGATCCCGAGCAGTTGCGCGGGTCGCAGTTCGACGCCGCCTGGTGCGACGAGCTCGCCAAGTGGAGCTATGCCGACGCAACCTTCGACATGCTGCAGTTCGGCCTGCGCCTGGGCGCGCGGCCGCGCGCACTCGTCACCACCACGCCGCGGCCGATCCCGCTCATCAAGCGGCTCGTCGCCGATGCGCGCACGGCGGTGACGCGCGCCGGCACGATCGCGAACGCGGCGCATCTCGCGCCCGGCTTCATCGACGAGATCGCCGGCCGCTACGCCGGCACGCGGCTCGGCCGTCAGGAGATCGACGGAGAGATCATCGAGGAGCGCGCCGACGCGCTGTGGACGCGTGCGCTCCTCGAAGAGTGCCGCGTGGCGAAAGCCGGCGAGCTGATGCGCATCGTGGTCGGCGTCGATCCGCCCGGTTCGGCGCGGGCAGGGGCCGATCACTGCGGCATCATCGCGGCCGGCCTGGACGAGGCGGGCGTCATCTACGTACTGGAGGACGCGAGCGTCGCGGGACTGGCGCCGGCCGCCTGGGCGGCGCGGGCGATTGCTCTCTACCGGCGGCTCGCGGCGGACTGCATCGTCGCCGAGGTCAATCTCGGCGGCGACATGGTGCGCGCGGTGCTGCAGCAGGTGGACGCCAGCGTCGCCGTGCGCGCGGTGCACGCCAGCCGCGGTAAGTATCTGCGCGCCGAGCCGATCGCCGCCATGTATGCGCAGGGCAAAGTGAAGCATGTCGGCCGGCCGTTCGCGGCGCTGGAAGACGAGATGTGCGACTTCGGGCCGGAGGGGCTGTCGTCGGGCCGCTCGCCCGACCGGCTCGACGCGCTGGTGTGGGCGGCGACCGATCTCTCCGAGCGCGCCGCGCGTCCGGGCCCGCGCATCCGCAGCATCTGGACCGACGATCCGCGCGTGCCGCCGTGGTGGCAGAAGTAGCGTGCTGGTTCCTCAGGTAACGGCGTACGGCATGCAATTACGTGTGCGTTCGCAGAAGACGACGTCAGGTGGTGTTTGCCTGGATGACAATGCGACAATTCAAGGGGGCGAAAACGGCCCGACGCAAAAAAATAAACTCAGCCCTTTACCACCCGCGCGAGGACACCGGATCGTTGCCCGGTAACATGCCTCAGCTTTTTCGCCGCATGTCACCTATGGAGGAAAAATTGAAACGCATTCTTCTCGCCAGTCTCGTTCTCGCCTTTGCTGCCGGCTCGGCGATGGCGCAGGCGCCGTCCTGCACGAACCCCGTCAGCAAGGACGGCAAGCCGCTGGCCGGCGCCGCCAAGACATCGAGCATCAAGGCCTGCTGCGAAAAGTCGGCTTCGGTCGACCATAACGGCAAGCCGCTCGCGGGCGCTGCCCACAAAGCCAAACTCGACAAATGCCTCAAGGACGCGAGCTGATATGAAACGTATCTCTGTCGTCGCCGCAACGATCGCGCTCATGTCGGCGCTGGCGTTTTCCCATGGGCCGGCACTGGCGCAACAGAAGACGGTGAAGGCGTGTGAGGACGAGTGGCGCGCCAACAGGGCCGCCAACCAGGCCAAGGGCATTACGCAAAAGGCTTACGTCGCGGAATGCCGTGGGCCGGCGGCGGCCACCGCGCCGAAACCGGAGCCGGCTACGGCGCCGAAGACCACCGCAACTCCTGCCGCGCCGAAAACGACCGCGGCTCCGGCGAGCGGACAGAAAACGGTGAAGGCCTGCCAGACGGAATGGCGGGCGGACAAGGCCGCCAACCAGGCCAAGGGCATCACCGAAAAGGCCTATGTCGCGCAATGCCGTAGCGGTACGGCGGCGGCACCCGCTGCGCCGGCCGCACCGGCCCGCGTCGACACGCCAGCGCCAGCGCCCGCGCCGGCCGCCCCGGCGCGCACGACCGCACCGGCTCCCGCTCCGCCGCCTGCACCGGCCGCTCCGTCGCGCGCCACGGCTCCGGCTCCGGCGCCCGCGCCGGCGGCAACCGCTGCCAGCGGCCCGAACCACCACGCGACCGAGGCGCTGGCCAAGGCGCGCTGCGGCTCCGATCTTGTCGTCTGGGCCAATCTGGACTCCAAGATCTATCACTTCGCGGGCCACAGCAGCTACGGCCACACGAAGCAGGGCGCCTACATGTGCGAGAAGGCCGCGCTCGCGGAAGGCGTGCGCGCCGCCAAGAACGAAAAGCGTCCTTGACGGGTGCGATGCGAATACTGACCGGCGGCCGCGCTGCCGCCGGTCGGTTCGTTTTGGCTTTTTTCAGGACACTTAAGAACGCTTCATTCGCGTAACGCTCCGACGGAGGTGACGATGTTGGAAGAATTCAAAAAATTCGCGTTGCGCGGCAATGTCGTGGATCTCGCCGTCGGCGTCATCATCGGCGCCGCCTTCGGCACGATCGTATCGTCGCTGGTCGCCGATATCGTCATGCCGGTCATCGGCGCCGTCACCGGCGGACTCGATTTTTCCAACTATTATCTGCCGCTCAGTTCGGCGGTCAAAACCGGGCTGCCGCTCGCCGACGCGAAGAAGGCCGGCGCGGTCCTCGCCTACGGCAATTTCCTGACCGTGACCTTGAACTTCGTCATCATCGCCTTCGTGCTTTTCATGGCGATCCGCAGCCTCAACAGGCTGAAGAAGAAGGAAGAGGAAAAGCCTGCGGCGGGTCCGACGCCGACCGAAAAGCTGCTCGCGGAGATCAGAGATCTCCTGGCGCGGCGGGTTTGATGCGCCGGACGATCAGACGGTTTGCCAGCAGGGCCGTGTGCGCGATCGCGGCGCTGATGTTGATCGCCGGCGCGGCCCACGCGCAAGACCGCCGGCAGCATGTGCCGGGGCAGTTCGACTACTACGTCCTGTCGCTGTCCTGGTCGCCGACCTTCTGCGAAACGGCAACCGGCAAAGCCCGCCAGCAGCAGTGCGGCCCGCGGCCCTATTCGTTCGTCGTGCACGGTCTGTGGCCGCAATACGAGCGCGGTTTCCCGCAGGCCTGCCAGGTGCCGGCGCCGCGGCTCGACCGCAGAATCATGACGTCCATGCTCGACCTGATGCCGGCGCCGGGACTGATTTTTCACGAGTGGGATCGGCACGGCACATGTTCCGGCCTCGACGCGCGCGAGTACTTCGACGTCGTGCGCAAGGCGCGCGCCAGGGTGGCGATCCCGCCGCAATACGACAATCCGGCCGCGCCTTTGCGGGTGACGCCCGATGAGGTGATTCACGCCTTCATCAAGGCCAACGAGGGGCTCGCGGCGGCAGATCTCACGATCGACTGCGACCGGAGCCGGCTGCGGGAGGTGCGCGTGTGCCTCAGCCGCGACCTGAAGTTTCGCGCCTGCTCGCACGGCGCTCAACGCTCCTGCCGCGCCGGCGCGTTGATCATGCCGCCGGTGCGCGGGGAGCGCCGTTTCTAACTCCAGCCCGTCTGCTGCGGCTCGTCACAGCTCCTGCCGTGTCGGCCTGAACAGAATTTCGTTGACGTCGACCTCGTCGGGCTGGCCGAAGGCGACGGCGATGGCCGCCAACACACCCCGGCGTTCAGCGTGCTGGTCGATGCGCTGCGCTATCGCCGGTGAAAAAACCGTCTCCCGGCCGCCCGCGGCCTTGTGTTAGCGTTGCGGCAAAACGGGGGGGCGGCATGCGAATTCCATTGGTGCGGGCGGCGCTGGTGGCTTGCATTCTCGGCGTCGCGGCTTTGGCGCCGGCGCGGGCCGACGAATGCGGCCGGCTGGTGCAGCATTACAATGAGGTGAAAGACCGCGGCCTGCGAGAATTCGCGGTGTCGTTCAATCCCTTGGCGGACGGCCCCAGGCTCTGTGAGTTCTTCAAGAAGGAGATCGCGCACACGCAGGACCTCATCCGTCTGATGACGCAGACTGAGCGCGCTTGCGGCACGCGCCTGACCGCCGACTGCCGTAGCGACTGTCTGCAGAAGCAGTTGGCGCAGAGCGAGAAGTCGCGTTCCAAAACCTGCAACCCCGACTATACTAAATATTATCATGCCTGCGCCGACTACGGGTCGTCGCTGCGGGTGCCGCCAGGCAATCCGCGTGATCAGCAGAAGGCGCTCGACGCTCTCAGCCTCTGCAACCAGAGCCCCGATCCCAACTGGTGCCAGGACGCGGTGAAGGAGATCAGGGCCGACGGCAAGACGCCGGCCAAGGAATTGACCTGCGACGGCAAGCCGATCGCGGCACCGGTGGGCGCGGCCTCCGTCGACTACGACGAGGCCTGCATCAAGCTGTCGATGGCGTTCCTGATGGACACCAAAGACGACATCCCGGCGCTGACGAAGACCTGCAGCGTGCATCCGCGCAAGGACACCTGCGAGATGGTCAACCAGATGGCGGGCGGCTACAAACGCAAGATGCCGGCGCCGCTGACCTGCATGGGACGGTGAACCCAAGCCTTCAGCGTCATTGCGAGCGCATAGCAATCCAGGTCTTCATGCGCGACCCTAGATTGCTTCGTCGCGCTTTGCGCTCCTCGCAATGACGGATAGTGTTTGACGCCCGTGAGGAGGACGACGTCACGCGCAAGCCGTAACTGCGCTAGCGCGCCTTATGCTCGCGCCAGCGGGCGGCGCGGGTTCGGTTGGCGCCGAACTTGAGGCGCAGGTCTTTTAAGGCGTCGCAATTCATCGCCAGATGTTCGCGTACGGCGGCGCGCCTGGTGGGCGGGAGGTCCTTGGAGGCCAGCAGGCTCCAATCGACGCTGATGGCTTTGCGGATGGTCGCCATCTCCCATTTGATCTTGTCTTGATTGAACTTGCCTTGCTCACTCACGAACGTGCACCCCGGTACTGACTTCCGCCGCAAAGATTAATCGAAATGGCGGCAGATGCCAAAAAAATTGACACAGGCCTAAAAAAATTTTCCGGAAAATATATGCCGGGCGGAACCCAGGCGACCTGGAACCGGACGGCCGAACCAATGCAGTGAGCGAACGTTGGTGGCCGGGCATCCCGCCCTCTATGGAGGAGGAACAATGAAACGCGTCATTATAGCGGCGACCGGTCTGGCGTTGCTGATGAGCACGTCGGCGTTTGCGCAGACCGTCGGCATCGCGCCGTCGGAGACCATCGTGGTTGAGCCGCAGCAGCGGACGGTGATCAAGGAATACGTCACCAAGGAGCGCGTGGCGCCGGTGACCGTGAAGGAGCGCATCCGCGTCGGCGCGCCGCTGCCGGCTGAGGTCGAATTGCGCACCGTGCCGGCGACCTGGGGTCCGAAGCTGACCAAGTACCGTTACGTGTACTCGGGCGACCGCGTCTACCTGGTCGAGCCGAGCAACCGTACGGTGATCCAGGAGATCGACTAAACGGCAGCGCGCACAGTGCGCGAAGTCGACCAAGCGGCGTGCGCCCTGCGGCGAGCGCCGTTTTTCTTATTCGAGTCGCGCTTCAAACAATATGTAAAATGACATTTGTATTTTGAGCCCTCGACGCAGATTGAGCGGCGCGCGATGCATCCGTAAAAAAATATTTTGCAAAAATTATTTGGATGGCGGTGTTCCCGGAACGCATCGGGCGCGCGCGGGTTTTATGAACGTCATGTGAATGACGATGGGTTCCCCCTCCGAAAGGGCCGTGTTCGTAACGGAACGCGGCTCTTTCGCGTTTATGGGCGACATCGTCTCATTCAAACTTCCGTGCATTCGTAAAGCGCGTTGTGTTCCGTGCGACGGCGCAAACGAATCGATTCCGCAACTCGTCGTATGAGCGCCATGCGGCGTTTGTTTCCACGGAACGGTGTTGTGTGACGGACGTTGCTCCGCATGCGCGCTGAGAGCGGACCGCAATGGTGCCGCCGGCGACCGCACCACGCGACCAACGCGCGCGGAACATCATCATCATCTGGAGGAATCCTATGAGGACATTACAGAAGCTTCGAACAGCGGCCCTGGCGGCGACACTGCTGGCGGGCACGGCTGCAATGGCTTACGCACAATCGAGTTCAACGGTCGGCGCCGGCGGATCGTCCGCAGGCGGCGGCACGTCGAGCACCACGATCGGCACCGGCGGCTCGTCGTCGGGCAGCGGCTCGGGTTCGGGTTCGTCCTCGACGCTCGGCGTCGGCGGCTCCAGCGCGGGCGGCGGCCAGTCCAGCACGACACTCGGCACCGGCGGTTCGGCTTCCGGCAGCGGCTCGGGCTCCGGCTCGGCTTCGACCCTCGGCGTCGGCGGCTCCACCGCGGGCAAGGGCTCGTCCAGCACCACGCTCGGCACGGGCGGCTCCGCTGCGGGCAGCGGCTCGGGCTCCGGCTCGGCCTCGACGCTCGGCACGGGCGGCTCCAGCGCCGGCAAGGGCACCTCGAGCTCTTCGATGGGCACCGGCGGATCGGCGGCCGGCAGCGGCTCGCAGTCGTCGTCCTCGATGGGCACGGGCGGATCGAGCGCCGGAAAGTCCGGGTCGTCTTCGACCACCGGCTCGGGCGCGTCTTCGGCCGGGACCACGGGTCTCGACAACGCGGATAAGAAGGCCGGCGAGCACGGCGAGCAGGGCCGCATGAACGCCCGCGAGAAGCAGAAAGAGCACAAGAAGGACTAGTCGGACGTTCTTCCGTCGCCGCGCGGCTCCGTCATGGGGCCGCGCGGCCTCGCACCACCGAGGAGGAGAATTCCAATGTCATTCCGAACGCTCTCCGTATCGCTTTGCTTGATCCTGGTGGGCGCCGCGGCCGGTACGGCTTTCGGCGCGGGCGACAACAACACGACCAGCGCGTCCGTGAACAATCCGAACGGCTGCAAGGTCGTCGAGCGCAAGGCGAACGACAATCCGTCCGGCACGCTGTCGAGCTCGGTCACCGCCGGCAACGGCCAGGTGTCCGGGTCCACGACCGGCGGCAATGGCGTCACCGTGCATTCCGGCAACGGCACCAGCAGCAGCATGGTCACAACGACCGGCAGCGGCAGCGGCCAGACCACCGTCACCACGTCTGACGGCAACTGCATCATCTACGTCAACCCGGGGGAAAAGAAGGACCACTAACATGACTGGCTCATTGAGATCTCTTCTGCTGGCCGGCGTGTTCGCCACGGCGAGCACTCTGGCTTTGGCGCAAAGCGCGTCGACCGTCGGCAGCGCCGGTTCGTCCACATCGCCCACCGGTTCGAGCGCGACCGGCGGCAGCGCCGGCAGCGCCAGCGTCGGCGGCACCTCGGCCTCCACACTCGGCACCGGCGGCACTTCGACCGGCGCGAGCGGCACCTCGTCGACCATCGGCAGCGCGGGCAGCGCGGCCGGCGGCACGCGCGACACCAGCAAGACGCATATCAACGGCAATCAGAACAATCTGAACGCCATGTCGAAGGCGCGCGCGCAGGACAAGGGCACCTGGAGCGACTCCAAGACGCACACCAAGGTGCACAAAGGCGAAGTGACGTCGCGCACCAAATCGATGGCGCACGAACCCGGCAGCGCGCCGGTGAAGTCGACAACGACGGTCGGCTCCGGTCAGTAACGCTGTCTGACGATCGCTGCAAAACAAAGCGGCGCGCCGGGGAGGCGCGCCGTCGTCGTGAGCAAAGCCGATCCGGCTAGCGGCGGCGGCCGCACATAGTGCGCTGCCGGTTGAGCGCGATGCCGAGCAGCGGCAGCAGGATGGAATTGAAGGCTTCCTGCTGGGTCAACTGACGGCACTGCGTCTGCGACACGATCGCCGCGTTGAGAATGACGCTGGCGACGACCACCATTCCGGCGATGACAGGAACGACGGTCATGGTCGACTGCAGGACACCCGCTTCCACCGGCGCCGCCGGCAAGGCGTTGGCGCTGTTCGACTGCGACAGCAGCGACGGCGCTATCACGAATGCAAACGCCGCGACGGCAGCGACTACGAACTTACGCATGCTCATTGAAACTAGCCCCCTGTTTTTTAACCCCGATCGACCGTAGCCACGGGTTTTTGCGGTCGCAAGTTCCCAAGGGTTGCAAGTGAATTGATGTTTTTCGCCGCCGGTCCCGCGGCGTGGGACTAAGCGGCGGGCGCGGACTGCGCTCGCGTTGCACAGCCTTATTCACAGTGCGGCCGGCGCATGCCATTTATCCGTTCGCCCCGGCCCCTTACAGTGCGGCCTCGCGTTGGAGAGAAGCGACGCCGGCATGAAGATTGCGATCACCATCGTGGCGCTTGCCGAAATCTGCGTGCTGCTGGCGTCGGTGGTGGCGCTGCTGTGGCTCGCGTTGCGCAAGATCGTGCGCATGGTGCGGGGCGACGAGGAGCGGCGCGCACCGTCCTATCGCGCGCTCGCCAGCCTGAGCGGCACCGAACCGGTGAAGACCTGGCTCGGCCAGCTCGGCATGCACGTCTCCGACGCCGAGGCGCACGAGATCACCGCCGCGGTGCGCGCGCATTCGCTCAAGACCAAGAGCATCCCCAGCCACGCCGAACTGCGCGCGCTGGCGCAGGATGTGATCAATAGAGCGGCGTAGCAGTCGTCATTGCGACACCGAGGGGAGCGAGGGGGAAGCAATCCAGGGCTGTCAGGCAGTGGCTGTCGCTCTGGATTGCTTCGGCGCTGGCGCGCCTCGCAATGACGAATGACCTACTTCGCCGGAATCTGAATCAGCTCGTCCAACTGCGCCTTGGTCAGCTCGGTGGCCGTGAACTTGAGCGCCACGGCATCCTTCACGATGGTGTCGAGGCCGACGATCTTGTCGGGCTCGACCGAGGCGCGCGGGAAGAAGTCGTCGCGCGTGCGCTTGGCCTTCGCCTCGCTGATTTGCAGCCACTCGGAATAGACCTTGAGCGCCGCTGGGTCGGTGTAGAGATAGTTCACCGTCTCGCGATAGGCCCTCATGTAGCGGGCGACCGTGTCCTTGTTGGCGGCCAGATAATTCGCATTGGCGATGTTGAGCCGCACGGTCTGGCCCTTGAACACCTCGGCGTCGTTGCCGGTGGCGATGATGCGGATTTGCTTCGCGTCGAGCTGGTCGAGGCCGAACGGCGGCGCCGCCCAGCCGACGTCGATCTGCCCCGACATCACCGCGGTGATGTTGGCGGCAGGGCCCCCCATCGCGGTCGGCTTGGCCTTCAGATTGTACTGCTTCATGAAGGCGGTGACGACGCCATGCGTCGATGAGCCGTTGGTCGAATAGGCGAGGATCTTGTCGTCGGTGTCCTTGAGCGACTTGATCGGCGAATCTGCCTTCACATACCAGTAGAGATCGCCGGCGCCGGTGGTCTCGGCGCCGATGACGCGCACCGGCGCGCCTTTCGAGTAGGCGCTGAGCACGCCCATGACGCCGGCGGCGATGCCGAGATCGACGCTGCCGCCGATGACGGCCTGCTGCGTTTCGCCGGCGCCGTTGGTGTAGACGAGCTCCAGTTCGAGCCCGTGCTTCTTGAAGATGCCGGCGCGCTGGCCGACCTCGGAGATCGAGGTATCCCAGTTGCCGCGCTGGCCGACGGCGAGCTTGATCTTGTCGAGCGCCGAAGCGGTGCTTGTGGCGGCGACGAGCGCCGCGAGCGCGCAGGCGAATGCATGCGTCCTCATTCAAATCCTCCCTGATGTGCGGCCGCTATTTCGCGGCTTGTTGTTCTCTCTGGTCTTTCACGCGTTCGAGCGGGGCTTCGCTGCCCCCGCCGAGACTACGCCAGTTCGTGGTCTTGGGCACCACGCCTTCGTAGGAGCTGATGGTGGCGTGGCGGATGCGCGGCTCGGTGGTGCCGATCGCCGGGCCGCCGGCCTGCACGGTGCGCGCGGCCTCCACCATCAGGCGGCGGAAGGCGACCACGGCGACGTCGCTGGCGCCGACGCGCTCGAGCGAACGGTCGGTGATCGGGCCCATGCCTTCCCACATCGCGATGTCCTGGTTGGGAATGCCGGCGATGCCGGTGAAGTTGCCGGTCTTCATGGCGGCGCGATCCTGGCCGTACATGTTGTCGCGCGTGCGCTTGCCGTTGAAGTTGGCGTCGACGTCGACGCCCCATTGCAGCACGTTGAACTTGCGCCAGGTGTCGGGATCGATGCCCGGCTTGTCGGGGCCGTTCCAGGCGATGAAGTAGAACATCGTCGTGGTGTCGTCTTCCGGCGTCAGCAGCGTGGCGACGTTGTGCACGTTGTTCGGTGGGATCAGCGCGGTGTAGGGCGCGATGTAGACGGTGGTGCGGATGTAGTCGTGCGTCGCCTCGTTCAAGATCGGGCGGCGGATGGCGGCGTAGCGGAAGCCGTAGCTGGTGCGCTCGATCTGAAAACGCGGCGCCTTGTCGGTCGAGGGGCGCAGCCAGTTGACGTCGGTTGCTTTCGCGCCGTCGACCTGCGCCGGCACCATGTCGGAGGAATGCAAGCTGGAGGAATGCGCCGAGTCGATCTGGCCCTCCAGGATCTGCGCCCAGTTGCAGTTGACGCGCACCTTGGTGGCGGAAACGCGCGCATCCGGCGTCGGCGCAAAGGCGGGCGGCTCGAATTCGGGCATAGTCTCGGGCGCGCCCATGTAGCACCAGACGAAGCCGCCGGCTTCGCGCGTCGGATAGGCTTTCTGCTTGACGCGTTCGGGGATGAGGCTGTGCGCCGGCTCCGAGGCCATCTCGACCACGTTACCTTCGACGTCGAACTTCCAGCCGTGATAGAGGCAGCGCAGACCGCACTCCTCGTTGCGGCCGAACACGAGCGAGGCGCGGCGGTGCGTGCAGTATTCGTCGAGCACGCCGACGCGGCCTTTGCTGTCGCGGAACACGACCAGGTCCTCGCCCAAGAGCCGCACCTTGACCGGCGCGCCGTCGGGCTCGGCCACTTCCTCCGACAGACACGCGGCGATCCAGTGCCGGCGCATGATCTGGCCCATGGGCGCGTTGCCTTCGACGCGGCACAAGAGGTCGTTTTCTTCCCGGGTCATCATGGCGGCGTTCCCTGATCGTCGGCGCGTACGATTTGTGTCGCGCGCTTGTTCTTGAGCACCTAACTTAAAGCGCAGACGGGCGAGGCTGTCGAGGCGGGACGCATGGGCGGGGCACGGGCGATGCGGGTAGGGGTGGCGGGCCTGGGCCGCGCCTTTGCCGTCATGTTGCCGACCTTTGCGGCCGATGCGCGGGTGAAGCTGGTGGCGGCGGCCGACCCGCGCGCCGAGGCCAGGGCGCAATTTGAGCGCGAGTTCGGCGGGCGGGCCTATGCGACGGTCGAGGAGCTGTGCGCCGACCGGGATGTCGAGGTCGTCTATGTGGCGACGCCGCATCAGCATCACCGCGCGCATGCCGAGCTGGCGGCGCGCCACGGCAAACATCTGCTGATCGAAAAGCCGATGGCGCTGACGCTGGCCGACTGCGCGGCCATGACCGAGGCGGCGCGCGCGGGCGGCGTGCACCTGATCGTCGGACACAGCCATTCGTTCGACGCGCCGGTCGCGAAGCTGCGCGCGCTGATCGATAGCGGCGCCTATGGCCGCGTGCGCATGATCAATGCGGTGAATTACACGGACTATCTCTACCGGCCGCGGCGGCCGGAAGAACTCGACACCGCACAAGGCGGCGGCGCCGTGTTCAATCAGGCGGCGCATCAGGTCGATATGGTGCGGCTGTTAGGCGGCGGCGACGTGACCAGCGTGCGCGCGCTCACCGGCGCCTGGGATGCGAGCCGGCCGACCGAAGGCGCTTATGCGGCACTCATGACGTTTGCCAACAGCGCCTTCGCCTCGCTCAGCTATAACGGCTACGGCCATTTCGACAGCGACGAATTCGAAGGCTGGATCGGCGAGATGGGCCAGCAGAAGGCGGGTTACGCCGCGACGCCGCGCGCGCGCTTTGCCGGCGCACAAGACGAGATCGCGGCGAAGGCCGCGCGCAATTACGGCGGCACCGACTTCCGCGCGCCGAGTGCGGCGCCTCTGCACCAGCATTTCGGCACGCTGATCGCCTCGTGCGAGCGCGCCGACCTGCGCGCTGTTCCGAACGGGGTGATGATCTACCGGGACGGCACGGCGCGGCTCGATGCGCTGCCGCCACCGAGCGCGCCGCGCGGCGAGGTGATCGACGAGCTTTACGCCGCGGTGGTCGAGAACAAGCCACCGCTGCACGACGGCGCCTGGGCGTTTGGCACGGTCGCGGTGCTGCTCGCCATGCTGGCCTCGGCGCGCGAGGGGCGGGAGGTTGCGGTTACGTCATTGCAAGACGCCTAGCGACGCACTCTGTCATTGCGAGGCGCGTAGCGCCGAAGCAATCCAGGGCTGCTCGGTACCTGGCCGCTCTGGATTGCTTCGTCGCCCTAAGGGCTCCTCGCAATGACGGGGACGGGATCGTCATTGCGAGCGGAGCGAAGCAATCCAGGGATGCTTGGTACTAGCCGCTCTGGATTGCTTTGTCGCACTAACGGGCTCCTCGCAATGACGGGGACGGGATCGTCATTGCGAGGCGCGAAGCGACGAAGCAATCCAGGGATGCTTGCGATTGCCTCTCTGGATTGCTTCGTCGCCCTATGGGCTCCTCGCAATGACGGTTACATCATCTCGTCAAACAGATCCTTCCAAGTCGGATTGGATGCTTCGATCAGCGCGAGCTTGTTTTTCCGCGAGCCGCCTTTGAGTCGTTTTTCCCGCGCAATCGCATCGAGCATTGTCTCGTGCAACTCGTACCAAACAAGCGTCTTGCAGCCGTAGCGCTTGGTGAAGCCATCAACCTGGTTCGCGCGATGCTGCCATGCTCTTTGCGGCAAATTCGATGTGACGCCGAGTGCCGTTCCGGCCGCTGGCCATGAGGTATACGGCGGGCTGCTTTGCCATGGAGCGCAGTATAGCAAATCCCCGTCATTGCGAGGCGCGTAGCGCCGAAGCAATCCAGGGATGCTTGGTGCCAGCCGCTCTGGATTGCTTCGTCGGCTTCGCCTCCTCGCAATGACGGTTAGGCCCCCACCAGCGCCTTGATCTTGCTGATGAGCCGCGGCAGGTCGACCGGCTTGGTGTCGAAGTCGTCGCAGCCGGCGGCGAGCGCCTTCTCTTTGTCCTGCGCCATGGCGTGCGCGGTCAGCGCGATTACCGGGATGTGTTTGGTCGCGGCGTCCGCCTTGATGCGGCGGGTCGCCTCCCAGCCGTCCAGCACCGGCAGGCTCATGTCCATGAGAATGAGCGACGGCTTCTCGGACGTCGCCTTGTCGACGCCTTCCTGGCCGTCGACCGCGATGACGATCTCGTAGCCGCTGCGCGACAACCGGCGCGACAGCATATCGCGGTTCAATTCGTTGTCTTCGACCAGCAGGATTTTCACGTGTGATGCTCGTGCGCGTGCTTGGCGGCGTCGCGGCCGCGCGCGGCGATGGCCGAGAGCGCGGCGCCCAGCGCTGCGATCGGTTGCGCGCTCTTGCTCAAGACCAAGAGCGTGCGCTCGGCGAGGAAGCCGCGCTCGGCCTCGCTCAGCTCCTTGGCGGTGAGAACCACCACCGGCACGTCGCCGTAATCCTTATGCTCGCGGATGCGTTCGAGGAATTCGAAGCCGTCGATCTCCGGCATCATCAGGTCGAGCAGAATGAGGTCGGGTCGCGGGTTCTTCTCCAGCCAGGCCAGCGCGGCGCGGCCGTTCACGGCGGTCGCCGCCTTCATGCCGACGCCCTCGACCGTTTCGGTGACGATCGCGCGCACGTCGGCATCGTCATCGACGATGAGCACCACCACATCCTTGCTGGCGGGCGCGAGCTTGCGCAGCACCGCGATCAGCTTGTTGCGGTCGATCGGCTTGGTCATGAACTCGGACGCGCCAAGCGAAAAGCCGAGATTGCGGTCGTCGACGATGGTCAGCATGATCACCGGGATGTGCTCGAGCTCCGGTTCCGACTTCATGATGCCGAGCACCGACCAGCCGTCGACCTTCGGCATCATCACGTCGAGCGTGACGATGTCGGGCGGGGTCTTGCGCATGATCTCCAGCGCCTCGGCGCCGTCGCGCGCATGGGTGAGCGCATAGCCTTCCTTGCCGAGCGTCTGCGCCAGCACGTCGTGCACGGCGAGGTCGTCGTCGACCACCAGCACGTTGATGGCGGAGGGCGTATGGCCGGCGGTCGCCTCCGGCAGGCCCATGGGCGCGTGCTCGGCGTGCGGTTCGGCCACCTGGTCGGGCAGCACGACGGTGAAGGTCGAGCCTTGCCCCGGTTGGCTGGTCACCGCGATGTCACCGCCCATCATGGCGCAGAAATGCTTGGTGATGGTCAGCCCCAAGCCGGTGCCGCCGAAATTGCGCGTGGTCGAGGAGTCGGCCTGCGTGAAGGCCTTGAACAGGCGGCCGATCTGCTCCTCGCTCATGCCGATGCCGCTGTCGGCGATGTCGAACCTGATCGAGGACGGGCCGCCGGTCTTGTCCTGGCGCGACAGGCGCAGCGTGACCGTGCCCTTGCTGGTGAACTTCGCGGCGTTGCCGATCAGGTTGATCAGGCACTGCTTGAGCTTGGTGAAGTCGGTGTTGAGCTGGCCGATGTCGGCGGGGCAGTCGATCACGAGCGTATTGCCGTTCTTGTGCACCATGGGATCGACGATGGTGCGCACTTCGTCGACCAGGCGCGCCAGCGACACGCGCTCGAGATAGAGATCCATGCGGCCGGCCTCGATCTTCGACAGGTCGAGGATGTCGTTGATCAGCCCGAGCAGATGCTTGCCGGCGGCCTGGATCTTCTGCAGGTCCTTGATCGAAGGCTCGTCGCCGCGGTCCTGCGCGTCTTCGGCGAGCAGTTCGCTGTAGCCGATGATGGCGTTGAGCGGAGTGCGCAACTCGTGGCTCATGTTGGCGAGGAACGACGACTTCACCTTGCTGGCGGCTTCGGCGGCTTCCTTGGCCTCGAGGAGCTGCTTCTCGGCGCGCTTGCGTTCGGTGATGTCGGTGTAGATCGCGATGAAGCCGCCGCCCGCTACGGGATCGCGCCGCACTTCCAGCACGGTGCCGTCCGGGCGCGTGCGCTCGAAGGAATGCGAATGGGCGAGCAGCTTGAGGCGCTTGGCCAGCTCCACCTCGATGTCGGCATTCTCGCCGAACTCGCCGCGCGCCCCGATGTAGCGGATATAGTCGGAGAAGGTGCGGTCGGTGCCGAGAAACTCGTCCGGCATTTCCAAATATTCGCGGAATTTCTCGTTCCAGGTGACCAGCCGGTGGTCGGCGTCGTACATGGCGACGCCCTGCGCCATGTTTTCCAGCGTCGCGCGCAGGAGCTGGTGCTCGCGCTCGGCGTCGAAAATCTTGTCGGGCTTGACGATCAAGTGAATTCCCCCCGCGAACTCGTCAATCACCCCGGCAGCGGCCGGAACGATAGCAGCACCGCCGCCATGTCGTCGAACTGCGGTTGCCCGCTTTCGAACGCATGCACCGTGGCGACCAGCTCCGGCAGCGTCGCCGGGCCGACCGTCGGCAGGCCGGCAAGGAACGTGGCGATGCGTTCGTCGCCGAAAAGCTGGCCGTCGCTGCCGTTCGCCTCGCTGAAGCCGTCGGTCAGCACCAGCAGGCTGTCCTCCGGCGCCAGCGTGACCGTGTGCTGCCGGTAGCGCGCGGTCTCGACCAGCCCGAGCGGCGGGCCGCCGGCGGCGTCGAGACGCTTGTTGGCTGCGCCGTTGCGGTGGAACGGCGGCACATGACCGGCGCGCACATAGCGCAATTCCATGGTGGCCGGGTCGAGCGCGCCGAGGAACAGCGTCACGAACATGCAGCTCGCATTGCCGGCGGACAGCGCGGCGTTGACGATGTTCATGGCGTTGGCGGGATCGGCAAACAGCGCGCGTGCGTCCGGCCGCGCGGCGAGCGAGCGGAACATCGAATGCGTGCGCGCCATCATCAGGGCGGCGCCGGCGCCTTTGTCGGAGACGTCGCCGACCAGGAAGGCAACGAGATCGTCGTCGATGCGGAAATGGTCGACCAGATCGCCGCCGACTTCTTTCGCCGGCTCCAGATGCACGTCGAAGGCGACGGCGCGCTCGCCGTGTATTTCGTGATAGGGCGGCGGCACCAGCGCGAGCTGCAGCGTGCGCGCCTCGTTGAGCTCGATCTGCTTGCGGCGCAACTCCTCGCGCGTCTTGTCGCGCAGCGCCTTCTTTTCCAGCGAGGACAGCACGCGCGCGCGCAGCATCACCGGGTTGAACGGCTTGAACAGGAAATCCTCGGCGCCGCGCTCGATGCAGCGCACGACCGCGTCCATCTCGTTCATCGCCGAGATGACGATGACGGGCAGATCGCTGATGCGGCCCTTGGCGCGAAGTTCATCGAGCACCGCGAAGCCGTCCATCACCGGCATCATGATGTCGAGCAGCATCAGGTCGTAAGCGGTCGTCTCCAGCGCGGCGAGCGCCTCGACGCCGTTTTCCGCCTGATCGACATGCTGCAGGCCGAGCCGTTGCAGGCGGCGCACGAGCAGGTCGCGGTTCTCCGCGACGTCGTCGACCACCAGGATCTTGGCGTTGCTTTCGTTCATCAGGCTAGTTTCGCGCAAGTCGCGCGCACACCCTTATCGCCCGCCGACGCTCGTGCAGCGTGGCGCCCCCCATCCCGGCAGGGCCAGTAAAGGCGGGATCGTTCGTCACTGGCAAGTGGGGCAGGGCCGTCAGCCACCGATGAGCGTGCGGACCTCGTCTTCGCTTGCAGCGACGGGGATCAGGTCGGTGATGCCGGAGGTGGTAAGCACTTCAAGCACGGGGGCGGTCGGCGTCAGCAGGATCAAGCGGCCGCCGCGGCGCGCCAGCGCCTTGGTCGCCGATACCAGATGGCGGATGCCGATCGAGGCGATGAAGCTCACACCCGACATGTCGATGACGACATTCTGCTTGGCACCGGAGAGCGCGGCGAGCGGTAAGGCAATCGTCTCCGCCCCCTGGATGTCGAGCTTGCCGGTCAAGGCAATGCGCGCGGTCGAGCCGGTGCCGTTGTCGGCTGAGATATGCATGCGGGGCCTCGCGCTCGCGGTCGGCTCAGCGAACCAACTTTATATGACAGTCGGATGACAGCGCGGGCGGCGGCCGAGACAGATGTCTTGCGCTCAAGCGGCAATGTCCCACAGCAAAGGCGAGCCGCGCACCAATAGGCTGCGGCCCTTTCCGGTCAATCGCAGATCGTGGCTGTCGCCGGCGACGCTGCCTAGCGCAAACAGGCGCAGGAGCAGGCCGGCGTCGGTGGCGCGTCCGGTCATGGCGATCTCCTTGAGCGCGATCAGCTCCGGGCGTGACAGCTCGTCGTCTGTGGTCATGCGCTTCCTCCGCGTCCGTTCACGTTTCTCGTTAGACGGTCGCCGTGACAACGACGCGACGCCGGCGTGGCTTTTGCCCGGCGGCCCGCAGCAAAGAATCGAATCGCGCGGTTCCGTCAATGACCTGGGCCGGGTTCCGGCACGTCAATAATTTACAGGGGAAATACGTAATAAGGGCCGGGGGTCATGAGCGGTGTTGGCAATTGCTTTACCGTTTCCACTCATCATCCGGAAAGGACGTTTTTTACAGGTCTTCGCGCATGAGTGGACACGCCGCACAAGCCCCCTGTCCGAGTTGCCGGACGCAGATGACTTATGTGACGTCGATTGCCCATCGCGTATTGCCGGAGATGACGCGCACGACCTTCCTGTGCGCGCCCTGCAACCAGACCAAGACCTACATGCTCTCGACTTCGGTCGCGCAAGCCTTCGCCGGCACCAGCGCGCCGATGGGCGCGACCGGTTAGCCGGCGTTATTCTCGATCAGAATTTAGGGATTATGCGCGCTTTTTGGCGCGCGGGGCGCGTTGCTCGGCGACTTGCTCGGCTTCGGCCGCCTGTGCGTCCTGCGCTTCACGCGCGAGACGTTCTTGGCGCAGCTTTTCGGTCAGAAGCCGGGTGGCTTCCTGCTGCTTCTGGTACTCGGACATTGCGATGATGCCTTCCTGTTTCTGGCGAAACAGGCGTTCGGCGCGTTCTGCTGGTGTGCGTGTCATGGCGTATCAACGCGCGGAACCGCCGAAAGTTCCATTGGAAACGGCCCGTCATTGCGAGGAGCGCAGCGACGACCCTCCTTCGCTCGCTGTGCGAGCTACGGCGGGTTTGTGTCCGCCGAAGCGCGGAGCGCGTCGGCGGAAGCAATCCAGTGTTTTTTGCAATAATCCTGGATTGCTTCGCTGCTTTCGCAATGACGATTGCACGTTACTTCTTGAACGGCACGATCTTCTGGCGCTGTTCGCCGAGCCCGTCGACACCCATGGTGACGACGTCGCCGGGCTGCAGATATTGCGGCTGCACCTTGCGGCCGAGACCGACGCCGGCCGGCGTGCCGGTCGCGATCACATCGCCCGGCTCGAGCACGAAGAACTGCGACAGATACCAGACGATGTGACGGCAATCGAAGATCATGTTCGACGTGTTGCCGTTCTGGCGGCCCTCGCCATTCACCTTGCTCCAGATCGATAGCTTCTGCGGATTCCTCATCTCATCTTTGCTGACGAACCAGGGACCGAGCGGCCCAAACGTCTCCGCGCCTTTGCCCTTACAAAAGGTCTGCCCGTGCTCGATCTGGAATTCGCGTTCGGACACGTCGTTGCCGAGGCAGTAGCCGGCGACGACGTCGAGCGCCTTCTCCTTGTCGAGATAGCGCGCGCGCTTGCCGATGACGATGCACAGTTCGACCTCGTAATCGAGCTTGGTCGAGCCCTTCGGCACCATGGTGTCGTCGTTGGGTCCGCAGATGCAGCTCGGCTGCTTGTTGAAGACGACCGGCTCGGCCGGGATCGGATTGCCGCCTTCGTGGGCGTGGTCGACGTAGTTGAGCCCGATGGCGAGATAGTTGCGCACGCTGCCGATGCAGGGGCCGAGGCGCGGCTTGCCGGGGACCGGCTTGAGCCGCTTGATGTTGGCCTTCCTGATCTTGGCGAGGCCGCCGGAGGCGAGCATCGCGCCGTCGATGTCTTTCACGATGCGCGAGAGATCCCTGATTTTGCCGTCGGCGTCGATGATGCCGGGCTTCTCGCGGCCGGGCGCGCCATAGCGGACGAGCTTCATTGGTCGTGTCTTCCCTGAGTAGTTTTTGTTGGCTGAGAGCAGCGGAGGAACGGACGCCGATCATGCGACGGCGGCGCGCCGGGAGCAACGGGGGTTCCGGCGCGGTATGCCGCGATGGCGATTTCGCGGCGGGAGGACTGAACCTTTGCGCGGCTGCGCCATTCACTACCAATGAAGACATTC
>Ga0134124_10000076_pt1 | contig 96442 bp, 57 predicted proteins | sample KB304_FD_96880 | JGI IMG/M metagenome (GOLD analysis project Ga0134124, IMG submission 96880) | Terrestrial soil microbial communities without Nitrogen fertilizer from Kellogg Biological Station, Michigan, USA - KB3-0-4 | ecosystem: Environmental > Terrestrial > Soil > Unclassified ...
GACGCTCTTGTCGTCGTAGACGTAACGGAGGAGCGCTCCTGAGCCGGCTTTGCGCACTCGCATGCCGCGGTAGTCGTAGGCGTAGGTCTCCAGAAGTGTGGAGTTGGTGCGCACCTCGGTGAGTTGGTCGCGGACGTCGTAGATGAGGTCGGTGGTGGCGGCGCCCTGCTGGCGCGAGATGCGATTGCCGTTGGCGTCGTAGGTGTAGATGACTCCGCCCGTGGCGTTGAGGGCGTCGGCGGTCGAGAGAAGGCGGTTGCGGACGTCGTAGGTGGAGGTCTTGTCGGCAGTCAGAGCGTTCTGTGCATCTCGCACCTGTTCGGCCGTTCGGTTGCCTTCGGCGTCGTAGGCGTAGGCCACCGTCTTGTCGGGATAGCTGACCTGGGCGAGACGGTCGGAGGCGTCGAACTGGTAGGTAGTTGTCTCCGGCGCTCCGCCGTTCACCTCGACCTGCTGGGTGCGGTTGCCGTTCTTGTCGTATTGGTAGGCGTAGCTCGATACGACTGTCGCAGCCTGCCGGTTTGTGATCGCCACCACGCGCGTTGCCGCGTCGTAGGTGTTCGCAGCGACGGTACCGTTCGGGTAGGTGACCTGCTTCAGATGGCTGTCTCGGTAGTAGTCGTAGTTGGTGACGCCGGCTCCGGGGAGAGTCACAGCGGTCAGGCGGTTCAGCGCGTCGTAGTCGTAGCGGGTGACCTTGGCGTCCGGGTCTTGCAGGCTCTTCCGGTTACCGTTTGCGTCGTAGACGTAGAGGAGCTTCTTGCCGTAGCGGTCGGTGACGGTCGTGAGACGATCGAAGTCGTCGCAGGTCTTCGTGGTGACGGCGGGGGCGCCCGGTGCGGCGAAGGCTTCCGTGATCGTCAGCGGGTTGTTGTTGGCGTCGTAGGCCGTGGCGATCGATTGGAGCTCGCCGCCGCCGCCAGTCGCGGGATAGGTGCGCAGCGTTTCGCGGTTGATCTCGTCGTAGGACGAGAGGATGTGCTGTCCCTTCGGATCGACCTGCTCGGTGCGGTTTCCGTTCTCGTCGTAGTGATAGGTCTCGCGGGCCTGGTCTGGATAGACCATGGCCGTGGCACGATTCAGCTCGTCGTACTCGAAGCTCGTTGAGTGGAGGTTCGCGTCGGTTTGCGTGGTCCGGTTTGAGTTTTCGTCGTAGGTGTAGGAGGTGACCGCGCGGAGTGGGTCTTCCACTTCCTGTAAGCGGTCGGCGGCGTCGTAGCGGTAGGCCCAGGCGTTCTGCTTCGGGTGGGTCACTCCGGTGCGGTTGCCTTTGAGGTCATACGAATAGGCCGTCGTCTCGGCAGCGAAGTTGGTCTCGGCCGTCATCCGGCGCCTGACGTCGTAGGCGTAGGTGGTGACGCGGCCTTCCGGATCGGTGAGCGCGGCGCGATCTCCCAGGGCGTCCAGGGTGAAATGGGTGATGGCGGCGAGAGGACGGTTCTCGGCGGTGACGAGGTTCCTCTCGTCATACTCCCAGCCGGTCGTGTTGCCGTTGGCATCGGTGACGAAGAGCTTGTTGCCGTTGTCGTCGTATTGGGTGGTGTGCAGCACTACGCCGGCTCGCTTCACCTGCGTCGGCCGGTTCTCGCGGTCGTAGGTGGTTGCGGTGACGATGCCCCGCCGGTCGGTCTCGCTTACACGGTTGCCTACGGCGTCGTAGACGTAGGTCATGACGTAGGAGAGCGGCGCTGGGTCGGTGTGCTTCACCAGACGGTTGAGGACGTCGTAGTCGAAGTGCGTGGTGTGGCCGCGGCGGTCCGTCTCGTCGGTCTTGTTGCCCACCGCGTCGTAGGCGTAGGTCATCTCATAGGCGAATGGCGCAGGATCGATCGTCTTGATCAGGCGGTTGAGGCGGTCATATTGCAATTGCGAGACGTGGCCGCGTGGATCGGTCTGCGAGGTCTTGTTTCCTGCCGCGTCGTAGGTGAAATGGACAGTGCGCTGGGCCGGAAGGTCCTGCTGGATCAGGCGGAAGAGCGCGTCGTAGGTGTTGTGCGTCTCGTGGCCGTCGGCATCCCGTTCCACAGTCTTGTTGCCATTGGCGTCATAGTCCGTGGACGAGACGGCGCCCAGGCTGTCCGTCGTGGACGATAGGTGGTTGAGACCGTCGTAGACGTGGTGGAGTTGGTTGCCGTTGGGCCAGATCTCCAGGGTGCGGTTGCCGACTTTGTCGTAGCCGTATTGGGTGACCACTTGGCGCGCCGGCTGGGTCACGCGGTTGAGCAGAGCCGTGGTCTGAATCAGCCGGTTTCTCGCATCGTAGTCGTTCTTGACCACGTCGAGACGGGCGTCGATTTGCTGCGTCAGGTTGCCGACCGCGTCGTATTCGGCGAACGTGGCCTTGCCCTCGGCGTTGATGTGCTTCTTCGGCCGGTTGAGCTCGTCGTACTCGGTTTTGCGAATCTGATCCTGCGGCCGGTTGAGCCGTCTCTCTTCGGTCAGATTTCCATTACCGTCGTAGAGGGCCTGCGTCGTCTTCGGAGAGCTATTTTGCCACTCGGGCTCGCGCCTTTCGATCAGCCGGTTCAGGGCGTCGTAGCGATAGGTGGTGATGCGGCCGAGCGGATCGACCACTTTTACCTTGTTGCCGTTGCCGTCAAGCGTGAAGCGGGTGGTGATGACTCCGCTCCCAAGCGCGTGGTCTTCCTGAATCTTGCGGTTGAGCGCATCGTACCGGGTCTCCACGGCGCGTGGCGCAAAGCTCGGATCGGCTCTGTCGCGGAGCGTCTCGCGGGTGGTGTTGCCGACTGCGTCGTAGGCGTATTCGGTGACGCGGCCGAGCGGCTCGTCGCGGCGGGCGAGCCGGCCGGCGTCGTCGTAGGTGAAAAGGACGTCAGTCCGCGGCGTTGCGGCGTCGTGCCAGTTGCTCTCCTTGGTCTTGTTGCCAGCCGGATCGTATTCGTAGCTCTTGATCGCGCCGAGCGGATTGACCACTTCGAGGAGGCGCCCCTGGCGATCGGACGCCGAGCGAGCGACACGCCATTCGGCGTCGGTCTGCGTCACCTGGTTGTGGATGTCGTCGTAGACCGTCGTCTCGGTGGGCGCGCTCCCCGCGAGCAGGGTCTTCGGCAAGGTTTTCGTGGTCGGCCGTCCGAGCGTGTCGTAGCCCTGGCGCGTCTCGCGGCCGAGCGCGTCTCGTACCAGGACGAGGAGGCTGCGCGCGTTCCACTCCGTCGTGGTCTCGCCGTGCAGCGGATCAGTCACCTTCGCCACGTTGCCGTAGACGTCGTAGGCAACCGTGGTCGTGTTGTTCCGCGGATCGGTCGTCGAAGCAAGATCACCGTTCGGCAGGTAAGTATGTGCGGTGGTGAGCGTATGCCCGATGGTGTCGATGTCGCTCACCTGGACCTGCTGGCCGGTGAGGTGGCCGTGCGTGTCGTAGAAGGAGCTCGTCACCGTGCCGTTGCGGTCGGTGTGTGTCTTGACGCGCTCCTTGATGTAAGGCGGCGTGAACGTCGAGGGCGGCCAGTACTCGGTCGTCGTCGTGTAGGTGTGCGGCACGCCGTCAATGTCCACGTCCACCGACTCGCTCGTCGGATTGCCGTTGGCGTCGTAGGTGAAATGGGTCACGACGCCGTTGGCGTCGGTGCGGCTCATCATCAATACGTCGTCCACGCTCCACTCCATCGTGGTCGTGTGGTGGAGCGGATCGGTGATCGTCAGCGGGCTGCCGTACTGGTTGAGCGTGTAGGTGGTGACCTTCTGCCGGGGATCGGTCACCGTCGCGGTGAGCACTGGTGTGGTCCGGCTCGACAGGGCGGCCTGATCGAAGGCGAAGGTGGTCTCCCCTCCCTCCGGCTCGCGGATCTTGGTCACGTAGATCGTGGGTACCGAAGCGTTATTGCCCTGGAAACCGATCACGCCCTGCGCGGACTCATAGTGGGTTACGGCTCCGTTGAGGACGTTGGTGGCGTCGGTCAGTTGGTGGCGGAGCTCAAAGCCGAACGCCGGCGGCACCGCGTAGGTGTAGGTCTCCACCCGGCTGTCCCCCTCGCGGGCGGCACGGGTGAGATTGCCGTAGACGTCGTAGTCGAAGGAGAGGGAGATCCCGCCGGGACCGGTGACCTGGACCAGCACCGCGCCGGACCGGTCGGGAAAGAACTTCCTGCGGTCGTATTTGAACGCCAGCGTGCGGCCCGCCGCGTCGTGCACCGCGACGAGTTGTGGCTCGTCTGAGCTTTTGTCGTACTCCAGCGTCGTCGTGTTGCCGTCGGGATCCTGGATCCAGGCGAGGGGAAACTTTTCGCCGACGCTGTGCACGTAGCGGAAGTGCGTGCCGTTCTTGCTGTAGAAATCGAAACCGTCCGCGGCGGGATTGATCAGCAAGGTGCCGTGGAAGCCCTTGAGTGGCTTGAAGCCGCCGCTGCCGTCGCTGACGAAACGCATGCCGCCGCCTTCGGCACCGATTACGCTCACTTCGCCGCAGGGATCGATGACGACCTGCGATTCGTAGTTGTGGCTCCAGGAAGAGCCCATCTGGCCGATCGCATCGCTTCCGTTGCTCGAATAGTTGCGCTGGAATTCGAGCGCGGCGCCGCGGCCGGGGATGCGGAAATCCTCGCGGCTCAGCGTCAGGTGACCGTCCCAGAGATCGACGCCTTGCAAGATCGTGTGGCCGACGGGCAACGAGTCGTGGGTCCGGTACTCGGAGCTCACGAAGACCTGGGCCGTGTCCACGCTGCCGTCGGGCGCGACGCCGCGCATCTCGAGTTGGTATTCCCCCGGCGGCAGCTCGAAATCCGTCGCGGCGAGCCCGCCCGGGCCGAGGCTGTAGTCGTGGCCGCCGGCAGGCAGCGGGCGGTCGCCGAAGAGCTCCGATGGCGGGCCGTAGACCGGGGACAGATCGGTGGGCTGAATCGCATTGACCTTGCGGACCGTCAACGTCACCTTCGCCGGTTGCGCCAGGTCGAAATGGAAGTTTCCGCCGATCGCGCAGTAGCGCTGGTTGACCAGGTCGACGTCCTGCGACAGGTGAATGCCTTCGCGCCCTCCGGGCATGCTGCCGTCCCGGCCATGGATGTTGAAGAAGATCCCGGAGTGGGTGGGCACGAAAAAGCGGTCGCCGTGGACCTCGAATGGGGTACCGCGGTTGACCACCAGCTCGGCTTCATACCGGCTGCCGGCGGCGAACGAGTAGCCGCGCTGGATGTTGGCCAGACCGGAGCCGGACCGGCTGGTGCCGACCGCGGTCCCTTGCAGGGCTCCCGATGCGAAGAGATCCATCTCCGTCGCGCTGCTCGCATAGGCGGGAGGATCGACGGTGTAACCGACGATGACCTGCTCGGCGGCCCGCCTGGAGGTGGTCAACGGAACCGGGGACGGCACCACGGCGACGATCTTCGGCTCGATCCCCCAGACGTCGAGCACCGGGCCCTCGATCCGGTAGAGGAGCGGTGGCAGGACCTTGGTCACGATGCTCGTCTGCCCGGTGTTCGGGTCGACGTCGTCGTAGGTCACTTTCAACTGGTCGGCGTACAGGGACACCGGGTTGGCCGCCGGCGTCGGACCGGTGGTCACGGTGGTGCGATAGGTCTGCTCCGCGGTGAGCACAGCGGGGCTCGCCTGGCCGCCGTTGCCGACGTGAAAGACGATATTGCCGGTGATCCAGTCCCAACGGCCGTCCATCAGATCGTGCCGGTAGTACTCCCGGCCGGCCGATCCATCCGGCTTCAGGATGGGCCGGCTCTCCACGGTATAGCTGGGCCGCCAATAGAGAAGCCCGGCTTCGACCGGCTGCGCCAGGGCGTGGCCGGCGCGCGTCGCGGTGACCGGATCGCCGCGCTCGTCCGTCGGGACGAAGCGCGCAATGCGAAACTGGGTCGCCTGGCAATGGTGGGTCGAGCCGTTTTCGACCACCACCTCGCTATAGGCGAAGCGCAGCGGCGGAAGCCGATCGGCCGCCACGTTGACGGTGTAGATATAGTTGACGCTGTTGCCGAGGATCAGACCGGCGGAGACGCCGGTGCTCGAGGTCTTCAGCTTCAGCACCCCCTGGCCGCAGTCGCCGAGCAGCGGGTGCTGGTTCGGGCAGTGCAGGAGCTTGCCCGCGGCATCCACCGCGGGATCGAACACCACGGCGCTGACCAGTGATCTCGGCTGGTTTTCACAGGGCGCGTAGTGATCCGACACCGGATCGACCGCGAAGGTCACGTCGATGTTCGACACCGGATTGCCGAGGCGGTCGCGGGCCTGGATCGCGAGGGTGTCGGCCCACATGGCGACGCCGGTCGTGGCATTGAAGATGGTGCCTTCCCGGTCGGTGCGCTTGAGCTCGAGGGGAAGCCCGGGATAGCCGATCACTTCGAACGGGCTGTCGGTGACGAGAGGTCCGGCGAGGCTCTCGGCGGTCACGTCGACCAGGTGCTCCAGGGCCTGTGTGGTGTTGATGTCGATGGCGTTGATCCGGATGAAGACCGGATTGTCCGCAGTGTGCTTTCCGAGCTTGAACGGCGCCGAGGCGATGCCCCGGAAGTCGGTGAGCACGGTGAGGCTGTCCACCTCGGCGTGGTCGACGTTGGTCAGGTGGCCGCCACCCTCGACGGAAGTGAAGGTCACCCGCGCGCCTTTCACCGGCCGGCCCTGGAGATCCGTCACGATCGCTTCCAGGGGGCCCACCAGGTCCTTGTCCACCTCCGCGAGTTGCTTGTCTCTGCCGGCGACCTTGCGCAGGAAGACACCGGCACGCGGGTTGGTGTTCGGACCGGTGGAATAGGGCGACCGCAACACATCGGCCAGGAAGCCGAGAACCCAGGCGTCGGGCGTCACCGCCGTGGCGCCGCCCGCGAGGCCGCCGGAGATGAAGTAGCCCCCTCCCCCACTCACCGGGTCGTCCACCCGCCAGACGGAGCCCTGCCAGGCGGCCCGGGTGACGGCGCCCCGCGGCACGTCGACCGTCATCCCCTGGCGCACCCAGCCCTGGATCTCCTGCTTCACCGCGTCCGGCTGTTGCAGAGTGGGAAGGACGGTGGCGGCGTTCTGGGCGTCGACGTGGAGGACGTCCATGCCAGCCTGGTGCGCCACGCCGAGCCCCTTGTCGGCGGAGATGGAATCGACCAGGAAGTCCTGCTCGAAGACGGCGTGCTCCAGCGCCGAGCCTTCGAGCGCCGAGAGGCGCATCCAGTCGCGCGGAGCGGCGGTGTCCGTGGTCCGGGCGAGCGGCTCGGCGACGCGGAGCGCCGCATCCAGCGTGACGCCGTCGAAGCGCAGGCTCTGGGGCAACCCGAACGCGCTTTCGACGGTCACCGCCGTGCCAGCCACGGCCAGGGTGGGCAGCGGCCGGACGACGCTGACGGAGAGGAGGCCCGCGAGCGCTGCTTCTCCCTGGTCCCAGCGCTCGCTGTAGCCGAGGGCGATCTGGCTAAGCAAGCGGGCGGCCAGGTATTCGTCGTCCGCCGGATCGAGCACCTCGTCCGCCGAGGCTATGTGGTGCCGCGCCTGCTGCGCCGAGACGCCCAGCGCGTAATAGCCCCCGGCGACGACGGCCTCCTCGATCCTCTCCTCGCCGAAGGGACCGTCGACGAGGATCTCGAAGGTGTGCGCGGCGGCCATGTCGACCTCTCCGGTCGCGACCGCCACGGCCCGGCCGTCGAGCCGGATCTGCGGCCGCAGCTTGACCAGATAGGGCGGCACCAAGGAGAGACCGCCGAAGGAGTCGATGGTGATCTGGTCGTCGACGGTGGCCGGCAGGTAGGAGAGGGTGAGCCGGTGGCTCGCCACGGTGGCCAGGGGGAGCGTCAGGTCGAGGATCACCGGCGCGTCTGCCGCATCGCCGGAGCGTGCGAGGAGGCGCAGGCGGTGGATCTGTGCGGTGGCGAGGTCCGCCTCTTCACCGGTCACCGCGACCACGATCATCGGCAACGAGCTCGGCAGCAACTCGAGGCTCTCCGGCTTGATGCTCCGGGAGCCGAGCTGGCCGTCCCAGGTCTGGCCGGGTGCCTGGCCGGCGAGCCAGGCCTCGACGTCGCGGCGGATCGCAGACAGAGGATCGGCGGTCTGCGGCGCCGCGAGGGTCGACGCGATGGCGCCGTCGACCGAATAGCCCATGCGACGAAGGATGCCGGTGGGCAGCACGTCGGCGACGCCCTTGCGGGCAGGCGCCAGCGGCACCCAGGTCTTGCCGGAGAAGTCGACCACGGCACCGCGGTAGTTGGTGTAGGGGACATAGGCCGACACCCAGGTCTGCTCGACCTGCACGGCGGCCACCTTGCCGCCGCGCACGACCGGGGTGACCGCGACACCGGCGCGCGCGAGCGCGGTGGGAACGGAGGCCGCGGGCACGCCGAGGCTCTCGGCCACGGCGTCGACCGGCAGCTCGACGACGCCATGGACATAGCGCGCCGGCGCATCGCTCGCCCGCAGCAGGGCGATGAGGAGGCTGGCCTGGTCGACGTCGTTGCCGCTCCCCTGGAGGAGCGTGCCGGCGGCGCCCTTCATGGCACCCGCGTACCACTCGGTGCGGACGCCGTTGCGGACGAACTGGTAGATCCGCGTGTAGTCGTGCCCGAGCTCCGCCGCCTTGGCGAGGATCTCCGGGCTGAGCGGCGCCTGGGCCGTGCCGCTGCGGTCCGCTCCCGTGGGCTGGGCGCCCGCGGGGTCCTGATAGGAGGGCTGCACCACCGGCGCCGTCACCGGCGCGCGCGGCGCGAGGCCGGTGCGGCGGTACGGCAGCTCGCTCGCCCGCAAGATGGGGTGCGCCACCGGCTGGGTCGCCGCGCTGAGCGCCGGCTCCACCGCCTCAAAGGCGCGCGCCAGATCGGCCGCCGCCTTTGTGAAAGCCGGCGCCTTCTCGTTTTGCAGAGCCTTGCGCGCCGCTTCGGCGGGAGAGCTCAGGGGGCTGAGGATGCGCTCGACCGCGGCGGCATAGGCGGCCTCGGCCGACGCCAGGCGCCCGGCGGCACCGCCGGCCAGCTTCTTCGCGGCGATCCGCTCGCCGGCGCTCCGGAAACGCACGCGCAGGGCGAGGTCGGCGGTACGCAGCCGGTCGTAGGCGGCGAGGAGGCCGGTCAGCTCCTGGGCCGGCAGGGCGGTGCGCCGCGCGGCGAGATTCGTGGCGAGACTGTGGCTCTGCCGCGCCATCGTCTCCAGAGCGCTGCGGAGGTCCGTGGCCTCCCGGCTCTCCTGCTCCTGCGGCGCGTGGGGCACCGCGCCCTCGCGGGCGATCTGATCGCGCAGAGAGGTGACGTCACCGCCGCGGGTGTAGAGATCCACGGCCTTCTCTTCGCGATCGGAACGATCGGAACGATCAGAACGATCGACCGGCGGCGCGCCCCAGGCAACTCCTGGAATCAGGCAGCCGGCGACGACGAGATACGAGCTGAAGCGGCGCAAATGCGACATGCTTATCCTCGACAGAGGGACCGATCCGGACTGGATCAGTTGTCTCCGCAGTTCCCACCTTCGTTGTAGGTTTCGAGCTGATCTTTCAGATTCTCGGCCTGATCCTTGTTGGCGCCCGTGGGCTTGCTTCCCGGCGGGAAGAGGACCAGGAACGCGTCCGCGGCGTCCATCACCGGCAGGATCGAGGGGCTCGATCCCGTCAGGAGATCGAATTTCGTGGCCACGAGCTGGCGCACCAGGTGCATCGACGCGTCCGAGCCTCCGGAGGCGAGGAAGCTCATCAGCTTGGTGCTGTCGTACACCACCCCGCCGAGCACGAGAGTCGAGACCGGCCAGGCGCTGGCGTGGGTCTTCCAGTAGCCGGCTCCGCGCGGGCAGGCGTCGTCGTTCAGGATGACGCCAGTCGCTTGCGGGTCGAGCAGCACGAGCTGCGGCACCGGGCTCGGACTGCTCAGCGTGACCGTGAACGTCTCCGACGGCTCGTTGACGGCATCGCCCAGGACGGGCACCGCGATCGTGCTCGCGGTGCTCCCCGCCGGCAGGGAGAGGGTGCCGGAGACGGCGGCGTAGTCCGCGCCCGCCGTCGCCGTTCCGTTCGCGGTCGCGTAGTGGGCGGAGACGGCAAGGTCGAGCGGGCAGGAGAGCGCCACCGGGAACAGGGCGTTGCTCGTTCCCGCCGTCCCCTCATAGACCGCGACGTCGCCGATGGTGAGCGTCGCGGCGCGCAGCGAGCGCAGTGAGAGGGCGTCGAAATAGCCGTCGTCCGCGCCGTCGGCTCCGGTGTTGAACCGGGTGCTGATCAGCCGCACCCGCGCCCAGCGCGCCCCCGCCGGCACGGTCCGTGTGTCGGCGAGCCGGCGCCATTCGAGGGGGCTCGCGATCTCGCCCGAGTCGAAGGCGTCGAGCACGACGGCGTTCGCCGCGTCGCGGTATTCGAGGACCACCCGTGCCGTGTCGCTCGGGCTTTCGTTGAAGCTGCGCACCGCGGCCAGCAGCTCGAAGCTCTGGTGGCCGAGATCGATGCGCGCCGCGTAGGTCGCGAGGTTGACGTCCTGCGCCAGCTCGGCGGTCTGCACCTTGCCGGCGAAGAAGTAGGCGCTCCCTTCGGCGGGCAGCGGGTTGGTGCTCTTGCGCTGCCACGCCGCCACTCCCACCTTGTGCCAGCCGGGCAGCGAGCCGTCCGCGGCAGGCGCCTGCTCGGCTCCGGGGTTGAGCAGCAGATTGGGGCTGAAGCAAGCCTCGTCGTCGACGATGACGCCGGTGGCCTGGCCGCGGTCGAGAGTGGCGCCGGCAGGATTCGAGAGGAGGACTGAGAACGTCTCCTCGTCCGCTTCGAGCCGCGTGTCGCCGAGCACCTGGACGGTGATCACCTTGTGGGTCTCCCCCGGAGCGAAGACCAGAGAGGTGGGCGGGACAGCCCGGTAGTCCGAGCCCGCGACGGCGGTGCCGTCGGCCGTGCTCCAGGTCACCCGCACCTCGCTCGCGGCGGCGCTGCTCAGGTCGACGCTGAAGCGGGCGTCGACGGTGCCGGAGTCGCCCTCGGTGACCCGGGCGCCGGTGATCGAGAGGCGGGGCACAGCCGCCACGTCGTCGTCGTGGATGGTGACCACGGCCCGCGCACGCGCCAGCGTCGCGTGGACCGGACTACTGAGATCGACGAAGAAGGTCTCGTCGCTTTCGACCAGGGTGTCGTTCAGGATGTCGATCCGGATCGTCTGGCTCAGCGTGCCGGGCGGGAAGGTGAGCGTCCCGCTGCCGGGCGTGTAGTCCAGGCCGGCCTGGGCGGTGCCGTTCGATGTGGCGTACTGGACGGTGACCGTCCGGTTGGCGGTGGCGGAGAGGGTGACCGTCAGCACGGCCGTGCCGGCGCTCTCGCCGGCCGTGAGGTCGGCGATCGAGAGGGCCGGCGCCGCGGTGATCGCCGTCACCGTCGGATCGGCCGTGCCGTTGGCCGCCGGATCGTCGGTGAGCAGAGCCGGCAGCTCGGCACTCGTCACCGTCCCCTGGTTGCTGATCGTCCGCACGCCGGCCGGCACCGCCGCGTCGATACGGACCTCGAAGGTCACCGTCGCCACCGCGCCGGCTTCGAGGTCGCCGATCTCGAGGGTGAGCGGAGACTCAGCGGCGATCCAACCCTGGGAGGTCTGCACGGAGTCCGCGACCAGGCTGGACGAAGCCGGGACCGGATCGGTCAGGATCACGCCTGTGGCCGCGGTGTTCCCGGAGTTGGTGACGGTGATCCGGTAGAGCAGCGTGTCACCCGGGGACACTGCACCGTCGCCGTCCGCGTCGGTGAGCAGGACCGCCCTCTTCTCGGCGGCGAGCCGCGGCGACGCGGTGATCGCGGTCACCGTCGGATCGGCGCTGCCGCCGACCGCCGGATCGTCGGTGAGCAGGGCCGGCAGCTCCGCGCTCGTCACCGTCCCCTGGTTGCTGATCGTCCGCACACCGGCCGGCACCGCGGCGTCGATCTGCACGCGCAGGGTGACCGTCGCGGCGGCTCCGGCCGCGATCTCGCCGAGGGTGACCTCGGGCGGGTTCTCGCCGTCCACTGTACCCAGGGTCGTCGTGACCGAGCCGGCCACCAGAGACGTGTATGCCGGCACCGGATCGCGCAGCACGACGCCCGTCGCCGCGGTGTTGCCGGCGTTGCGCACCGTGACCGTGTAGGCCAGCGTGTCGCCCGGGCTGGGCTGGCCGTCACCGTCCGCGTCGACCGCCAGGGCGGCCGTCTTCTCCGCGATCAGGCGGGGCGACGCGGTGATCGCGGTCACCGTCGGATCGGCGCTGCCGCCGGCCGCCGGATCGTCGGAGAGCACCGCCGGCAGCTCGGCGCTGGTCACCGTCGCCTGGTTGGAGACGGTGCGCACTCCCGCCGGCACAGTGGCGTCGATGCGCACCTGGAAGGTGAGGGTGGCCGCCGCCGCCGGAGCGAGATCGCCCACCGCGGCGACGATTCCGCTCTCAGTCGTCTGAACCGGCCCCGCGGTCCCCCCGGTCATCGTCGCCGAGCCTGCGACGAGCGCGGTGTAGGCGGGCACGGCATCGCTCACCGTCACGCCGGTCGCCGGCGCGCTGCCGGTGTTGCGCACGGTGACCGTGTAGGCCAGGGTGTCCCCCGGGCTCGGGCTCCCGTCGTGGTCGGCGTCCGTGGCGAGGACGGCGGTCTTCTCCACCGCCAGCGCCGGCTCGCCGCCGGAGGAGAGGGTGAAGTGGACATGCGCCTCGCTGTGGTTGCCCGCGAGGTCGTCCGCCGCCACCGCGAGGTCGTACGTCCCAGGATCGCCGACTTCCGAGCCGGAGACGAACGGCAGGCCGTTGAGCGCGATCGACTGGCTGCCCGGATGCGCGTCGGAGACCGCGATCACCGGGCTCACCGGCGCCGCGTAGGTGCCTGCGTCCACGACGCCGCTCACCTGGATCTGCGGCGGCGTGAGGTCCACCTCGAACGCCACCGGCCCGGCCTGGGCAGAGTTGTCCCAGACGTCCACGGCGCGGGCGTCCAGGGTGTGCGGGCCTTCGCCGAGGCCGGAGAGCACCGCGCCGTAACGCCCGCTCGCCGCATCGCGCAGCGCGAGCGGCTGCCAGGCGCCGCCGTCGAGGCGGACCTCGACACGGGCGATCGCCGACAGATCGTCGTGCGCCGACACCGCCACCTCCTGGCTGGCGCGCAGGAAGCTCCCCGCGCCCGGTGTGCCGATGCTCAAGGCCGGCGCCGTGCGGTCGACGACGGTGAGGCTGACGGCTGCGAGCGTCACGGTCTGGACGCCGCCGCCGGCCGCGGGCAGGTCGGCCCGCAGCACGGCCAGGCGGTTGCCGAGACCGAGGGTGCGTGTGTCGAAGCTCAACGTCCGGTCGACGCGCTGGCCCGCCGCGAGGTCGACGGCGGTGTCGTTTTCGGCGAGCGCGTTGCCGCCCGCCGCATCGAGCACGAGGAGGCGGACCGGCACCTGGGAGAGCGCCCCTGTGCCGGCATTGCTCACAAAGGTGCCGAGAACGAGCGGCGCTCCCCAGGCGACACTCCGATCGGCGAGGGTGATGCCGCCGGTCACCTGCACCGACTGGCTGGTGAGGTCGAAGAGCGTCTCGGCGCTGGTCAGGACGGCGCCGGCCGTGCCGGCCATGCGGGTCATGCGGACGTCGAGATGCGCGCGGTACGAGCCCACGGCGGCGCCGGCGCTGCTCCAGTCCACGGCGACCGTTCCCTGGCTTCCCGGCAGCAGATCGCCGAGCGGGCGGACCCAGTCGCCGCGCACCGTGCCCGCGGCGTCGAGGACCTGGATGTGCATCTCGGCACCGCTGAGCGGCGCGTTGCCGGAGGGCTGGCGGACCGTCGCCGTCAGCCGGACGGTCGCGCCCGGCACGTAGGTGGCACGGTCGCTCGCGATCTCCGCGGTGACCGCGATCGCGGCGGTGATGGTGAACGGCGACCGCGCCTCCATCACCAGGGCTCCCTGGGAGTCGAGCAGGCGCGCATGCACCTGGTACGAGCCGGCGAAGACCGCGCCGGAGCTCCAGGGGAGGGACTGGACGGTGCGCTGGCCGACCGCGAGAGCGGTCACGGCCGTGGCGGGCAGGTCCGCCACCAGGAAGCCGTCGCCGTCCTCGATGGAGGTCTCGACGCGGCCCGTGAAGAGGGGGCCCGCGTTGTCGACCTCCAGGCTCGCCGTCACCGCGGCACCGCCCGCGTAGGAGGCGCGGTCGGTCGAGGCGAAGAGCACCGGCGCCGCCGCAGCGACGATCACGAACGGCTGCTCGGCCCGGTTGTTGCTCTCGTTCGCCTCGTGGATCTGGTCGAGCGGATCAACCGCGGCGGCCAGGGTGTAGCGGCCGGTCACCCCGGAGAGGGTGACGTCGCGCGTCACGGTGACGGCGCCGCCCACCGGGAGGGCATCGACGGGGATGCCGTCCGCCAGGGAGAGGGGCGGGCCGTCGGGGCGGACGGCGGCCAGGGTGAGGCTGGTGGCCGGCGTGGCGACGGCACCGGCGTTGCGCACCGTCACCGTGATCCGCACGCTGCCGCCCGAGACGAGCGCGGCGGGTGTGAGGGCGAGGTCGGCCGCGGCGATGGCGAGATCGGGCCGCGCCGCGGTCCCCAGGGTGACCACGGCCGGCGTCGAGACCGCGCTGGCGTTGCCGGCGGCGTCGCGGGCGACCGCGGTGAAGGTGTTGTCGCCCTCGGTGAGGCTCACCGGGTCGAAGACGAACAGGCCGGCCGGCGCGATCCGCAGCACCACGCCATCCAGTCTCGTCACCGCGAGATCACCGCCTGGCACCCATTCCAGCCGATAGACCGGGTCCGTGACCGGCGAGCGCCCTTTCCCACCGTCCGCCGGCTGAACGACCAAGGTCTGACTGCCGTCGATCGAGGCGACCCAGCGCCCGTCGGGAGACCAGCGGCCGTTCTCATGGGACAGCGGGCCCTGGGTGACCTGCGTCGTGTGACCGTCAGCCAGGCTGTAGCGGGCCACCTGGGAGATCCCGTCGACGGTCACCGGGAGCAGGAGCTCGCGGCCGTCCGGAGACCAGTCGAAATCTCGGCCGCCATCCACGAATTGCTGAGCGAGCGAGGCGACGTCGATGACCGCAATCTGCTGGGGAGGATCGCTGACCGCGAGCGCCAGGTGCCGGCTGTCCGGCGACCAGCGGAGCGAGGTGTCGTCGAAGGAGTTGTCGCGCAGCAGGCGCAGGCTGCCGGTGCCCGGCTCGAACAGCCACAGCCCGGAGCTACCCGTGCCCGGCTGGATGAAGACGGCAATCCGGATGCCGTCGGGCGACGGAATCGCCGCCTGCGCGTCCTGCACGGCCGCCAGGTCGCGCACCGAGCCGTCGCTGACGCTGTATGCACGAATGACGTTCTGCGTGACGTAGACGAGGGCCGATCCATCAGCCGTCCAATGTGGCGCCAATGTGACGTCGACGGGCTTGCGGCTGCCGGTCGCGAAGTCGTAGAGAGTCCCCTTCCCGCCGGCGCGCATCCACAGGTAGCGGCTATCCGGCGAAAGGAGGCTCGCCTCCAGGGGCTCGGACGCGGCAGCCACCACATCGACCTGGTCCACGGCGAGCGCCGTTTTGGTGCCCATGGTGACGCCGTTCTGGCTGAGCGTCACCTCGGCCCCCGGCTCGGTGGTGCCCATCACCGGAACGACCGGCGACTGCGCTGTGCGGCTCTCGCCGGTGCGGGCCGGGAAATGCAGGACCGGCACGGCCGGCGCCAGCGTATCGGCCGGCACGCCGCTCGCCTCGGCCGAGGGAGCGCTCGCGTTGCCGAACGCGTCGAGCGCGACGGCGACATAGAAGTAACGCTGGCCGGCGGTGAGCCCGGAGTCGCGGAAGGTGGTCGCGGTGAGGGTGGCGACGATCTCGTAAGGGCCGCCCGCGGTGGTGCCGCGCAGCAGCCGGTACTGCGTCGGAGCCACGCCCGCGCCGGCCTGCCAGGCCTGCCATGCAACGTCGAGGGCACTGCCCGCGGGCACCGCGGTCACACTGAGCGCGACCGGAGCGGACGGCAGGTCCACGGCGACCGCGATCTGCACCTCGTTCGACGGCTCGCCCGCGTTGCCGGCAGCGTCGACCGGCCGCACGGTGTAGCGGTAGACGCCGTTGGGCCGCGGTGCGTCGCGGTAGGACAGGCCGTCGGCCAGCAGGACCGCCGCGATCCGCGCGCCGTCCCGGTAGACGTCGTAGCGCTGCACGTCCGGCGACGCGCTCGCCGTCCAGGTGAGGACGGCGCCGGCGCCGTCCGCCGCACCGGAGAGCGTCACCGGAGCGGGCGGCGTCAGGTCGCCGACCGCGAGCGGCGCGGTGGCGGAGGGAGCACTTTCGAACCCATGGCCGTCGACCGCGGTCAGCGTGTAGGCGTAGCGCCCGTCGGCGACCGAGTCCGCGGCCGAGGTGCCCGCCACCAGCGGCAGTTGGCTCAGGGCCAGCTCGGCGAGGCCGCTCTCGGGACCGTCCGGATCGTCGCCCTGCAGGATGACCAGGCGCACGCGGTCGGTGAGATAGGGCCGCGCGAACGGCAGCAGGTTCTCGGTCACGCTGTTGCCGCGCACCCGGGCGAGCCGCACCCAGGCCCGGCCGTCCCAGCCCTCCAAGTCGAAGTCCGCAGGCACCAACATCCAGTTGAGCTTGGCGCCGGAGAGGTAGCGGCGCTCGGTCAGATGAACGGCGAGCCACTGGTTGCCGGCCGCGTCCGGCAACCAGGAGCTGCCGGGGTCGCCGTCGACCGCGGACGACGCGCTGTCGGACGCGGACGACGCTTCGACACCGGCGATGTCGGCGACACCGGCGACGCCGCTCTGGCCGTCGATCGCGGTCTCGGCGAGCAGCGGCGTGCCGTCGCGGAAGGGGCGGTAGCCGGCGAGGCCGGGCTCCGCGTTGGCGGTCCAGGTGAGGCTGACCGCATAGGGCGGCGGCGGCGTGCCCGCCGACACCGCGGTGAGCCCCGCCGGCGGGGCCGGCGGATCGCCGGAGAGCACGGTGACCCCGGCCGGCTTGCTCAGATTGCCCGCCGCGTCGCGCAGGCGGACGGTGAGCGTGTTGTCCCCGGTTCCGAGCGCGATGCCGTGCACGGTGAAATGCCCCTCTGCGTCGGCGGTTGCCGCGGGCAGCGGAGCGACGACGGCCGCCCCGGCGGCGGCGATTCCGCCATCGCCGGTGAGGTCGGTGCTCTTCTCCACCGTCGGTGTGTAGGGCTGCTCCAACCGCGGCGTGTAGACCACCGCGGTCTTCGCCGGCGACGGATCGGACTCGTTGCCGGTCTGATCGATCGCCGTGACGGTGTAGACCCAGGTACCGTCCGCCAGGACGCCGTCGTCGTAGGAGGTGGCGGCGAGAGCCGACGGCGTGAGGCGGGACGGCACGCCGTCCGCGCCCGTGCGGTCGATCTGATAGCCGGCGAGGTCGGCCGCGGTCACCGCGGTCCACGAGAGGTGGACGGTGCCGCCGTCGACGCGGGCGGTGAGGCCGCTCACGGCGGGCGGACGGGTGAGATCGGTGTGGCTGATGGTGATCGCCGCCGGATCCGGATCGGTCTGCCCGGCGCGATCGGTCGCCACGGCGCGGACCTGGTACTGGCCGTAGGACAGCGAACCCGGCTGCCAGACCGTTTCCCACGGCTCGGCGGTGACCGCGGCTCCCCCGTCTCCCGCGTCTCCAATATTTGTCCAGGTTGCGGCCGCTGCAGCCTTCACCTGGAACTGCACGCGCGCCACGTCGGTGTCGGCCAGGGTGGCGAGGAGGTACACGTTCCCCTCCACCCGCGCGCCATCGGCCGGCTTGGCCATCAGGGCGTGCGGCGCATGGGTGTCGACGCTCACCGTGACCGGCGCCGACGGCGCGCTCAGGTTGCCGGCCTGGTCGAGGGCGTAGACCTCCCAGGTGAACGAGCCGTCGGGCAGCGCCGCGTCGGTGTAGGCGGGTGCCGCGAGGAGATAGGGCGTAAGGTCGCCGATCACCGCTCCGGTCGCGTTGGCGAGCCGCCCGTTGCGGTAGAGCAGATAGCCGCGCAGGTCGCTCTCGGCGTTGGCGTTCCAGCGCACCGCGGCGTCCGCGCCGGTCAGGGTGACGGCGAGGCCGGTCGGGGCGGCAGGCGGCTGGTTGTCGACGGTGACCGCCACCTCCTGGGTGGCGACGTTGCCGTGCAGGTCCTCGGCTTCGAGCCGGAGGGTGAAGGCCGCGCCCTCCGGCAGGCCGAGGGTGCTCCACTGCGCCAGGAGATCCGAGACCACCGGCTGCGGCGAGCGGCGCAGGAGCTGGGCCCCCGCATGCACGCGGTACTCCTTGAAGTCGTTGCCGCTGTGCGCGGTGCCGCGCACGTCCACCAGACCGCTCACCCGGCTGCCCGCCGCCGGCTTCTGGATCAGCGCCGCGGGCGCCGTGACGTCGATCGCGGCCACCGCCGGCGCCGACGCCGGTCCGGCCTGGCCCGCGCGGTCGAAGGCGCGCACGGTGTAGCTGTAGGTCCCCTCGGCGAGGCCGCGGTCCACATACGTTGTCTGGGTGAGGAGCTGCGCGGTCAGCCGCGTGCCGTCGCGGTAGACGGCATAGCCGGCGAGGTCGCTCTCGCTGTTGGCGTGCCAACTGAGCTGCGCGTCACGCCCACCGGTGACGGAGGCGGTCAGGCCCTGCACCGCCGCCGGCGGCTGGGTGTCGACGGTGACCGCGGCGAGGGCCTGCGCCTCGTTGCCGGCGGCGTCCACCACCTTGAGCCGCAAGGTGTAGGCGCCGTCGGGCGGCAGGCTCGACCACTGTGCCAGGGGACCCGCGTCGACGCTCGCCGAGCCGCCGCCGATCTCGGTGAAGAGAGCGGAGCCGGCGGGAGCGGCGGCGAGACGGTAGTCGAGAGGATGGGCGTCGCTCGCGCTGCCGGCCACCGCCATCGGCGCGGTGACGTAGCCGCCGTCCGCCGGAGCGGTGAGGCGAGCGACGGGCGGCGTGTTGTCGATCGCGAGAAGGGCGCGCGCCTCGCCGGTCAGGCCGGCCTTGTCGACTCCCACCAGGCGCAGCGTGTACGTGCCGTCGGCGAGGCCGGCCGGAGCCCACGACAGGAGCACCGGCGCGGCCGGCACTGTGGTGCCCTCTGCCAGGCGCGTCCAGGACCCCGGCGCCGAGCCGGCGCCGATTTCGAGGCGCCACGAATCGAGATGGTCTTCGCTCACACTGCCGCGGATGTCGAGCGCGCCGCGCGCCGCGCCGACGACCGTGGTGACCGTTCCGCTCCCTCCAGACGCCGGATTCGTCAAGGTGACCCGCGGCGCGGTGTTGTCGACGGTGAACGGGATCACCTGCTCGCTGCGGATCTCCGCCTGGTCGACCGCTTCGACCCGCAGGGCGTACGCCCCCTCCTGCAAGCCCTGGAGACTGCCGAAGGTGTAGGCCGCGCGGCTCAGGGTGCCGCTGTCGATCGGCGTCCACACCGGCGCGTCCGGCGTGCCGGTCAGCGAGACGGTGTAGCTCGCGAGATCAGCGTCCTCGATCGAGCCGGTGATCGCTCCGGACGCCGGCACGAAGCCACCGGCCGGCCGCGTCATGGTGATGCTCGGCGCCGTGCGGTCGAGGACGACCGTCACCTCCTGGCGCTCGGTGACCAGCAGGTTGGACGCCTGCCGCGCGACGAGCTGGACGCGGTAGACGCCGTCGGGCGCCGGAGCGCCGCCGTCGAGGGTGCCGTCCCAGCTCCGGATCACCGCGCCGGGGGCGAGCGGCTCGTTGGTCAGCAGGGCACGGCTGCCGCCGGTGCCGGAAACCACGAGGTCCACCCGCGCGTCGACGCCCAGACCGAACCGCACCGCCGCGGTCTCCCGTCGGCCGTCGCCGTTCGGCGAGAAGAGGCGCGGCAGGGCCTCGAGATCGGTGATCAGCGCGGTGGACGCAGTGAGCGACAACGGGACCAGGGTCTCGGCCTCGTTGCCCACCTGGTCGCGAGCGCGCAGGCGGAGGGTGAAGTCGCCGCCGAGGCCATAGGTGTTCCAGGCCGCCAGGACCTCCTGGCGGTGCTCGCCGGTGCCACTGCCGATCTGCCCCCAGGTCGCCGGCGCCGTGCCGGCACCGAAGTCGACGGTGAAGGTGCCGGGATGGAGGTCGCCGATCGCGCCCTGGACCTCGACGACGAGCGGCAGCGGATCGCCCGGCCGCGGATAGGCCAGGGAGACGGTGGGCGGCGTGGTGTCGACCTCGACGCAGGAGCGGGTGACGGCCCGGTTGCCGCAGCCGTCGACGAAGGTGACCGCGAGCTGGTAGAACCCGTCGACGACGACCGCACCGTCATCGCCCTTGCCGTCCCACAGCGAGCTGCCGCCGGACGTGAGGGAGAGGCCGTTCTCCAGATGGCGGACGACGGCGCCCCCTTTCGCGGGGCACGGATCGGAGAGTCCACCCTTGACCGCGGGAAGGACCGCGACGTCGACCGTCGCCGGCTCGGCGGCCTGGTAGGACAGGCTCACCGTGTCCAGGAAGCCGTCCGCATTGGGCGAAAAGATCTTCCGGTCGACGCTCGCCTGGGTGCCTTCCACCGTGCCGTCGAGGGTGAAAGTACTTTCCGTGCAACGGTAGAAGCCGCCGTTGTCCACGGCGCGCAGACGCAGGGTGACGTCGCCGGCGAAATCCTCCACCGTCCCGGTCAGCCCCTGCGACCCGGTCGTCGGGAGCCCGGTCTGCAGGAGAGGCGCTTTCGGATCGCAGAAGGTCCGCATCACCGCGACGCCGCCCTCGATCAGCAGGCAGCCCTTGCCGCTGGTGGTTTGGAGAGGCACTTCGGGGCCGTCTCCCGGCTGCGCCGTGAAGAGGGCGGCAAAGCCACCCGCGTCCGTCACCCGCGCCTGCACCTGCACGGTGCTGTGGCCGTCACTCCCCACCACGCCGCAGACCTTCTGCCCTTCGAGCGGATAGGTGATGGCGAGCGCCGGCGGCGTGTCGTCCACCGCCAGGAACGGCTCCGCGCTGGCGTCGGCCTTGCCGCGCAGGGAGACCTCCTGGCCGTCGACGTTGCTGAGGCGGGCAGTCAGCGCGTAGATCCCTTCCGGGATGCGCGCCAGGTCGAAGGTCACCTCGTAGCCCTTGCCGCTCTCCGGCCGGCTGATGCTAAAGAGGACGCCGTCGTGGCCGTTCTCGTCCGGTCCGGACAGGGTGAGGAGCTGGAGCTGCCGGCCGTCTTTCGACACCGGCGTGAGGGTGGCGGTGCGCCGCGTGCCCTGCCGCGCGCTGTTGCACTCTCCGAACGGCACCGGCTTCCACTGCAGGTCGAGCGACAGGCAGGGCAGCGCGAGCGTCCGCTCCGTCGAACGGAGGGTGCGCCCCGGATTCGCTCCGGCGGGAGCCGTGTCGACGATCACCAGCCCCTTGTAGCTGGTGCAGGCCACCCAGTCCGCGGGGTGGAAGATGAAGTAGCCGCCGCTCATCCCCACCGCCGGCAGGGAGCGCGGGATGGCGTAGCGCGGGTCCTGCGCGCTGCTCGCGAGCAGCGTGACGCGGGCAATGGGATCGGCGATCGTTTCGGCGCCCCACAGGATCAGGTCGCGGTCGGGATCGAGGCCCGCCGCGGCCACCATCTGGCTCAGCACGGGATTCTCCAGATCGCTCTTCGACAGGATGCCGCGGAAGTCCACGCCGTCGGTCGCGACGGTGAAGGTCTGGGACAGGTACTGCCGCCCCTGGACGTCGACGCCGCGCACCCGCACCGCGGTCGCCACGCCGACGTGGACGTCGCTCATGTCCCAGAGGAATTCCATCTGCCCGGGCGGCACCCCGGCGCCCGGCGGCTGCGCCGGGAAGTACGCCGTCACCGGCGCCGCGATCCACGCCTGGCCGCCCAGCAGATCGGGCCGCAGTTGGCCGTTGAGCACCGGAATGGCCTGCGACTCGACGACCACCTGCGCCAGATCGGCCCGCACGGTCTCGGACATCGCGAGGCGCGCCAGTCCCTTTTCCAGGCTGAAGACCGGATTGACGCAGGAGAAGGGCTGAAGCGGCACCGGCTGCCCGTCGCCGCCGATGCGGTGCAGCCCGAAGCCGGTCAGGATCAGCTCCTCGGCCGCCGGCGGCGCGTTGACGACCGTCCGGTTCCCCGCCAGGTCGCGGGCCACCAGCCGGAAGCTGTGGTCGACGAGCTGATCGAGCGACAGGACGAGCGATCCGTTCCGCCGCGTGCTGCCGGCTCCCGGAGCGCGCAGCAGTTGGGTCAGCAAGGGGCTCCACACCACGGGATTGGCCCCGGGACCGGTCTCCAGGCTCTCCTTGAGATCGGGGTTCGCCTCGTCGACCGAGAAGGAGGCCACCGACTGGGCAACGACCACGCCGCGAGCGCAGGAGAAGGCGCTCGACACGGCGAGCTCGGCCTTGGGCGCCGTCCGGTCGACGGTGACGAACAGCTCGTAGCTCTGCACCGTGACGCGGTAGAAGCCGTCGGCCACCGGCTGGCCGGCGTCGTCCCGACCGTCCCAGGAGACGGAGGCGTCGACTCCCACCGCGCTGTGGTCGCGCTGGATCGTCCGCACCTTGTCGCCGGCTTCGTTGAAGACCTGGATCTCCAGGTGGACCGGCGCGAGCACGCGGTACTGGATCACCGCCTCGTCCTCTACGCCGTCGCCGTTCGGCGAGATGTAGGCCGGCGCCAGGGTCAGCGCCGAGATGCTCGGGGTGTCGGCGAAGGAGACCCGCTGCACGGTCTGCCGCAGGTTGCCGGCGAGGTCTTCGACGCTCAGGCGCACGAAGTAGGAGCCGGGGCCGGGCGGCACCCAGGTGCCGAAGCGGCCGTCGACCACCGGGGTCTCCGACGAAGCGCCGATCGGCCGCCACTCGGCGGGCGCCGCCGCGCTCGCGTATTCGAGCGTGTAGCGGGCGAAGTCGAGGTCGGAGGCGGTCCCTTCGAGCAGGATGCCGCCCTCGGTCGCGCTGCGCCGCGGGCGCAGGTCGGCGGTCAGGTTGAGCAGCGACTGGAAGGCGAAGAGGTCGCTCGTGCCGCGGCCGTGGCAGGGGCTCTGCGGGTTCGCCGCGTCACGGTCGCTGGCGAAGAGGAGCCGGCGTCCGGCTGGTCCGAAGCGGGCGTCGTCGATCCTGGCGGCGGCGAAGCTCCCCTCCGGCACGGCACGCAGGGAATTGCCGTTCTCGAGGTCGATCACCCAGGCGGACTCCGCGCTGTTGTAGAGGAGTGAACGCTCGTCCCGCGCCCACAACACGATCTCTCCGAGGGACAGCGAGAACGGCAGGAGGCCGGTCTTCGGATCGAGCTCCTTCGGCCGCACCGCCGCATGATTGGAGTTGTTCTGCGGCGCCAGCCAGGCGACCGTGGCGAACGCCCCCTCGCCCACATCGCCCACATCGAGGCGCAAGATCCTGCCGAAGACTGTCGACAACTCGTTGTAGAGGGCCAGCAAGGCGAGCTCCGTGCCGTCCGGCGACCAGGCCGGCGTGCCGAGGAAGCGGATGAAGGCATTCGCCTGCTGCGGCACGCCGGTGACGGCATACTCCGGCACGTCCGCCATCGCGGTGATGGGGACCGCCCAGTCTCCGATCTGATGTCCGTCGCCGCCGTCGATGACGGCCACGCGACCGGTGTCCACCGTCACCAGCGCAAGGCGGGAGCTGTCCGCCGTCCAGGCCAGGCGCTGCGAGTCGTCGGCGTTCGGGAAGCGCGTCCCGATGACCGTGGTTACCCCTGAGTCGACGTTCAGGAGAACGAGGTCTTCGCCATCAGAGAGGACCAGCCGGCGCCGGTTCGGCGAAACGCTCGCGACCGCCAATCCGCCGTCGGGAACGGAGAGGAGGGTCGTGGCGGAGCCGTCGAGGAGCACCCGTTGCAGCGCGAAGCCGCCATCGCTGAGCGACAGCAGGCTGCGGCCATCGGCGGCGAACCAGGCGTCTCTCGACGAGTCGGCGATCTGCCGCAGATCGCCGCCGTCCGCATTGGCCAGCCAGAGTGTCGACGGAGTGGCAAAGTTGGCGCTGCTGCGAACGATGGCCACCTGGGCGCCGTCCGGCGAGACGATCGGCTTCACCGTGGACTCGGGGAGGATCTGGACGGCATCGCCGCCGTTGCCGGACGTCCGGTAGGTGCCCGGCGAATACCCCGGTGCCGGGTTGAGCTCGAAGAAGAGCTGGCTCTCGTCGTCGCTCCAGCCGAAATTGACCGGATTGACCGCGTCGCAGGTGAGGTTGGTGTACGCCGCGAACGGCGTGCCGAAGGCGCGGAAGAGCGGCCAGTGGTCGGTGTCGAGCGTCGTGACGGCCGCTCCGGTCTCCCTGCCCTGCGCATCCACCACGCGCAGCCGGTAGTCGCCGTCGGCCGCCATCGCCCCGCGGTCGTCGCGGCCATCCCACTCGAAGCTGCCGGAGGCGAGATCACTCCCCGCATGCCGCCGCACCACCCGCCCGCGGGCGTCGACCGCTTCGACCGCCGCGGCACTTCCACTGGCGCCGAAGAAGAACCGCGTCGTGTCCTTGACCCCGTCGCCGTTCGGCGAGAAGTAGCGCTCGGTGACGTAGAAGTCGCCGTCGTGCGGCGCCACTTCGAGACGGGCCGTGTCGTTCACCTTGGCGGACTCCTCCACCGCGCCGGCCGGATCGAGCACGACGACCAGCGGACGCGGCGCGCTCCCCGCTCCCAGCGTCCCGGTGAAGGTCACCTGCGCCGTGCTGTCACCGGCGAGGAGGGCGATCGTCTGGTCCGCCGCGAGCTGCGGCGCACCCTGCGCCGGATCGCCGTCGAAGGCGCGCACCACCAGGCCGGCGATCTCCTGCTGCCCGAGGTTGGCGACCGTGACGGTGAGCGACACCGTCTGGCCGGGCGCCGGCACGGCCGGCGTCAGGCGCAGCGAGGCGGTCGAGATGGCGGCGTCGGGGAGGCTCAGGACCGGCAGCGTCTCGAAGGCGTCGTTGTCGTCCTCGCGCAGCTCCGCGATGTGGCCGGCCGGATCGGCGACCACGTGAATCACGCGGCTCGCGCTGTCCGGATAGCGATCCCAGGTGACGCTCACCGTCGCCGCGGCGCCCGGAGCGAGCTCCGGCAGGGTCTGCAACGCTCCGGTCGCCGCGATCAGATGCCCGCCCTGCCGCGGATCGCCGTCGTAGAACCCCACCTCGGCGCCGGCCGGGACCGGCTGGCCGCCGGTATTGCGCACCACCGCCGCGAGGGTGAGCGGCTTGCCTTCGCGCGCCGGGCTCGGCGTGAAGGTCAGATCGGTGTGCACGACCGCGAGGTTGGGCACGTCGACCGTGCCCGCCGTGAAGGCCAGATCAGCCGTGTCGTTGGTCTCGTCGGCCTCGTCGAGCTGGTTGTCCGGATCGAGCTCGGCGCGGAAGCGCAGCGAGCCGCTCCGGTCGACCCGCCAGACAACGGTCCGGTTGAGGGTCGCACCCGCCCCGAGCGCCACCGTCCCCGAGTCCGGCAGCTCGATCGCAGCTCCGCCACTATCGACGATCGAGAAGCGGACGCGGACGCTCGGCGCGTCCACCGTGCCGCGGTTGTGGAGCGCCACCTGGAACGTCGCGTCGTTGCCCAGATAGGCCGGCCCGGCGATCTGGAGGTCCGCCGCGGTGACCGCAAGGTCGGCGCGACTCACCGTCGAGACGGTGGCGGAAGCCTGGTTGTTCCCTTCGTCCGCCTCGGCGATCGTATTGTCGGGATCGACCTGCACGGTGAACAGGGTGCTGCCCGCGGCGGTCAGGGTGTAGACGAAGTTCGCGGCGGCGCTCGAACGGTCCGGCAGGGTGACCACGGTGTCGGCGATCCGCTCTCCGGTCGTCGCCGGCCCCTTCCAGAGACGCACCGTCACCGCTCCCGCGGCGGCATGCCCCAGGTTGCGCACCACCGCCGTGATGCCGAGCTCCACCGGCAGCGTCGCCGGCTGGGCGGGAGACATGGTGATGCCCGCGGCGCTCACTGCCAGATCGGCGCCGGGCGGCGCCGGCTGCACGTTCACTGTCACGGCGAGGCGGTTGTCCTGCTCGGACAGCTCGGCGACCGACTGGTCTGGATCGATGACCGCGACCAGGGTCCGCGGTCCGGGCCGGTCGAGGCTGTCCCAGTCGAGGGTCAGCGTCACGCCGCGGCCGGGCGCGAGCGGCGGGACCGCCACGTCGTATCCGGAGGGTGTCCCCCCGGCGGTGGGATCTCCTTCATAGAGGCGCAGCACGCCGGCCGGAGTGGCCAGGTTGCCGTCGTTGGCGACGGTGACGGTGATCGTCACCCGCTCGCCGTCCTTGGGCTGCGCCGGGCTCACCTGGGCGGCGCCGGCGAAGCGCCAGTTGGGAAAGCCGGAACGGCGCAACGCGGTCAGCACGCGGCCGGTGGTGTAGGCGCTCCCCTCCCAGCTCCCCTCCGCGGTCTGCCCGGCGCTCAGATAGGAGACGGCGCCGCCGGCGCGGATGCGCGCCGCGGCCCCGAGCTCGATGAACGCCTGCAACACGTCGGCGGTGTCGTGGGCGGTGCTCGGGCTGTCGCCGAAGCCGCCGTCCGGGTTCTGTTTGCTGGCAAGCCAGGTGAGGGCACGCTCGGCGACCGCCTCCTGCCGGCCGGTCGCCTTGAGAGCGCGCAACACCGCCGCGGTCACGCTGCCGCGGCTCGCACCCCCGGCGACGTTGCCCCAGCCGCCATCGCTCCCCTGCCGCGCCAGCAGGTAGGCCGACGCCTGATCGAGCGCCGCGGCCGGCGTGTCGGACGCACCGGCCAGGGCGAGCATCGCCAGCGCGGTGTCCAGCGGATCGCTGCCGTAGCCCGCCGCGAGCCCCCAGCCGCCGTCGGCGTTCTGCACCGCGCGGAGCTTCGTCCGCAGCGCCGCCGACGCGCTCTCCGCACCGCTCGCCAGCGCCGGAGCGACGCGGGCGATCTCATCCGAGCTCGCGGTGAGGCGCGCCACCAGCCACTGCACCGCGCGGTCGCGGTCGGCGGCCGGGAACGAGGCGTCGAACGCCGTCAGCGCCGCCAGCGCTTCCGCCGTATCGCGGCTGCGCGTCGCGGCGGTGTCCTCCCAATACCCGTTCGCCTCGGCTCCAGAGACCGCCGCCACCTGGCGGCTGCGCAGCCAGGCGAGCGCCCGCGTGACGTCCACCGAGCCGGCCCCCGGCGTGCCCGGATCGACCGGCACCGGATCGCCCGGCGCGTCGTCGGACTGCCCGGAGGGGTAGATGCGCAGCAGGCCGCGGCCGCCCGTCAACACCGAAAAACGCGTCTCGAACGCGCGCCGCACCGTCTCGATCGCCGCCAGGTCGTCCGCCGAGGCCGTCTGCCCCGGGCGCACGAGATAGACGAAGGCCGCGCGGAAGTCGTGCTGCGCGGTACCGGCCGCCGGGACCCGTGGCCCTTCGGCCGCGATCACGTCCTCGATGCGCACCGTGCGCGCCTCGCCGCTCACCGTCACGCCGGTCTCCGAAAGCCGCGCCGGATCGGTGCCGGGGCTGTCGATCAACCGGAACGGAGGCACCTCCCCGGGCGCCAGGAACCCCGCCAGATAGAGGTCGAGCGGGCTGTAGAACTTGAGCCGGCCGGTCGAGGTGAAGGTGCCGTCGCCGTTGTCCTGCCACTTGTTGCCATAGAGCACCGAGGCGTCCGAATCGAGCAGGAAGCTCCAGTGCGACGCATCCGCCCCGAGCAGCGCGCTCGACAGCGAGCCGTCGGCCTGGCGGAACCGCACATGCGCCCCCCACTGATGGAGAAGCTCGTGCGCCATGATGAGGAGGGTCTGCTCGAAGCCGGCAGAGAGCGGATCGGTGGCGACGCTCGACAGGGATGCCATGTCGACATAGCCCTCGAGCTTTCCCGCGCTGCCGAACTCGGAGCCGTTGTCGAAGGCAGGGATCCCGATCCCCTGGACGCTGTTCCGCACTCCGGTATAGAAGGCCTTGACGTCGCCCCCGCCGCCCTGCGGATCCTGGAGGTTGAACGGAAACCCCGTGAAGACAATGACGAAGTCGTAGTCGTCGGGATGGGTGCGGAAAAACTCGCGGGCGACCGCCGTGCGCGGATCGACGTTGAGCTCGCCGTTCGACAGCTTGCGGTCGTAGTTCCCGGTCAGCTCGACGATCGAGACGTGCTCATGGTCGGCCACGAAGACGGCCTGCGCATCGCCGGCAGCCTGCAGCGGCACGCCGGCCCACGCCGCAGCCAGCGCCATTCCCAGCACGGCGAAGACACGCCGACCCAGTCTCCCAAGCGGAGATTTTCGCATCTCATCCCCCTGTCCAACCCAGACAGACGACAGCAATGCAACACAACCCCAGACCTGCCGGAAGGCACCCGAACGTCGAGCCTCGCCAGGACATGTCCAGCAGTCTGGAGACGATCAAGGTCAATCTACGGAATCGACCTCACTTTGTTGCAGCGGAGGCGAGAAGTAAAGCGTCGTGTCCGGCAGAGGATGCCATTTGAGGCTCAAATGAAAGAACAAGGATTCACGACTTAGACCGGATGAAGCCGGCGGGGCGAGCTCCGGAGACCGATCGGTCCGATAGCGTCTTCAGCCGTCCTTCTCGCGATCTTCATCCCCTACCCCAGCGATTACTTGTCCGACCCTTAATCCCAGGTCCGTGCCGGCCAAACCAATCTCCGCCGTCATACCTGGACTAATAGATTCGAGCTCTCTGCCGTAAGCATTGATTGACACGACCCTTAAGCAGATCAGACGCTCTTCAATCCTGCGTGCCGGTCTAGCGTAATCTTCCAACGACACGGCCTTCTCGTATTCACATACACACGAGAAAGTATCGCCTAGCACCAACGTATCCTTACAGCACCTGCCTATCACAAACAACCGCTCCGATTGATATCTAAGCCTATCAGCAGTGAATTCAATCTGCCTCATCGATGCACCCTCGCCGAAGTCGACCTTCCATAGCGCCGTCGCCGCATCAGCACTCTCGGCCAAGGCGTCCGACAACAAATCTTTATCATCGCCCGTTGGGTCACTGTCAAAAAAGGCGCGGAAGACAAGAAGTCCATTCGGGCTGACAGTCATGAAAATATATCTCACGGATCGCGCTATTTAAAGCAAGTTTTTCGTGAGCAGTTAGCCTTATCCATGGATCATACATTTTTATTTCTCACTCTCGTTCGGCGCCGCCTTCGGCAGCGCTCGGAAGCTCCAATGCTATGTCGACATGGCGCCCCTGTCGAGCGTGGCACCGCCCCCGCTCTCTCCCGGCTTCGGGCAGACCCCTTCGTCGCACACTGCGGAGGATGCCACTTGAGGCTAAAATGAAGGAGCATGGATTCACGACTCAGACTGGAGGACCCAGATGCAGGAGATCACGCGAGCGAGCGGCGTCCGGCTTCGCCTTCTTGATGATGTCACCATCGCCGATGTCGCCCACATCGCCGGCGCCGGCGGTGTGGAGGCTCCGGTTTCGCGGGGCCGCGGCCGGGGCGGGCTGCCGACCGGACCGATCCCGATGTCCTCGGGGGTTCCGGCCCCGGGGACCGATGGCGCGGACCCGGTCGTCGCGAGCCTGCAAGCGCAGGGGCTGACCGTCGTCGACGCCTTCGAGGTGGCGGCTCCGGGCGCCGCGAGCGATTCCATGCGCCGGCGCGGGCCGGGCGTCGCAGAGGAGGGGGAAGGCCAGATCGCGGTGCAGATCGACGCCTCGGAGGATGCGGTGCTCCTGCTGGAGCAGGACGGAGTCTACTCGTGGCACTATCCGGCCGCGGAGAAGACCGAGGTCCAGCCCGCGACGCGGCGCGGCCCCATCGTCGTGCCGGCGAGCAAGGTGGTCGTCTTCGACGTTCCGCTCGCGCCGGCCGCGCCGGAGGCGGGCCGCCAGCGCGGCATGCGCGGTCCGGTCGGCGACTTCATCCGGGGCACGGTCCGGACCTACGTGCTGAAGTTCATCGCCCGCGTCGCCGTCGGCCAGGTGATGAAGTTCATGGAGCGCAACACCCGCCGCGGGCTCGTGGTGATGGACTCCTCGGACCCGGCGCGGTGGCGCCCTGTGGACGACCTGAGCGCCGTCTCTCTCCCCCGCGACCGCCCGGCGCGCGTGCTCCTCTTCGTGCACGGAACGTTCAGCAGCACGCTCGGCAGCTTCGGCGCGCTCGGCGCGGCCGATGGGGGGCGCGACTTCCTCGACGCCGCACGGCGCAACTACGACCTCGTCGTCGGCTTCGACCACGCCACGCTGAGCGACGATCCGCTCGAGAACGCCACCGACCTCCTCGGCCGTCTCGAACGAGGCCAGCCGGCCTTCCCACCGGTGATCGACGCGATCTCCTACAGCCGCGGCGCCCTGGTGCTGCGCAGCCTGATCGAGTATCTCCTGCCCGCCTCGCCGTTCGGCGCCCACGTGCGCCGGGCGGTGTTCGTGGGCGGCACCAACGGCGGCACCCAGCTTGCCGAAACGGCGAACTGGAAACGGCTCGCCGACCTCTACACCAATCTCGCGGTCGCCGGGTGCAAGGCGGTCGGCTTCCTGGCCCCGGGCTCGCAAGTGCCGGCGCTCATCCTCTCGGAGTCGCTGCAAACGCTCGGCGCGCTGGTGAAATACCTGACCGTGGCCGCGCTCGACGAGAAGGGCATCCCCGGTCTCGCCGCGATGTCGCCGCGCGGAGACTTCGTCACGCAGATCAACACCGCGCAGCCCGGCCAGCCCAGCGCCGCCGATTCGTTCTACTGCGTCATCACCTCCGAGTTCGACGTCACCCTCCTGCCGCGGGACGGCGGCGCGGGCGGGCTCCCACAGCGCTTCGTGCAGTGGCTCCTCGACGGCCTCGCCGACGGGTTGATGCGAGAGCCGAACGACCTCGTGGTGAACACCGCGGCGATGTCGCAGATCGATGCGGCCTCCGGCGTCTTCGTGAAGGACCGTTTCGACTTCGGCCGCAATCCCAACGTCTACCACACGGTCTACTTCACTCAACCGAAACTGGTGGACGCGCTCGGGCGCTGGCTCCAAACCGACGCCCCGGCGGCGGACGCCAGGCCGGCACTGCGGCGGGCACCGGCCGCGGCGGAAGCCGGCCTGGGAATGTCTTATGACGTGCCGTCGGATCGCTCGACCCGGGGTCTCCAGTCCAATCATGGCCTAACGTACGAATCGACGGTGGATGGCGAGCCCCCCCCTCCGCCCGACATGGCGCCCGACATGCCGCTCGCGGTCGCCCCCGGTCCGGCGCCGGCTCCCCCCACCCGCGACCGGTTCTACTTCGCCGCGTCGATGCCGGAGTCGGTGGCGGAAACCAAGACGGCGGACGTTCTGGTCGCCATTTCCCGCGATGTGCTGGAGATCGTGGAGAGCGCGGTGAGCGGCGCGGCCTACGCCGAGGTCCTGCTGACGCGGACCCTGATCGTGCAGCTCGTCGCGAAGCAGAACCTGGAGGTGGTGGGGGACGACCGCGTCGAGCTCAACCCGGCGGAGCTCGCGCGCAAAACCGACCTGGTCTTCGAGGTCAAAGGCACCGACGCCGGACCGGGGGAGGTCTGGGTGCTCTTCAGGCAGGGTCCCGTCGTCCTGGCCACCCTCCGCCTCAAGCCCCAGGTGACCGGGAGCGGCGCCCAGGTCCCACGCGGCCGGATCGACAGCACGGTCGACGTCACTCCGGAACCGCCGGTGGCGGTGTCCTATCCAGTGCTGCAGATCTTCGAGCGGCGCAACGGCGACCAGATCACCTACCAGTTCGTGCTCGAAAAAGGGGACGGCTCCTTCAGAAACAGCGACTCCAAGCCGCTGCGGGGAAACCGGGAGGACTACATCGCGGCGCTGTACAAGCAGATCGAGAACCGCTGGGTCAGCGTGAACAAGGACGCCGAAGCGTTCGAGCGGGAGATGCAGGCCTATGGCGGGCAGCTGTTGGACGAGCTCGTGCCGGTCGACGTGCAATATGACCTCTGGGAGCTTCGCGATCAGTTGCACGCCATTCACGTGCTCTCCGAGGAGCCGTTCATCCCCTGGGAGATCGTGCACCTCAAGCAACCCCCACAGCCAGGGGGCAATCCCCCGCCGCTCTCCGGGGCGCCGCAGTTCCTCGCCCAGAAAGGGCTCGTGCGCTGGCTGCACAATCAGGGCGCGGCGGCGCGCGAGCTGCGCATCCGCGCCGGACGGGCGTACTACGTCATTCCCAACTATCCGGACCAGAGATACAAGCTTCCGGCGGCGCAGGCCGAGATCCCGTTCCTGGTGGATCGGCTGCACGCCAAGCCGCTGGAGGCTGAGTCGAACGCCATCCGCAATCTTCTCGCGCAGTCGGGTGCGGTCGACCTCTTCCACTTCTCCGGCCACGGCGAGGCGGACAGCAGCAACGTCTCCCAGGCGCGCATCCTCCTCCTCGGCCGGGTGGAAGGCACCAGCTACATCCCGCTCGATCTCAATTCGACGCTCGTCCAGCAGTGGGCGGCCCTGCGGGAGAGCCGTCCGCTGGTCATCCTCAACGCCTGCCAGGTGGGACGGGTGGGCTGGCAACTGACGAGCATCGGCGGGTTCGCCGAGGCATTCATCCGCCAAGGCGCGGGCGCCTTCGTCGGAGCCCTCTGGTCGGTGGGAGACAAGCCGGCGCGCACCTTCACGGAAGGCCTCTACACGGCCCTCCTGAACGGCCAGACGATCGCCGAGGCGGCCTGCGCCGGGCGTGACGCGGCGCGCGGCGCCGGCGAGGCGACCTGGCTGGCCTACGTCGTCTACGGCCACCCGCTCGCCAAGCTGCGGCTGGAGACGTAAGGCGCGCAGCGGGGCCGCGGGTTTGGTCCAACTCCGTTCGTGCCCGGAAAAGGTCCGTCCGTGCCGAGGGCGGATTCAACTTCCCCCGGGGCGGATTCGACTTCCCCCGGGGGATCGTCAACCTCCCCTGGGATGGGTTCAACTTCCCCTGGGGGATCGTCGACTTACCCTGGGCCGGATTCAACTCACCCCGGGGGGTCGTCAACTCACCCTGGGGCGGATCCAAGCGTTCCAAACTCCCTGTCACAGGGACCTCGCACACTCTCCCCTTCGAGAAACTCTCTCCTGCCGACTTCGAGCGCGCGATGGGCAAGACCGACGCCGAGAGCGAGGCGGCGATCGAAGGGCTCCGGCGCCTTTCTGAAACCCAGGGTTAAAACCCTGGGCTGGCGACCCTTGTCCCCGCGGGACAGCCAGGTTGGTGGTGGATGGAGCGGCGAACCCTCGGGTGTGTACACGCACCCCGCGGACCCGAACAGCACATCAAAAAGCCGTCCCGCAGGGACAAGGGCACTCAGCCCAGGATTTCAATCCTGGGTGTGGGATCGGCGAAGGACGAGAACCGTCGTAGGGGCGGTCCACAGGATGCCGTCAGGCACCCCAAGTGGCCGCCCTGGGTGGGTGGCGTCTCGACCGCGCCTCTCGCGGTCCGACCCTTCCTCCGAACCGGCTTTTCCTGTCCGAAGTCGTACTCTTCCACGTAATCGACCACCCCTCTCGCGATTCACCCTCTCTGAGCGTAGAATCGGATTGTGCAAGCAAATGGTCCACCGCAATAACTAAGGAGGATGTGATGAAGAAAGCATGGATGATTGCCTGTGCCTTGTTCTTCCTTTCCGCCGCCGCTTTTGCACAGACACCCAGCCACGAACCTTTGAGCAGCGAAGCCCTTGCAGCGATCCTGGGGCCATCGGGCGGAGGCTCGTGGGCCCCGTTCCGGAGCCAGGTGCTCTTCGCCTCCCGGGGAGGCGTGCACCACGAATCCGCCTGCAACGCCACGGCTCAATGCCAGTCCGGCACCGTGAGCTGCTCGGGCAGCAGCTCGTGCACCACTTCGGACAGCGACTGCTTCGACGGCTGGCAAGGGGCTGTCACGTGCGACGGCCACACAACATACTGCACGGCATGTAATTGCAACAGCTTCTCCCCGCCGGGGAGATGGTGCTGCCAGTGTGGTATGACCGATGACTGCGTCTCCTGCTGCCGCTGCGGCGGCGGCACCCTAGTTCAGTGCGCCTTGCAGTGCGGTTAGAGTCGGCGGGCCGATTTGAGCTCGTAGGGGTGCCACATCAGGGGCACCCCAACGGCCCCGTTCTTGCGCCGCGTAGGCAGCGTTCACCCCAACCGCACCTTCAAACTATGCAGCAGATTCAACGCCGCCAACGGCGTCATCCGCTCCACGTCTGTGTCCCGCAAGATCCCCGCAATCACCTGCTCCGGCGGCGCGAAGAGAGTGAGCTGCGCCGCCGGTGGCGGCGCCGGGGCGTTGGTGCCGCGGGCCAGACGCGGCTTGCCGGTCATGTCGTATTCCTGGGACTCCAAGTTGGCGAGGATCTCTCCGGCTCGTGCGATCACCTCTCCGGGCAGGCCGGCGAGGCGGGCGACGTGGAGGCCGTAGGATTTGTCGGCGCTGCCGGCGATGACGCGGCGGAGGAAGACGATGCGGTCTTCCCACTCCTTGACCGCCATGGTGCGGTTCACCACGCGCGGCAGGAGCGTCGCGAGCTCGGTCAGCTCGTGGTAGTGGGTGGCGAAGAGGGTTTTCGGACAGCGGTGCTCGTGCAGGTATTCGACGATCGCCCAGGCGAGGGAAAGGCCGTCGAAGGTGGCGGTGCCGCGGCCGACTTCGTCGAGGATGACCAGGCTCTTCGCTGTGGCGTGGCGCAGGATGTTGGCGGTTTCGATCATCTCCACCATGAAGGTGGATTCGCCTCTGGCGAGGTCGTCCGAGGCTCCGACTCTCGTGAAGATGCGGTCGGCGACGCCGATGGTGGCTTCTTCGGCGGGGACGAAGCTGCCGGCCTGGGCCATGAGGACGATGAGGGCCACCTGGCGCAGGTAGGTGGATTTGCCTCCCATGTTCGGACCGGTGAGGAGGACGATCTGCGAGCTGCCGTTGTCCAGCTCGGCGTCGTTGGGCACGAAGGCGTCGCGGCTCGCCTGCTCGACGACCGGATGCCTGCCTTCTTTGATGACGAGGGGGTGCCCGGCGGGCATCATGCGCGGGCGGACGTAGCGCTGGCGCGCGGCGACTTCGGCGAAGGCGGCGAGGGCGTCCAGGGTGCCGAGGGCGATCGCCAGGGCGGTGAGGCCGGGCGCTGACGCGGCGACGGTCGCGACGAGCTTGCGGAAGTAATCCTGTTCCAGGGAGATCTGGCGCTCTTCGGCGGAGAGGATCTGCTCTTCCAGCTCCTTGATCTCCGGCGTGACGTAGCGCTCGGCGTTGACCAGGGTCTGCTTGCGGATGTAGTCCGCCGGCACCCTTTCCTGATTGGCCCGGGTGACCTCCAGGTAGTAGCCGAAGACTTTGTTGTAGCGGATCTTGAGCGACGAGATGCCGGTGCGCTCTTTCTCCCTTTGCTCCAGGGCCAGGATGTGCCGTTTGCTGTCGCGGGCGAGCGAGCGGTAGCGGTCCAGCTCTTCGTCCACGCCGGCGGCGATGACTCCGCCGTCCTGCAGATTGGGAGACGGCGCCTCTTCGAGGACGCGGGCCAGCTCGGCGTGGAGATCGGGCAGCGGATCGGTGGTGGCGATGCGGCCGAGGAGCGGCTCGCCGGGGGTCTCCTGGATGGCTTTCAGCTCGGCGAGCACGGAGGGCACCTCGGCGAGGCCGTCGCGCAGGGCGGCGGCTTCGCGCGGCGTGAGGGTGCCGAGGACGGCTCGTGCGAGGAGGCGCTCGGGGTCTCCGACGCGGGCCAGGCGTTCCCGGATCCTCTCGCGGCGCGAGTTGTCGCCAGAGAGCTCGCCGACGGCCTGGTGGCGGTCGCCGATCTCTTCGGGATCGACCAGCGGCCGGCGGAGCCAGTCGCGGAGGGTGCGGCCTCCCGGCGCGGTGACGGTGCGGTCGAGGACGCCGAGGAGGGTGGTGCGGCGGCGGGCGGCTCCGGGACCTCCCATCTCGCGCTGGCTGCGGAAGACTTCCAGGTTCGCGAGGGTGGCGGCATCAAGGATGAGGCGGTCGCGGGCTTCCTGGACGGCGATGCCGCGCACGTGCTCCAGGCGGCTCTTCTGGGTCTCCTGGGCGTAGGCGAGAGCGGCGGCGGCGGCGCGCACGGCGGGCTCGCCCTCCTCCAGGCCGAAACCGCGAAGGGTGCCGGCGCCGAACTGGCGGAGCAGCAGCTCGCCGGCCCGGCGGGGATCGAACAGGCCGTCTCCCGCGAGGACGGTGCGGCAGGGGCACTCGCGCTCGGCCCAGTCGACGACGGTCTGCGGAAAGGCGGCGAGGCCGCCGACGGCGTGGAAGAGGATCTCCCGCGGACGGATCAGGGCGAGGTCGTCGACCGCCTCCTCGGCTCCGGTCCAGCGGCGGACGTAGAAGGTGCCGGTCGAGAGGTCGAGAAAGGCGCCGCTGCCTGTCTCCCCAGAGCCGCCGTCCCACACCAGGCTGGCGAGCAGGTTCTCTTCCTTGCCGTCGAGCAGCTCGGGATCGCTCAGCGTGCCCGGGGTGACGATCCGTGTCACCGCGCGGCGGACGAGCCCCTTGGCCTGCGCCGGGTCTTCGATCTGATCGCAGATGGCGACCTTGAGGCCGGCGGCGATGAGCTTGCCGAGGTAGGACTCCAGCGCGTGGTGCGGGATGCCGCACATCGGCGTTTCGTTCTCGGTGCCGCGGTTCCGGGCGGTGAGCTGGACTTCGAGGAGCGGCGCGGCGCGGCGGGCGTCGTCGAAGAAGACCTCGAAGAAGTCGCCCATGCGGTACATCAACAGGGTGTCCGGATATTCCGCCTTGATCTCCAGGTACTGGCGGAGCATCGGAGTCAGCGATCCGGTGGAAACCGGCGGCAAGGAAGAAGTAGAAGACGACGACATGGGAAGAGAGTATATCCGCCCGTCCGTCTATACTTCCTCCGATGACGGGCTCGCCGCTTCTCCATCTCGCTCTGGACACCGGCTCGCCGACGGTGAGCGTGGCCCTCGCCCGCGGCGGCAGCGTGGTGGCCGAGCGATCGGTCGCGATGGACCGCTCGTCGGTGCTGCTGCTCAGCCTGGTGCAGGAGGTGCTGACGGAGGGCGGCGCGCAGCTCTCCGAACTGGCGGGCATCGCCGCTCTGCGCGGCCCGGGCAGCTTCACCGGTCTGCGGATCGGTCTCGCGACGGTGCTCGGGCTGCACCAGGCGCTGGGGGTGCCGGCGACGGCTTTGGAGACGCTGCGGGCGTTGGCTCTGGCCGCTGGATCGGGGGCGGGGCCGCGGACCATCATCGCCGCCGTCGACGCCCTCCGCGGCGACTGGACGGCGCAGGCGTTCGTCTCCGATCCCGCGGTCTTCCCTCCCCGTCCGGTCGGCGAGGCGGTCTTGATCTCCGGGGCTGATCTTCCTTCTTTGGCTTCCGGAAGCCCATGCATCGTCACCGGCTTCGGCGTGTCGCGTCTGGCGGAGCTGCCGGGCTGGCCGGCGGATCTCGCGCTCGTGGAAGCCGGTCCGCTGGCCGGGGCGGCGGCGCGCCTCGCGGCCGATCCGGCGACGGTCTGGGATCCGTCTCTCCTCACGGCGCCGCTCTACGCCCGGCCGCCGGCGGTCACCACGCCGCGGGCGCGGCGGACAGCGCAGCCGGCGCTGTCCTAAGATAGCCTCGATGACCGCTCCCCTTCTGTCGATCCGGCCGGCGCTGCCGGAGGACCTGCGGCGCATCGCCTGGCTCGACGAGTCGGCGTTCAAGGATTCGTGGCCTTACGATCTCCTGGCGTACGAGTTCACCAATCCGCGCTCCCTGATGCTCCTGGCGGAGCGGGACGGCGAGCCGGCGGCGGGATACATCGCGCTGCGTCACGTGGCCGGCGAGGCCGAGATCCTCCGCCTGGCGGTGGACCCGGCGGCGCGGCGGCGCGGCGTCGCCCGCTCCCTGGTCGACACCGGCTTCGGCCGGCTCCGCGAGCTCGAGGTGGAAAGCTGCCACCTGGAAGTGCGCATGGACAACGAAGGGGCGATCGCCTTTTACCACTCTCTCGGCTTCGCGCGCTCCGGCCGGCGGCGGCACTATTATCGCGACGGAACGGACGCCCTGGTCCTGTCCCGGGTCCTGTGAAGCGTGCTATCCTCCCTGCATCGAAGCATGCACAACCTGTCCACATCCACAGCCCACACCCCGCACGGGAATTCCCGCCGGGGACGTGTCCCGGAGCTGGTCCGCCGGTGAGCCCGCTCGCCGTCGAGCCGCCCGCGTTTCTCCTTATCCCACCGCATTGGTCCGCCCTATGGACCGATAATCGCCGCCCATCTCCACCCATCGAACATTTCGAGGCAAAGGAGGCTTCTATGCCAAATCGGGACGATCTTCTCAAAGAGGAGCTGCTCCGTACCGATGACGAGTATCGCCGTTTGCACGACGAGCACCAGGAGTACGACCGGCGTCTGCAGGAGCTGAGCCACAAGTCTCTCCTCTCCCAGGACGACGAGATCGAGGAGAAGAAGATCAAGCTGCACAAGCTCACGCTCAAGGATCACATGGAGGACATCCTCCGGCACCACCGCGAAGCGCGGGTCACCGCCTGAAGCACCGGCCACCACCCCGACGCCATGAAGTTTGCCAAAGAAGCCTGGCCCTTCGTCCTTCCGTTCGCCTTCCTGGCGGCGCTCCTCTTTGTGCTCGGCCATCCCGGCTGGGCGGTGACCGCGCTCGTCGTGGGGCTCCTGGTCCTGCTTTTCTTCCGGGATCCGGCACGGAGCTATGAAGGCGACGCCGGGGTGGTGCTCGCGCCGGCCGATGGACTGATCACCCGGATCGACGTGATCGAGGACCCGGAGACCGGTCCCGGCCGGTTCAACCGCGTGGTCACCTTCCTCTCCGTGTTCGACATCCACGTGCAGCGCTCGCCGGCGGCCGGCGAGGTCGTCACCTCGAAGTACACGGCCGGCCGCAAGGTGGCGGCGTTCCGCGAGGATGCCGCCGACGTCAACGAGAAGCACCTCACCGTCATCCGCCGCCCGAACGGCGACCGGGTGGGGGTGCGGCAGGTCGCCGGCCTGCTGGCACGCCGCGTCGTCTGCTATCTGCAACAGGGGGATCAGGTGCACCGCGGGCAGTCGATGGGGCTGATCAAGTTCAGCTCGCGGGTGGACCTGCTGGTGCCGGAGAGCTATACGGTGCTGGTCAAAAAAGGGGACCGGCTGAAAAACGGCGCGACGCCGGTGGCGGCTCCCCCACAGTCCGCGACGTCTGCGACATCTCCCGGAGAGGCCGTGCGGTGACCGGCGGGCCGCTGGGGGAGCCCGTGCGGCAGCGGGTGGGCCGCCGCGTCCGGCGCGGCGCCTATCTGTTGCCGAGCCTGTTCACCATGGGCAACATGATCCTCGGCTTCTATTCGATCATCGTCGGTTACCGGGACCATGACTTCGCCAAGGCGGCGCTCCTCATCTTCGCCGCCGCCATCCTCGATTCCCTCGATGGCCGGATCGCCCGCATGGTGGGCACCGAGAGCGACTTCGGCAAGGAGTACGACTCCCTCGCCGATGTCATCACCTTCGGCGTCGCGCCGGCGTTCCTGACCTATTTCTGGGGCCTCCAGGACTTCCACCGCGACGCCTGGATGATCAGCGTCTTCTACATGGTCTGCTGCGCCACCCGGCTCGCCCGCTTCAACGTGCAGACCAAGGTGGTCGACGCGCGCTGGTTCGTGGGCCTGCCGACGCCGGCCGCGGCGGGGACGATCTGCTCGCTCCTCTTCTTCTCTCCCGGCGGCGACCTGCGGGTCTGGATGCAGGTTCTGGTGGCAAGCTCGCTCCTCATCGTCGGCGCGCTGATGGTCTCGACCTTCCGCTACACCAGCTTCAAGAAGGTCGACCTGCGCAAGCGGTGGAGCTTCCGGGCGCTGGTGCCGATCGTCGCCGTCGTCCTGGTCGTCTACTTCCTTCGCGAGGCCGCCTTCCTGACGCTCGCCGTGCTCTACACGCTCTCCGGACCCGTGGGCGCGCTGGTGAGCCGCATGCGGCACAGCGGAGGCTCGACCCCACCGACTCCGGAGCCCGTGCCATGATCGCCATCGTCCACCCCTCCGATCTCCTGGGCAAGGAGCTGACGGAGACCCTGGAGAACCGCTCCAAGCAGTGGCAGGACATCCGCCTTCTCAGCACGCTTCCGGAAGAGGTCGGGGGCCTGACCGACGTCGCCGGCGCCGCCGCGATCGTGGCGCCCTACGATCCGGACGCCCTGAAAGGGGCGTCGACGATCTACTTCTGTGGTCCGATCGCCGCCAACCGGCCGTTGTTCGAGGACGTGCCGAAAGGGGCCACGGCCGTGGTCCTCTCGCCCGACGCCACCGCCGCGGACGGCCAGCCGGTGGTGGCCGGGGTGAACACGGAAGCGGCGCGCCTCGGCCAGGTGCTCGTCTCACCGCACCCGGCGGTGGTCCTGCTCGCCCACCTGCTGCATCCGCTGCGCGCCCTGCAACTCGAAACGGCGACGGCGACGATCATCCTGCCGGCGTCAATGCAGGGCACGCCGGGGCTCGAGGAGCTGTTCGAGCAGACGCGGCAGATCGTCATGATGACGGAACGGAAGCAGACCACGGTCTTCGGCGCCCAGCTCTCCTTCAACCTGCTCCCGACGACCGCCGATGCCCTGCCTCTCGAAGAGCTTCTGGGCCGGGTGATGGAGGCGAAGCTACCCGTCGCGGTCCAGATGCTGCAGGGCGGCTTCTTCCACAGCCTGGCCGTGAGCCTGTACGTGCGCCTCGGCGCCAAGGCGACCGTGCAGTCCGTGCGCAAGGCACTGACCGCCCACACCTATCTCGAAACGGCGGGCCGCCCCAAGCTCCTCGGGCCGATCGACTCCGCGGCGCAGGACAAGGTGATCTTCGGCAATGTCAGGAAGGATGCGGCCGACGGTTTCTGGCTCTGGGCGGTGATGGACAACCTGACCCGCGGTGGCGCTCTCAACGCCATCGAGATCGTCGAAGGCCTGCAGTAGGGACCCCTGAATAAAAAAAGACGGGAGCGGCCTGTTTCCGCCCCCGTTTTGATCGCCTTTCGGCACGGGTCTGGTTTCGTCGTCTTGCCTTTCATCTATAGCAAGGTCCGTTCCAGCCCCGGCCGAGAGGAAATTCCCCGTAGATCGTGGATTTTGCGCCGTGTCAGTCGAGCCGGGGGTGTCAGAGTGTGTCAGTCGACGTGTCGGTCTGTGTCAGTTGACAGAGCCGGACACACTTCGACCCTCACCCCCATGCCGGCTATGCCGCCTCTCCGCTCGCCTGCAAGGCGTAGCCGACGCCGCTGACAGTGACCAGGTAGCGGGGGGCGGTGGCGTCGGCTTCGATCTTCTGGCGCAGGCGGTGGACGAGCTGCTTCAGAAGCTGGCGGTCGTCCGAGGCGCGGGTGCCCCAGACATGGCGGAGGAGGCGCTCGGAGGGGAGGGTGTGGCCGGCGTTGGCGAGGAGGAGCTGGAGGAGGCGCAGCTCCAGCCGTGTCAGGCGGACCGCGCCGGCCCCGGCGACGCTCACCGCCTGCTGCTCCAGGTCGAGGGCGAAGTCGCCGGCCACGAGAGGCGCGGGCCGCTCGGCGCTTCCCGCACGGCGCAGGAGCGCGCGCACCCGGGCGAGCAGGGTGCGCGGGCTGAACGGCTTGGTCAGATAGTCGTCGGCGCCGAGGTCGAGCGCCTGCACCTGGTCCTCTTCGGCATTCCGCACGGTCAGCATCATCACCGGCGTATCCCCGGCGTCGCGGATCTTGCGGCAGACCTCCAGGCCGGAGAGGCGCGGCAGGTTGACGTCGAGGATCACCAGCGCCGGGCTCTCCGCCTCGAACATCTCCAGGCCGGCCGCGCCGTCGTTCGCTTCGACGGTGATGTAGCCCGCCTGGCGGAGAGCGTAGGAGATCAGGCTGAGCAGCTCGAGGTCGTCGTCCACGATGAGGATCTTCATGCTGTCTCTCCCTCTCTGACAGGCAGGGTCACCCGGATGCGCGTCCTCCCGTCCTCGCGCCGCGCCTCGACGGTGCCGCCATGCCGCTCCACGATGGACTGGACGATCCACAGTCCCAGTCCCATCCCGCTCTGCTCCGGCTCCTCCTCGCGGCCCGGCGCCCGCACGAAGCGTTCGAACAGCGAGCCGGCCCCCCCGTCGCGGCCAACGCCCTCGGGCACGCCGGGCCCCGCGTCCTCCACCCACAGGCAGACCGCGCCCGCCTGCACGACTCCCCCGATGCGCACGGCCGAGCCGGCGGGGGCGAACTTGTTGGCGTTGGCGAGCAGGTTGACGAATACCTGGATCAGGCGCGGCGCGTCGCCCGCGACGGCCGGAAGAGGATACGGCAGCTCGACCTCCAGCGTCTGGCCGCGCTGGGCGAGGAGCGGCTCGGTCATCTCGACCGCCTCCTCGACCACCTCGTCCAGCGCCACCGGCCGGCTGCGGATCGACGTCTGCCCGGCTTCGATGCGCACGCTTTCGAGCAGGTTGTCGATGAGCTGGGTCAGGCGCAGGCCGCCACGCTCCAGCGACAGGACGAGCGACTGCGTCTCCACCGTCTCCGGCGATTGCTCGCCGCTGCCGGCGCCGGCTTCGAGCAGGCGCTCACGGAGCAGCTCGATCGAGGCGCGCTGAGCGGCCAGCGGGGTCTTGAACTCGTGCGAGATGTTGGCGAGCACGGCGTCGCGGAGGCGCCGCGCCGCTTCGGCCTCGGTTTCGTCCGAGATCACCAGGAACTGCTGGTCCTCGGCCGGCGCCGCGCTGTTGATCACCACCACGCGCTGCGTGCCGTCCGGCTGGTGCAGCCGCTCGGTGGCGCGGGTCGCACCGCGGAAGCGGGCATGGAGGATCGGGCAGTGCTCTTCACACGGCCGCACGCCATCGACCGCCGCCGGTTTGAGGACGTCGCCGCAGAAGCGGCCGAGGGCGTCCTCGGGGCGCACGCCGAGCAGCTCCGCCGCCTGCGGGTTCAGGTAGCGGATGCGGCGGTCGCGGTCGACGCTCAGCACGCCCTCGGAGATGCCGGTGAGGATCGCCTCGCCCTCCGCCTGCCGGCGGCGCAGCTCCGAGGTCAGGCGGAGCAGCCGGCGCCGCGTCTCCTCCATGGTCGCGGCGAGGGTGCCGAGATCGGCGATCTGCACCTTGGGGATCGGGGTCGCCAGGTCGCCCCGCCCAATGCGCGCCGCCGCCGTGGTGAGCGACTGCACCGGCCCGGTGAGGCGGCGGCTGATCAGGAGGCCGGAGAGACAGGCCACGGCCGCGACGAGGAGAGCGGCGAAGAACACGGCGCGCTCCAGGCGTTCGAGCGACGCGGCGATCGGTCCCATGGAGAGCGAGGTCTCGACGAACGCCACCGGCGGATCGTGGAGCGGCAGGGCGGAGAGATAGACGCCCGCTCCTTCGTCCTTCCGCTCGATCGGATTCATCGCGGCGCGCTCCGCCGCCGCCGGAACGATCGTGACCGGCAAGCCGACCTGGCGCGACACCTCGCGGACGAAATCCGCACCGAGGTGCAGACTGGTCACCGCCACGCCGTCGGGGACGAAGACGAGCGGCGACGCGGCCGTGAAGATCAGATCGCCCGCGTTCATCTTGGGATCGGCGCGCACCAGGGCCGGAGCCGTCTTCGCAGACTGTGCGGCGCGCAGCAGGACAGCCCAGTTTTCGGCCGATGTCTTGGAGACGCCGCTGGCCGCGGTGAGCTTCCCCTGCACGAAGACCGCGCAGCCGGACAGCCGGCTGGTGGCGCGGAAACGATCCAGGAAGGCGGTGAGGCCGGCGATGTCCTTCGCTTCCAGCAGCCGCCCCACCGTCGGCCGCTCGGCCAGCAGATGCGCCGAGGTGGACACATCGCCGGCCGAGCGCTCGACGGCCAGGAGCGCGCTCCGCCCGGCGAGACTGACGCGGGCCAGGGCCTGCTCGTCAGCCAGCCGGCCAAGGAGGCGCACCGCGGCGATCGACAGGCCGGCGACGGCCAGCAACACCAGGGCGGTGTTGAGGCCGATCAGAAGCGTGCCGAGGCGGACCCGGCGCATGCGGTCCCACATACCGCCTGAGCATAGAGCGTCACCGGCTCGTCCTCCACTCGATGAGGCTTTTCAGGGTCAAGGTCACCAGGGCGAGCAGGGTCAGCAGGGTGGCGACCGCGAAGGCTGCGGCGAACTGGTACTCGTTGTAGAGGATCTCGACATGCAGCGGCAGCGTCGTGGTCAGGCCGCGGATGTGCCCGGACACCACCGACACGGCGCCGAACTCGCCCATCGCCCGCGCGTTGCAGAGGACGACGCCGTAGAGGAGACCCCAGCGGATCTTCGGCAGGCTCACCTTGCGGAAGGTCTGCCAGCCCGAGGCGCCGAGGGTGAGCGCGGCCTCTTCTTCGTCGTTGCCCTGCGACTGCATGAGCGGGATCAGCTCGCGGGCGACCAGCGGCGCGGTGACGAACATCGTGGCCAGCACGATGCCCGGCACCGCGAAGATGATCTTGATGTCGTGCGCGGCGAGCCACGGCCCGAGGACGCCGTGGGCACCGAACATCAGGACGTAGATCATGCCCGACACCACCGGCGAGACGGCGAACGGCAGGTCGATCAACGTCACCAGCAGATTCTTGCCGCGGAAGCGGAACTTGGACACCGCCCACGCCGCGGCAAGGCCGAACAGCAGATTGATGGGGACCGCGATCGCGGCCGTGAGCAGGGTGAGGCGGACGGCGGCGAGAGCCATCGGCTCCCGGATCGCCGCCCAATAGGTTGCAACGCCTTCAGCAAGCGCCTTGTAAAACACCAACAGCAGAGGAACCAGCAGGAAAAAACCGAGAAACAGCATCGCCGCGCCGATCAGCAGCCACTGCACGAGCCGCGGCTCGGTGAGCGACCGCGAAGGCCGCCCGGGCTGCCGCCCTTCGGTCAGCCGATTGCCGGCGAGCATCAATCGCCCCCTTCGGAAGCCGACAGCTTGCGGTTGCGGCGCCACGACAGAAGGTTGATCACGAACAGCAGGGCGAAGGAGACGGCGAGGAAGACCAGCGCGATGGCGGTCGCGCCGGCGTAGTCGAACTGCTCCAGCTTGATCATGATGAGGAGCGGCGTGATCTCCGACCGCAGCGGCATGTTGCCGGCGATGAAGATCACCGAGCCGTACTCGCCGAGCGCGCGGGCGAAGGCGAGCACGAAGCCGGTGGACACCGCCGGCAGCAGCTCGGGCAGCATCACCCGCCGGAACGTCTGCCACCGCCCGGCGCCGAGGCTCGCCGCCGCCTCTTCGACCTCCGGATCGAAATCGCGCAGCACCGGCTGCACCGTACGCACCACGAACGGCAGGCCGATGAACGTGAGCGCCACCACGACGCCCAGCGGCTGGTAGGCGACCTTGATGCCGATCGGCTCCAGCCAGCGGCCGAGCCAGCCATTGCCGGCGTAGATCGAAGCGAGGGCGATACCGGCCACCGCGGTCGGCAGCGCGAACGGGAGATCGACCAGCGCGTCGATGATCCGCCGGCCGGGAAACTCGTAGCGCTCCAGCACCCAGGCGACGAGAAGCCCGAAGACGGCGTTGATCGCGCCGCCGATGAACGAGGCGCCGATGCTCAGCCGATAGGCGGCGAGAGCGCGCGGCGCGGAGACCGTGGCCCAGAAGCCCGCCCAGGTAAGGTCGAACGTCTTGAGCAGGATGGTCGACAGCGGGATGAGGATGATGAGGGTGAGATAGAGGAGCGTGAACCCGAGCGACAGGCCGAATCCGGGCAGCACGCTGCCGCCCGAAAACAGGCTCCGCTGCCGGCTGCCACCGTTCTTCGGCGGCACCGCGGCGACCGGCACCGGCAGGCGATTCTCCACCGCCGGTACCGCGTCACGCTCCTCCAGGGTGTTCAACTACTTCCCCACTCCGTAAATCTGATCGAACACGCCGCCGTCGGCGAAGTGGGTTTGCTGCGCCTTGGTCCAGCCGCCGAACAGCTCGTCGATGGTGAACAGGGTGATCTTGGGAAACTGGTCCGCATACTTGGCGGCCACCGACGCCGAACGCGGCCGGTAGTAGTGGCGCGCGGCGATCTCCTGCCCCTCGGGCGTATACAGATATTCGAGGTAGGTCTTGGCCGCGGCCGCCGTCTTGTGCTTGGCGGCCACCTTGTCCACCACCGCGACCGACGGCTCGGCGAGGATGCTGAGCGACGGCGCGACGATCTCGAACTGCCCCTTGCCGATGTCTTTCACGGCCAGGATCGCCTCGTTCTCCCAGGCGATCAGAACATCGCCGATGCCGCGCTCGACAAAGGTCACGGTCGAGCCGCGGGCGCCGGTGTCGAGCACCGGCACGTTCTTGTAGATGCGGGCCACGAAGTCCTTGGCCTTGGCCGGATCGTTGCCGAGCTTCTTGAGCGCGTAGCCCCACGCGGCCAGGTAGTTCCAGCGCGCGCCGCCCGAGGTCTTCGGGTTGGGCGAGATCACCGAGACGCCGGGCTTCGCGAGGTCGTCCCAATCCTTGATGTGCTTGGGATTCCCCTTGCGCACCAGGAAGACGATGGTCGAGGTGTACGGCGCGCTGTTGAGCGGCAGCCGGGTCTGCCAGTTTTTCGGCAGCAGGCCGCTGTTGGCGACGGCGTCGACGTCATAGGCGAGCGCCAGGGTGACCACGTCGGCCTCCAGGCCGTCGATGACCGAGCGCGCCTGCTTGCCCGAGCCGCCGTGCGACTGCTGGATCTCCACGTCCTGGCCGGTCTGCCCCTTCCAGTACTTGGCGAACGCGGCGTTGAAATCCTGATAGAGCTCGCGCGTCGGATCGTACGACACGTTGAGCAGCTTCGCTTTTTGAGAGACAGTCTGGGCGCCCACAGGGAAAGCAGCGACCGAGAGCAGCAGGAGGATCGAAAGGATTCTGGATCTCATGGATGTCTCCTCCTAGTAAGAGATCTGGAAGCGGCTGAAGAGGATCTTCTCGGGAATGCGATCGGTCACCAGGCTGGTCGTGCCGGCGCCGCCGTCGAAGGTGCTCCGCTCGTAGTCGAGCATCACCCGCACGTTCTTGTTGAGGTACCAGTTGAGGCCGACCGCCCACGCCGTGGTCGAGCGCGGCGCGCTCGCCGGATTGGCGAAGAGCGGAAAGGTCTTCTCGTCGAGGTCGAGCTTGCTGTAGCGCGCGGTGACCTCGAACGCGCCCCAGGTGTGGGCCGCCGGATCGAAAACCTTTTTCGGATTGACTCCGCGGTACGTCGCGTCATCGCCCGTGATCACCCACGAAGCGGCCGTCTGCCACGACGTGTGCTCGAGATCGGCGGAGACGGTGGCGCGCCGCACCTCCTGCTTCGACTGCGCATATTCGGCGAGGAGGCCGAACGGACCACTATAGAAATATCCCTGCGGCACAATCCGGGTGTGCCGGCCGTCGGCGAGCACCGTGCCGGCGGCGGTGCCGTCGGAGCGGTAGGAGAAGAACGTCTGCTGCGCCGGCGTGCGGTAGCTCGGCAGCCCCGGCGCCGTCAACGTTCCTTCATGGATGCCGCTGGTCGCGGCGACGCCGAAGCCGAGATTCTTGAGCGCTCCGCCGGACACCAGAAACGGCTGGACGAAGACGCGCCCTTCGACGTCCTTGCTGTTGTTGGTGTCCGCGTCCGCCTGGTTGCCGAGGTCGACCGTGCCGTTGAACACACCCGCGGCGTAATTCACCACGCCGCCGCTCAAATCGCCGGACACCTGGATGCCGAGATCGCGGTTGGGCACCAGGTTGGTGGGCAGCGCGCGCTCGACGAACAGGATGTCGGTCGCCGACTGCAAACGCTCCAGGCCCACCGGCGGCTTGAACTTGCCGGCGCGCACCTTGAAGGAGGGCGCGAAGCGCGCCTCGACATAGGCGTCGAACAGAGTCGTCGTGCCCTGCCCGAAGTCGGGCATGATGCGGAAGTCGAAAATCTTGTAGACGGTGCCTTCGAAAATCGGGCGGACGCGGCGCAGGGTGAAGGTGTCGATGCCCGGCTTCTGCTTGTCGTCACTGAAGAAGCGGCCGTCAAACTGCACATAGCCGCGCAGCTTCAGAAGAAAAGCGCCATCGGCGGACTTGATCGAAAATCCGTCCTTCCCCGAAGTGACCGACGTCGACGCCTTCGCCTTGTCGGCTTCCGCCTCCTGGCGCAGCTCGTCCTTGCGCTCCAGGACACGGATTTTCTGATCCAGCTCCTGGATCTTTTCGTCAGGTGTTTTCTCCTGCTGGTCCTGGGCGCGCAGCGAGCCTCCGGACAGGAGCACCAGCGCACCGAGCGCCACGGCAGACAACTCTCTCCTCATTTCAAATCTCCCACCGCTTCTGGAGAGCGGATGATCAAAACAGGCAGGTTGACGAGATCGGGAATCAGGCGGCCGATCAATCCGCCAAGCGCAAGCGCGCCCCCCTTGCGCGGCAGCGGCACACCGAGCACGAGCAGGTCGTGCCGCCCCTCTTCGATCTGCGCGAGGATCTGCTCCCGCACGTCGCCGTAGCGGATGCGCGCCGTCGCCGTCACGCCGAGGCGCGCCATGGCCCGGCGATTGCCTTCGAGGAAGCGTTCGGCGCGCATCACCGCCCCGGACTCCTTGCGGTCGAGCCGCTCCGCCTCGGGGAGGATGGTGAGCAGGGTCGCCTCGGCGCTCAGATGGCGGGTCAGGCGGCCGGTGAACGCCGCGTCCTCCTTGCCCGGCTCGCCGACCGCCACGCAGACCAACGGCCGGCACGGCACGGCGACGGTCTTGCCATCGCCGCCGCCGGGAACCAAGAGAAGATGATGCTGACCGGCGCGCAAGATCTCGCCCGCGAGATCGAGCCCGTCCGCCGGCTCCTTGGCCGGCAGCGCCAGGACCACCAGATCGCACGGCCGGCGGCGCACCTCCTCCGCCACGGCCAGGGCCGGCTCCTCGGGAGATTCGCGGACGTCGAGCGACGCCAGGCCGCTCCCGAGTTGCTCGCGCGCCTCTTGCGCCGGGCTCTCGCCTGACCCGAGGAGCGTCACCTGCGCATGCGCCAGCCGCGCGAGGTCGCCGCCCAGCTTGAGCGCCGTCAGCGCCTGCGGCGAGCCGTCGGTCAGCAGGAGAAACCGCATACCGGGATGGACCAGCGCGTGCACCCGCTGCACGCCGACCCATGCCGCGTCACCCGGCTGGAGTGGAAACCGCCGCGCCTGCTCCTGCGTGCGGCTCGCCTCGACCCACAGATCGTCGCTGCCGAAAGGCACCGGCGGCGCGATCGAGCGCACCCCGGGCAGCGGCGGCAGGCGCAGGCGCAGCCGCTCGAACGAGCCGACGAACGAGCGCTGATCCACCACCGCCTTGCCGAGGAACGGAAACGGCGCGTCCTCCGTGCCGGCGCGGAGCGCCACGTCCTCCGGGCGGAACAGCACCTGCACCCGGCGCGACCGATCCGTCACCTCGGCGCGTGTGGTCAAAGGAAAACGCACCGGCCCGAGGCGGACGCCCTCCGCCGTGTGCTCCCCCACCATCAGATTCGCCGTGCCGAGGAAGGTGGCGACGAACTCCGTCTCCGGCCGCAAGTACAGCTCCTCCGGCGGCCCGAGCTCCAGAAGGCGGCCGAAGCTCAAAACCGCCAGCCGGTCGGCCAGCTCGAACGCCTCCTCCTGATCGTGGGTGACGAAAATCGTTGTGATGCCAAGCTCGCGCTGCACTTCGCGCACCGTGCGCCGCAGCTCCAGGCGGACCTTGGCGTCGAGAGCGCCGAACGGCTCGTCGAGCAGCAGAACGTCCGGCCGGTGGGCGAGAGCGCGAGCGAGCGCCACCCGCTGCTGCTGGCCGCCGGAAAGCTGGCGCGGCATCCGTCCGCCCAGGCCCGCGAGGCCCACCATCTCCAACAGCTCATCCCGCCGCCGCGCCCGCTGCCCACCCGGCACGCCGCGGATCGACAGCGCGAACTCCACATTCTCGGCCACCGACATGCCGCGGAACAGTGCATAGCTCTGGAACACGAACCCGATCCCGCGCTTCGCGGGAGGCAGATCGGTGACATCCCGGCCATGCAGCAACACCCGGCCGCCATCCGTCTCGGTGAGCCCGGCGACCATCCGCAGCAGCGTGCTCTTGCCCGAGCCGGACGATCCGAGGAGCACGAAGAACTCCCCGTCCGCCACCTCCAGGCTCACACTGTTGACGACCGGATGCCCGGCGTACCGTTTGGTCAGCTCCTCGACGACGATGGACATGGATAGTTCTTCTCCTCGGCCCGGCGACCCGGGCTGAGACGAGGATAAGAACCGCTGGTGACAGTGTCAGTCGAAGGGTGGTGACAAAACGGGCGGGGTTTGGAACCTGGGGGTGGCACCAGGGCAGGCGTCGCGTTACCATGAAGCGGAAAGGAGCTGCGATGCGTGCCACCTACCGAGCTGTCCTCCATGGAAATCGCCTCGAATGGCGTGACGAGGAGCCGGAAGATCTTCTACCGGGCCGCGATGTCGAAATCATCGTGACCATTCTGGACCATCCAGAATCCGACGCGACCTCCAGACGGGGTCCAGCAATGGCTGCCGCCCTGGAGCGGCTCGCTGCGGCTGGAGGACCTAAGACCTTCGGAGAGCCTGCCGAGTGGGAGCGCGAGACTCGGACGGAGAGGGCCATCCCGGGGCGTGAGCCCTGATGCTGCTCGACAGCAATATCATCATCTACTCAGCTCAGCCGGAGAACGAGTTTCTCCGCCAGCTCATCGCCGAGCAGACGCCAGCAGTGTCCGCCGTCAGCTATGTCGAGGTCCTCGGGTATCACCGCCTGAGCGATGCGGAACGCGCCCATTTCGAAGCGTTCTTCGCTGAAGCTCAGGTCTTGCCTCTTTCTCAACAGGTCCTCGACGCAGCGGTCCGGCTCCGCCAAACCAAGAAAATCAAGTTGGGCGACTCCCTGGTCGCGGGCACCGCTCTCTTGCACAACCTGACCTTGGTCACCCGCAATATCGATGACTTCACAGGGATCGAGCACCTGAAGGTTCTCAATCCCTTCTCGGAGCGTCTTACCTGACCAGGACCTACTCGTCTAGATCCCCTGAGTGAGAACGGGAAACACGTGAGGAGAGGGAGAATCCCTGGAGCGTGAGCTCACTCATGCCGCCCGAACCGCGTCCTGGCGAACCATCCGAAGAAATACCGTGTCGCCTTTCCGGTAGGCTTCCTGGCTGACCGGCATGACAGAGAGGACAATGTCATGATCCAGCGAGATCGGCGCGCTGATCTCCGCAATCCGGGAGATCTCTCTCGACGTGATCACCGGCCCGTCCAACAACGCCAGGAGGTCTACGTCGCTCCCCTCCCGCTGATCCCCCCGGGCATACGAGCCATAGAGCAGAAGGCCGCGGAAACGTTTCCCATACAGCGCTTCCAGACCCTTATGGAGCTCGGCAACGACTTCGGCAAGATCGGGGGGCAGGCGAGACATGACGTCCCTATTGTAGCTCCTCTCTGATCCCAGGCGCGGCGGCCTTGGTGGTCCGGGGCTCCCCGCCCATCCGGGAGGGGGCAAGCCCAGGCAAGCCCCTCCCCTACTTCAAGTTGACGCCTCTATGCCCCTGGATCGTACGTCCCGAAGCTCCACAGGTTGCCTTCCGGATCGCGGACGCCGAACTCCCGCGAGCCATAGTCCAGGTCCTTGGGGGGCATGACGATCTCGGCGCCTGCCGCCTTGGCCCGCTCGTAGCGCGCATCGACGTCGGCGACGTCAGGAACCACGATGTAGATGCCCTGCGTCACTCCTCCGGCCTCGCGCGGCGTCTTCATCTTCAGATGATCCTCCTTCGCCGAGCCCAGCATGATGAGACCGGAGCCGATCCGGAGCTCCGCGTGGGCGATGGTGTTGGAGCCCTCCGGGCCGGGATAGACGGCCTTCTTTTCGAAACCGAAGGCCTGCACGAGCCATTCGATGGCGGCGGGAGCGTCCTGGTAGCGCAGAAACGGAAAGATGTTCGACATTGCGTGTTCTCCTTTCCCAGGCATCCTACCCGGGCAGGCCGGAGGCGTCTTGGAAAAAAGTCTCGCCGCTCAGCGCTGGAACACCTTGAAATAGAAATCCAGCTCCCGGAAGCGCGGAGCGACTTCACCCAGGGCCACTTCGATCCGCCTCATCTGATCCCCTGTGGGAGCGATGAAGCTCCGGTTGAAGTCGCCCTGCCATTTGGAGATCTTCTCCGCGGCGAGGTCCGCGAGAGCCGGATCGCGGTCTCGAGAGGCGCGGAGAAGATACGGGAGACGGTCCCATTTGCCGAGATGGCCGAGGAGAAGTAGAAGATTCTTCCGGACATGCGGTCTCTCCTCCCTTTCGAAGCGATCCCACAGCGCCCGAGGATCCAGAAAGCCGGCGCGGCCGGCGAGCACCGTTCGCGCCTCGGTGGAAACGCTCGGGGCTTCGTCTCCCAGGGTCTGGAGGAAGTCCGCGAGATACTCGGTGCCGGTGAGCTTGCCGAGGACGCGAACCGCCGCCCGGCGGACCCTGGCCCGGGGGTGAGCCAGAAAGGGCTGCAGCCTCGGAGCGTCCTCTGCGCGCCCGGTTTCGCCGAGCCCGCTGATCGCTGGCGGGAGTGAAGTCTTTCCCTTTTCGAGCGCGTCCCGGTAGACGGCCGCGAAGTCGATCGGTCCCACCTTCGCCAGCCACCGGCGGCTCTCGGCGCGGATCGACGGGGAGGAATCGAAGAGAGCGGACCCCATGGGTTCCCGCGCTTCCTCCGGATAGAGACCGGCCAAGGCGGCGAGGGCCGTGCTCCGGACTGAGCCGAAACGGTCGCGCGTCATGCGCACCAGGACGTCGTGGAGATCGGCCGTTGGCGGGAGCGCGGAGGCGCTCCGGGCGGCCCACAGCCGGACGAAAGGATCGGAGCTCCGGAGCGCATCGCGGAGCACGTCCCAGGGGTCGGATGCCGCGTCGAGACGGATCCGAAAGCAGGCACGGCGGATCGCGTGGTCCGGGGAAAGGCAACCCGCGGCGAGAAGGCTTGCGTTCTCCGGAGCCTGCAACAGGCGCTCCACACGCCGCACGAGATCCGGGCTCTGCCCGCGCTCGGTCCACTCGAGCCGCGAGACCAGGGGCAGAAACCGCAGAAAGTCAGCCGAGCGGCTCTGCCGGCATTCCGCTTCGACGGCGCGGAGCGCGACAGCGCGGACCTGATCGACCCAGTCGTTGACCCGAAGGAGAAGGAACGGAAGGGCGGCTCCGCTCTCAGTGCGGGCCAGGAAGCCGATCGCGGCTTCCCGCACGTACCCGCTCTGGTTGCAGCTCGCCAATCCGAGCAGAGACGGTGCGATGTCCTGGAGCGCCGCGAATCGCTGGAGATCGGAGGCGATGATGCGCCGGGTGCCCAGCGCTACGTCGCCGTACGAAACGTGGCGCGTGTTTTCGTCCAGCCAGACATAGTCCCGTGGTGCGAGCTGTCCAAGCAGCCGGTGGACCGCTCGGGCCGCGGCCGCGAAGACTTCCGGTTCCGGCGACACCAGGCAGGGAACGAGCCGTGGCAACACGGCCGCATCACCGGAGTCGGCAATCTGCCGGAGAATTTCGTCAGCGGGCTCGCGCGCAAAACCCCGGAAGCTCCGGTGGAGGCGGTCCAGCAGGGCTTGGGTCTCTGGAGAGATGGGCCGCATCGTCGTCGGTTTCTCGGATCGGCTTTCGATCAGAGCCGAGCCGAGAGCCGCTTCGGCGCCGTCATCCGATAGCTCTCCTCGACCAGGTCGGCGACCTGGTCCCAATCGGTGGAAGCGTCGAGACGCACGCCGACCCAGCCCCTGTGGCCAACATAGGCGGGCCGGAAGAACCGCTCCGGATCGGCCGCCACGAGCACCTCCTGCGCGCCGGCCGGTGCCTTGCAGGTCATCGACATCCGCTCGTCCTCGTCGCTACCGCATGCGGCGAAGATCTTGTCCCGCACCCGGAAGGTGGGGTGTCCCCAGGTCACCTGCTCGGTGGCCTCCGGGAAAGCCAGGCAGATCTCCCGCAGCCGCTCCAGCCGATCGTCATCGCTCATCGTGGGGAAAGTCTACAGCGGGCTGAAGCTGCCGGCGACCCGGCTCTCGGCGATCTTCCGCAAGCCGTTCAGGGAGTAGCGCTGGAAGTAGTCCTTGGCGAGGTGTGTGTCGAGATCCGCCTGCGAGCGGTACTGCTCATAGATGAGGAACTGCCGCGGGTTGTCGGTCGAGCGGTGGATCAGGAACATCAGATTGCCGGGCTCCTTCCGCGTCGCCGCCTGGAGCTGCCGCAGGTCGTCCACCGCCTCCGCCTCGTGCCCTGCCTGGATCGTATAAATCACGTCAAGGCACACCACGCCGCCACCTCCCGGCTCTCCAGGCGCCGCAGCCAGCAGCAGGCCCGCGGTGACCAGAATCCCTGCCAGACCGATCCAACTCGCTGCTTTCTTCATGGTCCTCCTCCTTTCGTTTTCCGGTGGCGGAGGTGCAAACGGCAGGCCGGGGTCAGCGTAAGATCGAAAGGTCCGGCCCCGAGATTTGGAGGTCTCGCCTCATTCGTCAGCCGGAAACAGAGAGCGCACTTTCACCCGGAAGCCGGTGAGGATCTTGGAGCTGACGAGCCCTCCGATCCCGGTACTGTTGTGCACGACATACCGGCCGGCATTGCTCAGAACGTAGATTTCCACCGTTCGCGCCTCGGTCTCGATGAGCCAGTACTCCGGGACTCCGGCGTCCTGGTACGCGGCGAGCTTGATGGTCCGGTCGACGCGGCGGCTGCTCGGGGAGACGATCTCGACGACGAGGTCCGGCACACCGGCAAGGCTCTGGCGGGTCCAGTCAGGGGCCTTCTCCCGGCGGACGAACAGGAGATCCGGCTGGACCGGATCGGTGATGGCGCCCGGCAGCTTGAGGTCGAGCGGCGCCCCGAGGACGAATCCCAATCGGCGCTTGCGGACGAAGGTCTGGACCCGCCAGAGGAGCTCGGAGCTGACGTATTGGTGCAGCAATGCGGGGGCTGGATTCACGAACAACACCCCCCGGATGACCTCATACCGCTGGCCGTCGTCGGGAAGGCGCCGATAGTCCTCATAGGTCCACTCACCCTGCGCGGGCCATCGCCGCCCGGCGTCTTGTTGGAAGAAGTCCAATGAGATTGCGGGCTCAGACATCGGTGCCTCCCAGGTGCCGAAATCGAGGCTACAGCCCCCGCGGGAAATCGTCAACCTCCACTGCCGCGTCGCGTGCGATGATAACCGGGGTTCTCTCCGCTGGCAACTCGCGCCACGCGCCGCGTAAGCCACCCGCCACCGTATATGCTCCACCCGCCATGCGTCTCCTCCCCCTGCTCGCTCTCATCCCCCTCTCGATAGCCCTCATCGGCCTGACCAGCCTCACCGGCTGCGTCTCCGTCCGTCCATTTTCAGAGATCCGCAAAGAAGTTCCTCCGAAGCAGTTCCTCTCGCTTCATGGGCGGTTGGTGCACGTCGAGCAGGTGGGGGCGGGCGAGCCGGTGGTTTTGCTGCATGGATTCGGGGCTTCGACGTACTCGTGGCGGAAGGTGATGCCCGAGCTCACGACTCGTTTTCGGGTGATCGCGATCGATCTCAACGGGTTCGGGTACACCGAGCGGCCGAGCGACTTGGCGAGTTATACGCGAGAGGGGCAGGGGCGGCTGGTGCTCGAGGTGATGGACGCGCTCGGCATCCAGCGCGCTCACATCGTGGGCCACTCTTATGGCGGCGGGATCACAATGTGGCTCGCGGCGTACCATCCGGACCGGTTCCTGTCGATGGTGCTGACGGACAGCTCGGCGCCGACGTATTCGTACGACCGGCGCTCACGAATCGCGTCCCTCAAGCCGCTGACGTCTCTCTTCCTGCGCTCGGTGGTGCTGCGGCCGGCGACGGTCCGCAAGTCGCTGCTGCGCTCGTTCCACGATCCCGCGCAGGTGACCCCGGAGCTGGTGCAGGCGTATTTCGACCGCATCCGGGTCGAAGGGGTGGTCGACGCGTACTATGGTCTGACGATCCCGGTGCGCGGTCCCATCGACAAGGTGGATCTGGCGAAGATCGAGGTGCCGGCGCTGGTGGTCTGGGGGTCCGACGATCAGATCGTGTCGCTGCCGGACGCCCGGCGGGGGACGTCGGTGCTGCCGCACGGCCGCTTCGTGGTGATTCCAGATACGGGGCACATTCCGATGGAAGAGAAGCCCGCGGAGTGGTTGCGGATCGTGATGCCTTTCTTGACAGGGGACAGATCATGACGGCCATGCGCCTCGTCGCCACTTGCGTCCTCGGTCTTGAAGAGATCCTCGAAGCTGAGCTGTCCGTCCTCGGGGTCGCCGGGATCGAGCGGGAGAAGGGGGCGGTTTCGTTCTCCGGATCCTGGATGGACTGCTGGCGCGCCAATTGGCGGCTGCGGACGGCGAACCGGGTGCTGATCGAGCTCGGGGCGTGGAACGGCGAGGACGGCGGCGCGCTGGCGGCCGGGGCTCGCGCCCTCGTGTCCGGACAGCATCACGAAAAGAAGGACCGCTCCGGGGTCGCGGAGATGGGGATCGACGCCGCGTCCCTCCTCCATCCGGACCGCACCTTCTCCATCCAGGCGACGTGTACGGCGTCGCAGATCCGCGACTCGCGGTGGGCGGCCCTGTCGGTCAAGGACGGGCTCGTGGACGGCCAGCGCGACCGCTGGGGACGGCGCGCTTCAATCGAGCGCGAGAATCCGGAGATCTATCTGCGCCTGCGCCTCCACCGCGACCGCGCGACGCTCCTGCTCGACACCACCGGCGAGCCGCTCGACCATCGCGGCTACCGGGCGGTGACGACGGCAGCGCCGGTGCGCGAGCAGCTCGCCGCCGCCTGCGTGCTCGCGGCGGGTTGGGACGGCAAGGGACCGGTGGTCGATCCGATGTGCGGCTCGGGGACGCTGCTGATCGAGGCGGGATGGATCGCGCTCGGCCGCGCTCCCGGCCATTTGCGCGCGGGCTGGGCGTTCGAGCGGCTGGCGGGTTTCGATCCCCGCGCCTTCGTCGCCATCCGCCAGGAGGAGATCCCGGCACCTGGTCCGGACGTCCGCCTGTGGGGGAACGACCACTCGGCCGAGGCGCTCCGCGCCGCGCGCGCCAATCTGGAACGCGCCGGGCTGATGGAGCGGGCGACGCTGCACCGCGGCGAAGCCAAGGAGCTCAATCCGCCGCAGGGGCCGGGTCTGGTGGTGGTCAATCCGCCCCATGGCGAACGCCTGAGCGCCAGCAACCAAGGTGAGCCCGAAGGCTGGCGAGCCTTGGGCGATCTCCTCAAGCAGCGCTTCAAGGGATGGAAAGCCGTGGTCCTCGCCGGAGGCGAGGACCGGGGCAAGAACATCGGACTGCGCCCGCGCCGGCGCATTCCGGTGATGAATGGTCCGCTCGAAGCGCGGATCCTGCTCTTCGACCTCTTCTAGAGGCTAGAGGCTGCGCTTCTTGGCGCGCAGACCGCGGCGGCTGCCGCCCTCTTTGCGCTTCTTGGGAGACCGGTCGTCCCCGCCGAAGCCGCCGCCACCGCCGAAGCCACCACCGCCGCCGAAGCCGCCGCCACCACCGTAGCCGCCACCGCCGCCGCCGTAACCACCACCGCCGCCACCCTGATAGCCACCGCCGCCGCCACCACCGCCCTACCCGCCGCCGCCGCCCTGATAGCCGCCGCCGTAGCCGCCGCCGCGGGGACCACCGCCACCCCCGCCGCCACCAGCGCTCCGCTCACGCGCCTCGTTGACGTTCAGGTTGCGACCCTGGAACTCGCGCCCGTTCAGCTCGGTGATGGCCTTCTGCGCCTCTTCGTCGCTGCTCATCTCGACGAAACCGAAGCCGCGCGAGCGGCCCGTGGCGCGGTCGAACATCACCGTCGCCGAGTCACAGCCGCCCACCTCGGAGAAGAGCTCCTTGAGATCGTCGCCGGTGGTCTTAAAGTTCAGGTTCCCAACGAAAAGCTTCCTGCCCATCAGTCTGTCGCTCCTTGGCCGGTACCGGCCGTCTTGTCTCTACGCCGACTGGTGCCGGCACGGTCTCGGGGCGGTACGTCTGCCGCCTCGCGACGGAGAGGGCGCCTCACAAGCAGAAGAGAATGCGATAGTAGCACAGCCGCTTCGCGTCTCAGGGGCAGGTGGCGAAGGCGCCGGTTTCCGTCACCGCCGCCGCTGAGTGGTTGAACGGGTTGAAGTACGCCTTGACCGCCCCGGTCCGGGTGTCGGTCACCGTCACCGTGTACTGCACGCTGGTGGCGGCGGCGAGGAAGACCCAGAAGCCCGGAGGGCTCGCGCTGCAACCGTCGAGCACCTTGACGATGATCTCGAAGTTGCCCGGATCGAAGAACCAGAGGAGGCCGGAGGTGTCGGAGGTGACCACCGTGTTGGCCGCGCCGGCCAGGCCGCCCGGGGTCTTCCATTCGACCCGGACGCGGAACCGGCCCTGGTTGAGGCAGAGGGTGGCGACGTCGGGCACACAGGGCGCGATGGGCGCCGAGGTGGCGGCGGTCGCCTCGTTCGAGAAGGCGGAATAGCCGCCGACGTTGCGCGCCCGCACCCGGAAGGCATAGCCGGTCTCGGGGTCGAGGCCGTCGACGTCCGCCTCGGTGCTGTCCGCCGGCACGCCACCGATGTCCTCATAGGTGCCGCCGAGGACTTTCAGCTCGACGCGGTATTCGGTCTCGTTGCTCGCCTTGTCGGTCCAGGTGAGATGGATCTTGGTCGTCGAGGCAGGAACCGCGGCGAGCCCGCTCGGTGCCGGCAGGACGCCCGCCGCTCGGGCCGGCAGGACCGCGAAGGCGGCCAAGAGGAGCGCGGACACGAGCTGCCGGAGGACTTTCGGGACACTCACTGGCGTCCATTGTACATCGGACGGGTTTTGGTACAGTGGTCCGGAGGCGCCATGATCACTCTCCCCTACGGCATCGCCGACTTCCGCCGCATCCGCCAGGAAGGCATGGTCTACGTCGACCGCACAGCCTACATCCCCCGGATTGAGAGGCTGGGCAGCACGCTGGTCTTCCTGCGCCCGCGCCGCTTCGGCAAGTCGTTGTGGCTCCAGACCCTCGCGAGCTACTACGACCTGCGCCGGGAGGAGGAGTTTGCCGCCCTCTTCGGCGACCTCGCCATCGGCCGCGGGCCGACTCCCCTGGCCAATCGCTTCTTCGTCCTCCAGTGGGACTTCTCGGCGCTCGATCTCCATGGCAGTGTCGAGCAGATCGCCGAGAGCCTCCGCGAGCACGTCCGCTCCCGCGCCCTGATCTTCGAGGAGACGTACAGAGACCGCCTCTCCTGTCCGATCGAGACCGGCGGCAGTGCGGTGGCGATCTTTGCCAGCCTTCTCCGTAGCATTCGCCAGACTCCTTACAGGCTCTACCTTCTGGTCGACGAGTACGACAGCCTCTTCAAAGAGGTGATGGCCAGAGATGCCCAGGGCGCCCTGTCGCTGGCCCGCACCGACGACCCCTTCAAGCTCCTCTTCAAAGCGGTCAAGAACGCCACCGAGGGCCAAGGCCTGGAGCGGGTCTTCATCACCGGCGTCTCACAGATCGACTTGAACGACTTGATCAGCGGCTTCGACATCGGCAAGAACGTCTCTCTGGAGCCGGAGCTCGCCGGCCTCTGCGGTTTCGGGGAATCCGAGATCCGCGGCCTGCTTGAGCAGATCTCGCAGGACCGGGACCTGGCCACCGAAGTCGCCGAGGATGCCGTCGCGACGATGCGCACCTGGTACAACGGCTATCGCTTCAGCACCGCGAGCCCGGTGGACGAGCTGGTCTACAACCCCACGAACGTCCTCTACTTCCTCGACCACCTCCACCGGCAGGGCGTCCCCCCGGGGCAGCTCTACGACGAAAGCCTGCGGACCGACTGCGGCAAGCTCGCCTTCCTCGCCCGCACCGCCGCCGGCGCCGGCGTGATCGAGGAGCTCACGGAGGGCGACTGCGAGATCTCCATCTGGCAACTGGAGACCAGCTTCTCGCTCGAAAGCCTGCTGACGCAACTCGGGCACGATCGCGGATCGATCGCGTCGCTCCTCTACTTCATGGGGCTGCTCACCCTGACCGGCGTTCCAGGCCGATTGCGGGTGCCGAATCTGGTGGCGAAGAAGCTCTTCCTCGACTGCCTCCTGGAGATCCATCTGCCAGCGCCCGGCGACAGCTCCGCGGCCCGCGAGATCGCCCTAAGCGGCCCGTAGAGACGCTCCAGCGTTTTGCGAAATCCTTCCGAGCCCACGAACGGCCGGAGCGTCTCATCGGTTGTGGAACGTTACGGGATTGTTGCCGGGCAATCGGTTCTGCAGTGGCCTTTCGAGGTTGAGACTCTACGGACCGTGGTGCCGCTTTGCCCGGCTTCCTACGCATTTCAGCGTTGACCACTAGGCTACCCGCAACTCGTGCGAAAATAGGACCAATGCCTCAGAACCGCCCTGCCATTCCGGCCGATGTCGAGCGGCAGGTGCTGATCGACGCCGGGCACCGCTGCGCGGTCTGCGGCTGCGAGCTGCCTCTCGAGCGGGCCCACATCATCGCCTGGAGCCAATCGAAGGATCATTCCGCTGCCAACCTGCTCTGCCTCTGCGCCAACTGCCACGGCCGGGCAGACACCGAAGGCTGGGGCGCGGCGACCCTCCGCGAATACAAGCAACGGCCCTGGGTGATTCGCGCACGGAGCGAGGAAGGAGCCTTCCCCAACCCTCTCTCCGCCCTCCACCAGCTTCCACCCCCGCCCGCCGACTTCACCGGCCGCACAGCCGTTCTCGCCGAGCTGCGAGCCGCCGCTGCAACCGGCGGCGTGACCATTTCGGGCCTCCGCGGCATGGGAGGTATCGGCAAGACTGCGCTGGCCCTCAAGCTCGCCCATGAGTTGGCGCCCCTGTATCCCGACGCCCAGCTCTACCTCGATCTCCAAGGCGTCAGCGCCCAACCCGTCACCCCGGCGCAGGCCATGGCGCATGTGATCCGCGCCTTTCATCCGGACACTCGCCTGCCGGAGCGCGAGGCCGAGACCGGGGCACTCTACCGCTCGACCCTCCATGGCCGGCACGCTCTTCTCCTGATGGACAACGCGGCCGGCGCAGACCAGATCCGGCCTCTGATCCCGCCGGAAGGCTGCCTGCTCCTGGTGACCTCACGGTTCTTCTTTCATTTGCCCGGCTTGCAGGTCCACGACCTGGACGAGATGCAGCCCGAGGAGGCCCGCGCCCTCCTCCTCCGCATCGCCCCGCGCATCGGCGATCAGGCGGCCCGCCTCGCCGCGATCTGTGCCGGCGTACCCCTCGCCCTCCGCCAAGCGGCCGGCACTCTCGCGGAACGCCCCGACCTCACCCCGTCCGTCTATGCCGAACGGCTGGCCAGCGGGAAGGCCCGCCTGGGGCTGATCGACGCCTCGCTGAGCCTCTCCTACGATCTCTTGCCGGAAGAAGCGGCGTATCGCTTTCGCACCCTGGCCATCTTTCCAGCCACCTTCGACGCCCCCGCGGCGGCTGCGGTCTGGGCTCTGGAGCTGGAACCGGCGGAAGCGGCCCTCGGGGACTTGGTCAGAAGGAGCCTGGTGGACGGTGACGATGGCAGGTACCGCCTCCACGACCTCGCGCGGGTCTTCGCGGACAGCCGTTGCGGCGCCGAAGAGCGCACAGAGGCGCAACGCCGGCACGCGATGCATTACCGAACCGTTCTGGCAGGGGCCGATGACCTCTATCTCCGGGGAGGCCCGGACCTGCTGCGCGGCTTGCGGTTGTTTGACCTCGAGTGGACCAACGTCCGAGCGGGCCAAGCCTGGGCCGCGGACCACGTTGCCGGCGATCAGGCCGCGGCCGAGCTCAGTTTTTGGTACCCCCATGCCGGGGCCTATTGCTTCAATCTCCGTCTCCGCCCCACGGAGAGAATCGGGTGGCTCGGCATCGCCTTGTCCGCGGCGCGGCAACTCGGCAACCGAAGCTGGGAAGGCAACGCGCTCGGCAACCTCGGCCTCGACTACGCGGACCTCGGCGAAACCCGCCGCGCCATCGAGTACCACGAGCAGCACCTCGCCATTGCCCGCGAGATCGGCGACCGGCGCGGAGAGGGAAACGCCACGGGCAACCTCGGCCTCTCCTACGCAGCCCTCGGCGAGACCCGCCGCGCCATCGAGTTCTACGAGCAACAACTCGGCATTACACGCGAGATCGGCGACCGGCGCGGAGAGGGAATCTCCATGGGCAACCTCGGCCTCGCCTACGCGGCTCTCGGCCAGACCCGCCGCGCCAACGAGCTCTACGAGCAACACCTCGCCATTGCACGCGAGATCGGCGACCGGCGCGGGGAAGGAAACGCCACGGGGTGCCTCGGCAACGCCTACGCGGACCTCGGCGAGACCCGCCGCGCCATCGAGCTCTACGAGCAATACCTCGCCATCACACGCGAGATCGGCGACCGGCTTGGAGAGGGAATCGCTTGCTGGAATCTCGGGCTGGCGCTCGAAAAGTTGGGAGAGATCGGCCGGGCCGCTGAGATGACGCAGGTTCGACTACCTGCGGGAGATCGGCCACCCGGATGCCGAGGAACGCGCGGCCTACGTTGAGGGCCTGCGCGCCCGGATGGGCCTGGAGCCGGGCGAGGCGTAGCGCGGGGGAGAGGGTGTCTCGAAGTCACCGTTGGAACCTCACCCCCCTGACCCCCCTCTCCATCGCCCTCCCATCCGCCGGGAGAGGGGGGAATCGCACCGAGGGCCGTGCTGCGGGGACGGGCGCGGGCGCCCCTCTCCCGGTGGGCGGGGGGCGATGGGAGAGGGGACGGTGGTGAGGGCCCGGGTGGGCGGCCGGTCCGGTGGCGCGGCCGACGAGCCGGGTCTTGTACAGTGTTCCCGCACTGCCGAGATCTCCTCCGCCAGGAAGCACCGAGCCAGACGTGTTACGATTTTGTCCTGGTCTGTGTTGTGCCCGCGTGAGGAGACATCATGCCGTTCCGCCGTATCCCCCTGCTTCTGCTTCTTCTGCTGACCACTTCCGGGACTGCCGCGCGCGCTGCCGACCTGTGGGATGCTCCGGCCTTTTCGGTCGATCCCGTGGCGCTGTTGCGCGCCGCGTCCAAGATCGACGCCGGAGACGGCGGCGTCGCCGTCCTCCTCTCCGAGACGCGCTTCTCTTACGACGCGCAGGGCCGCGAGACCTACACCTACCATCTCCTCTACCGCATCGCCGATCCGGCGGCGCATGAGAGCTGGTCGTCGATCGAGGAGCACTGGTCCCCCTGGCACCAGGAGCGGCCGCGGCTGCGCGCCCGGGTGATCGCCGCCGACGGCTCCGTGCACAGTCTCGACCCCGCGACGATCGCCGAAAACGGCGAGGCGGCGCAGTCGGCCGACATGTACGACGACGGCCGCGTGCTGCGCGCGCCGCTGCCCGCCACCGGCCCGGGCGCCGTGGTCGAGCAGGAGGTACAGGTCCACGAGACGGCGCCGTTCTTCGCCGGCGGCATCGTGCACATCCGCGTGCTGCCGATGGCGGTGCCGATCCGCCTCGCCCGCCTGGTGCTGGAAGCTCCCGGCGAGGCGCCTTTGCGCTGGATCACCCGCCTGCTCCCCGGCGCCGGACCACGCGAGGAGACGAGCGCCGCCCCGGGGGGACGCCACCGCCTGACCTTTGAATACCGCGACCTGCCGGCCTATGAGGAGCCCGACGCCGGCCTCCCCTCGGAGACACCGCGCGCGCCGTACGTCGCCTTCTCCACCGGCAAATCGTGGGCCGATCTGGCGCAACGCTACTCCGCCATCGTCGACCAATCGATCCGCGGCTCGGACGTCTCGGGCTTTCTGCGCGCCGCCGCTCCGGCCGCCAAAGCCGAAAACGCCTCGCAGGTCGAGCTGATCGACCATCTCCTCGCCCGCCTCGGCCGCGAGGTGCGCTACACCGGCATCGAGCTGGGCGAAGGCGGCCTGCTGCCGCGCCCGCCGGCCGACACGCTGAAGCGGAAGTTCGGCGACTGCAAGGACAAGGCGGTGCTGCTGACCGCGCTGCTCCGCGCCTCGGACATCCCGGCCTACGTGGCCGTGCTCAACGCCGGCGAGGACGATCAGGACGTCGAGCCGGCGCTCCCCGGCTTCGGCGAGTTCAACCACGCCATCGTCGTGGTGCCCGGCCATCCCGCGCTGTGGATCGATCCCACCGATCCCTACGCCCGCGCCGGCGAGCTGCCGGTGGACGACCAGGGGCGCTGGGCGCTGATCACCAGCCCGACCGCCACCAGCCTGGTGCGCACACCGGAGGCGCATGCGGCCGACAACCGGGAGCAGCAGCTCCGCGAGTTCTACCTCGCCGATCTCGGTCCGGCGCGGGTGGTCGAGACCACCCGCTACTGGGGCGCCTCCGAGCGCGCCCTCCGCGCCTACTACGCCGCCGAGGACAAGGCCGCCCTCCGCGACCATCTCAGCCGCTACATGCAGGTGGCCTATCGTGCCGACTCCCTGACCGCCTTCGAAAGCTCGCCGCCGGCCGACCTCTCGCAGCCGTTTCGCCTGCGCCTCGAAGCGGCCAGCGCGTCCCGCGGCTCGACCGACGTCGCCGACGCCGCGGTGGCGGTCTTCCCGCGCGACGTGCTGACCTCGCTGCCCGACGAGATCACCGCGGACGACGACGATGCGAGCGGCACCGCGAAGAGCGGTCGCGGTTCCGGCGCCAAGGGCGGCAAGGCGAGCCCGAAACCCAAGACCGAAGGCAAGGCAACCGAGGAGAAAGACTCCGACGAGAGCCCCGAGTCGCGGACGACCGACTACGTCTTCAGCCGGCCGTACCAGGCGGAGTCCGTCTACCGCGTCGTGCCGCCGCCGGGCTTCGCGCCGCAGACGCTGCCGGCCAGCCGGGTGCGCCATTTCGGGCCGTCCACCCTGTCCGAGCAGTACGTGGCGGCGCCCGATGGCACGGTGACCGCCACCCTGCGCTTCGATCTCGGCAAGCGCCGCATGAGCCCGAAGGAGGTCGCCGAGCTGCGCACCGGCGTCCATCAGGTGGAGAACGAAAAGCCGGTCTACCTCCTGTTCGACCAGATCGGCGAGTCCCACCTGACCGGCGGCCGGGTGAAAGAGGCGCTCGGCGAATTCAACCGGCTGGCCCAGACGGCGCCGAAAAAAGCGCTGCCGCGCACCCGCATCGCCCGCGCGCTCCTCGCCGGCGGCATGGGCGAAGCGGCACGCCAGGAGGCCGAGGCCGCCGCCCGTCTGGAGCCCAGGCTCGGCGTCGCCCAGCGCACCCTCGGCTGGGTGCTCCAGCACGACGCCCTCGGCCGCCGCTTCGGTCCGGGCTTCGACCGCAAGGCCGCCATCGCCGCCTACCGCCGCGCCAAGGAGCTCGATCCCAGGGACGAGGAGGCGCGCGCCGACCTCGCCATCCTCCTGGAGCACGACGCGACCGGCGAACGCTACACCGCCAACGCCGATCTCGCGGCGGCGATCGACGAGTACAAATCCCTGCGCACCGACCTCGGCGTCGAAGGCATGGACGACAACCTCGTCGTCGCCCTGCTGCGCGCCGGCCGTTTCCAGGAGATGCGCTCGTTCCTCGACAAGCTCGCCACCACCCAGAGCCGGCAGGTGCTCCGCCTCGCCGCCACCGCCGTGCTCGACGGACCGGACGCCGCGGTGCACGACGCCGACCGCCGTTTCCCCGACGCCAAGGGGCGCCTCGAAGCGCTCGCCTCCGCGGCGCAGAACCTCATGGTCCTCCGCCGCTATCCGGAAGCCGCCGCCCTCTTCGACCGCGCCGGCCGGCAGTCGCCCAACGCCGCCGAGGTCCTCTCCCTCGCCGACCTGCTGCGCAAGACGCAGCGCTGCGAGGAATTGAAGATCTCGCTCACGGAGCCGGCCGGGCCGGTGCGCAAGATCCTCCAGCTCTTCGCTTCCGGCAAGCCCGACGCCCGCACCTTCTCGGCCCTGTTCACCAAGGACGTGGCCCGCGAGCTGGCGAAAGAGAAGGACGAGGATCTGACCGCGATGCTCGAGCTGGGTTTCGCGCCGACCCGCAAACAGCTCCGCAGCAAGGACGTCCCGGTGCAGACGGCGATGGACCTCGGCCTCGCCGCCTTCCACGAGAGCGTGGCCGGTGACGACGCCACCGGCTACCGGGTGAAGCTGATCAACTCCACGAACGACGGCCCCAAGGAGATGACCGCCTGGGTGCTCAAGGAGGATGGGCAGTACCGCATCCTGGCCTTCATGAACGGCCTCGAAACGCTCGGCGAGGAAGCTCTCCGCCGTCTCGACCACGAGGAGCTGGGCGGCGTGAAAGCCGCCCGCCAGTGGCTCGACTGGGCGCACGAGGCGATGAGCGCCGGCGGCGGTGGAGCCGACCCTTTGTCAGCCCTCCCCTTTGTCACCCTGTGGACGCCCAACCGCGAGGCGAGCGCCGCGGAGACCCGCTGTGCCGCCGCCAGCCTGACCGCCGAGGGCTCCCACGCCGCCAAGGCCCTGCCGCTGCTCACCGCCTGCCGGGATGCGGCCGACGCCGCCACCGCGGAAGCCGCGAAAAAGGGAACCTACGACCTCGCCGTGGCGCACGCCGACCGCGAGCTCGCGCACTGGGCCGACCTGTCGCAGACCACCCGCCGCCTGCTCGACGCCTATCCCACCTCCGAGCACGCCTATGACCTCGCCACCCTCGCCGCCGGCCGCCAGGAGCATTGGGACGAGATGCGCCGCCTGGCCGAAGAGCGCCTCGGTCACCTCCCCGGCGATCACACGGCCCTGCGTACCCTCGCCGACCTCAAGCTGAAGGACGGCGACTTCGCCGGCGAGGACGCTCTGCTCGTCAAGCTCGTCGACGCCGGCAAGGCGGATGCCACCGACTTCAACGACCTCGCCTGGAACGCCCTCCTCCGCGGCCAGGCGAACGACAAGGCGATCGACTACGCGCAGCGCGCGGCCACCTTGAGCGAATACAAGAGCTACTCGGTGCTGCACACCCTGGCCTCGCTCTACGCCGAGGTCGGCAAGACGGCGGAGGCCTACCGCATCATCCTCCAGGCCCTGGGCACCAAGGCGGACGAATCGCCCACCGCGAGCGACTGGTACGTCTTCGGCCGCCTCGCCGAGTCCTACGGCTTGACCGACTCCGCGCGCCACTACTACGAAAGGATCCCGGCGCCGAAAGGCACGCCCTATCCGGCCTCGACCTACGCCGTCGCGCGCAAGCGGCTGGAGGCACTCGGCGGCGCTGCCTCGGTGCGGCCGGCCAAAGCCGGTCGCACCTGACATGCGCCGCTTGATCGCCGGCCTCGCGCTCGTCGTTCTGATCATTACCCTGGAGGCGCTGTTCAGCGTCCCGTTCCTTGCCCACGGGCTCGCTGTCGGCCTCGCCGCCATGGCGGGAGCGGCTGTTCTGATCTGGCTGGGCCGGGAGCGCCTCGGCAAGCTCCTCGCGGCGTTCACCGCCCAGTTGGAGCGACTCCCACGCGGTGTCTGGATCGGCCTCGTCCTGCTGATCGGCATCGCGCTCCGCCTCCTCTGGGTGAACGTCTTCGCCGGTCCGCAGCCCCCGGAAGGGCAGACCCTGAGCGACCTCGCCACCCAGCTCGCCCACGGCGAGGCCTACCGCACACCGCTCACCCAGACCTGGGCCGAATGGCCGCCCGGCTACCCGCTCCTCCTCGCCGCGACCTTCCTCATCACCGGCGCCAACACCGGCGGCATCGTGCTTCTCAACCTGGTCCTCTTCGCCGGCACCGTGATGTCCACCGACGCCCTGGCACGACGGCTGGCCGGAGAAGGTCCCGCCCGTCTCGCCGCGCTCCTCCTCGCCCTCTGGCCGAACCTCATCGCGACCACCGGCATCGCGTCGCGAGAGCTCCTCGTCCTCTTCCTGCTGACCACCGCGCTCACCGTCTGGCTGGAGGCCGGAGCCGAGACCAAACCGGGAATCGCCGCCGGAACCTGGCTCGCCGCCGGCTTCGCCCTCGGCCTCGCCATCCTCACCGAGCCGGCCCTGCTCCTCCTCCCCGGCGCGCTGATCCTCTACGACCTGCTGGCGGGTTCCCGTCCGTTGCGATCCCTCGCCGCCTGGACCCTGCTTCTCGTCGGAGTCCTCGGCCCGACCGCCCCCTGGCTGGTGCGCAACAATCGCGTCTTCCACCATCCCGTCCCGCTCGCGACCGGCGGCGGCGCAACCTTCTACCGCGCCAACAACCCACTCGCCACCGGCGGTCCGACCGGGCGAGGAGAGAAAGAGTTGGCCAACCTCACCGAGCTGGAAGTCATGACCAACGGCTACCGCTGGGGACTGGAATGGATCACCGCCAACCCCGGCCGCTTCCTCAAGCTCGCCGTCCGCAAGCAGATCCTCCTCCTCGGCAGCGACGCCGACGGGATGAGCCTGGACGGCCGGCCACTGACAGTCCTGAAAGGCATCGCCAACGCCTGGTGGTGGGGGATTTGGCTGCTAATCCTTTTCGCGCTGTTCTCTGGCGTCTGGCGCAGGCCGGACCCGCTGCCTCCGGGTGCGATGCTGTTGCTTCTGACGATCCTGTCAGTGTGGCTGGTCTACAGCGTCTTCGAGAGCGGAGCGCGGGAGCATGTGCCGTTGGCGGGAGTGTTGGCCGTGGTGGCGGCGTTGGGGGCGCGGGCCTCCGCCGAAGGAACGAGCCAAAATGCAGAGATTGAAAGAGTCTCAACCTGAAAAGGGCCAGCCACCGGCGGGTCCTGTCACCGAGTGGCGGCAGCGCACGACGCGCCTCAATCGCTTTCTCAACATAGGATGTGGCAGCGCGTGCGGAGCTTTTTCCGCTTTCGCCGAGCTCCAATGGCACCCTTCCCTGCTCCGATCCGGTTTCAAGATGACGATCTTCATTGTGGTGTCCGCCATCTTGGGCGCTGTCATTGGCCGATGGGCCGGGCCTCGGCTTTTCAGGTACAGCACGTAGAGACGTCCCAGAAATCATCGGCACCATCTCCGCAACCACCACCGGCCGGGACGTCTCAACCGCAAAAGGCCACCATCGGCCCGATCTCTGCCAAGGAATACCTTGCAGCCTGCGCTATAATAAGACCTGCAAACGCCTGATTACCGAACCTGGAGGAGCCGTCTCGACTCCTCCGCAGAGCGGCCTGACACGTCACCATCGAGGTCTCATGCAAGAAGCGACCGCCATCCGCATCCTCGAAAAAGAAAACAACCGGCGCGGGGATCTCTTCGGCCGGCTCATGGCCGACCTCTTCGTCGCCCTCGGCTATGAGCCGCCTCGGCTCAACGTCCACAAGTCCGGACGAGAGTTGGATCTCTCGGCGGACCACCGATTCGAGTCCCGCCGTGCCTTCGCCGAGTGTAAGGCCACTGCCAAGCCAATCGGCGGCGCCGATCTGAACAAGTTCGTCGGTGTGCTCGACGCAGAGCACAAGAAGAAGCGCCCGGCAACCGGTTACTTCATCTCTCTCGCCGGCTTCACGGAAGCCGCGATCGAGCAGGAAAAGAAACGGCGACGCCGGACCAGGATCATTCTGCTCGCAGGTCCGGACGTGGTCGCCGAGCTCGTTCGCGGACGCATCCTCGTTGAAAAAGACCGGGCAACTGAGCTCGCAGGCCGGGCGTGCGCGGCGTTCGATCACCTCGCTCTCGACCCTGCGGCCGAACTCCTCGCTCATGAGCGCGGATGGATTTGGGCGGTCTACTACATGCAGGGCAAGGTCCGCACCCACTTCGCCCTGATCCATTCGGATGGCACACCGCTCGCCCGACTGCTCGCCGACGATGTTGTCGCCGCCGACCGGCTGTGCGATGGCGGGCTCCACAAGCTCACCTGCCTCAATCCCGCACCAATGCCTGGCGGGGACGACGACCCGCGAGTCGCAGACGCTCTAGGAGCCTATCAACAATACCTTGTCAATGAATGCGGTTTCATCCAACTCGACGGTCTGCCCGCTGACAGTGACGTGGGCTCGCGTAGGCTCAGATTGGAGAATCTTTTCGTTCCCCTCCATCTCACCTTCACCGTCTTGGGTCCGGACACGAGGAGGTTCGAATGTGAACATGCGCCGGTTGGCGCTGTTCTCGCGCAGCATCCACGGCTGGCTATTCTTGCAGCGCCCGGTGGCGGCAAATCGACCCTTATCAAGAGCCTCGCGGTTTCCTACACCGATCCCAGCCGCAGGGCCACCACTGATCTCCCGCAGCGCGACTGGCTGCCGCTGTTCTTCCGCTGCCGTGAGCTGCGAAGCTTGACTCGTGCCTCCTTTGCCGAGTTGCTGGAAGCCCTCTCCCAGCGTGAGCCGGTCCGCCAGCACGCGGCGGTCTTCCTTGCCTTCGTGGATCGTGCCCTCCTCGCAGGGCGCGTTTTGCTACTGGTCGATGGACTGGACGAAATCTCGGATCAAGGCGACCGCGCAGCCTTTGTCTGCACCCTGCGCGCGACTCTCCAAGCGTATCCGGACATTGCCATGGTCGTCACCTCACGCGAGGCCGGCTTCCGGCACGTTGCGGCGCATCTCGCTCCGATCTGTACTCACGCGACTCTCTCACCCTTCGATGAGGAGGACATTCGCCGCCTCAGCATAGCCTGGCACCGAGAAGTCGTGGGCGACACGGAGAAGGTCCGCACCGACGCTGAAGAGCTCGCCGCCACTATTGCTCGGAACGACCGCATCCAGCGCCTTGCCGTCAATCCGCTACTGCTCACAACCCTTCTTTTGGTAAGGCGCTGGGTCGGCTCGCTGCCAACCCGCCGGGCCGTCCTCTACGGCAAAGCCGTCGAGGTACTCCTCATGACGTGGAATACCGAGGGACACGAGCCGATCCCAGACGAGGAGGCCCTGCCACAGCTTTGCTACGTTGCCGCCGCAATGATGCTTGAAGGTCTGCAGAAAGTCAGCCGCCCAAGGCTAGCTGCGCTGCTCCAGGAAGCACGGACCGCCCTGCCCACCGAACTCGGCTATGTCAAGGGTACGGTCGACGAGTTCATCCACCGGGTCGAAGACCGCAGCAGTCTCTTGATGATGACTGGGCTCGACGTGGAGAACGGTCGCCTGGTCGAGTTCTTCGAATTCCGCCACCTTACCTTTCAGGAATTCCTCACCGCTCGGGCGATGGTCGAAGGTTGGCAGCCTAGTCGAAAAGAGAAGGACACGCTCGCGAGCATTCTGGAGCCCTTCTTCGAGAAGGAGGAATGGCGCGAGGTGATCCCGCTCGCAGCCGTCTTGGGCGGCAAAGCGACCGAGGGTTTGATCCAGCGACTGACGGAAAAAGTGAGGGAGCTTGACGGAGAAGAATATCACACGATGCCTGACTCAGCCGCCCCCTTATTTATCGCCCTTGGCAACTGCCTGGCGGACGAGGCCGCCGCCCGCCCGGAGACCATTCGCGCAGCGATTCGCGAATTGGTGCGACTGGGTAAGTCATTGGAATTGGCCGAGTTTACGGCGGTGCTAGCGAGAGGACGATATGGAGCAGACTTGCGCGAGGAGAGCAGGCAGGCGGTACTTGTGCCGCACTGGGACCTGGTGTGCAGCTTGAGCGCACTGAAGGATACTGTTTGGTGGCAGACGAGAGGGCCTGGGGAACCCGCCAGTGACGAACAAATGGTGACCCGTTTGATCGAACTGCTGAACAGATCCGAAGCTCTGCCTCGGTGTGAAGGGGCGCTCGGGTGCGTGAAGTTATTCCGGTCCCAAAGCAAAACTCCACTCGCAGAGCGTTCCGTCAACTCTCTTCAGTTGGCAGGTGCGGCGCTCTGCCCGATGCTGTTTTCAGATCAACTCTTCGAGCAGCTCGCAGCATCTTGGGCACTGGTTTGGCTCGGCGCGTGCCAAGTATGGGTCCCGCCAGCCGAGCCGGACTTACTCGGCCGACTCTTCACGCTCTCACAGACCAGCTCGTATGGCGAGGCTCGCCGCTTTTCTCAGTGGGCTTTGGCCAGTCAACTCCTCGCGCCACGCGAAGACCCGCGACGACTCGCCTCCGTAGGCAAAGCTGAGATCGGAGAGCTGCTCCAAAGGTATGATAAATTAGAGAAACATACCGAAAAGCCTGCGGCTCTTATTGTTGCCTGGTATCTGCATGCGCTCGATGACGCACAACTCGCACAACGCAGCCGCGAGTTACTTGGACAGCGCGAGTTAGACCCACACGCCAGTCATACGCTCCGCAACCTGCTAGAACAGATCGGCGAAGAGTTATAAACAGTCCTTACACTCCGCTCAGCTCTTCGTGGCCACCTTGCGTGCGCTCACCTCGCCGCGGCAGTCGCTCTTGCGTTCCGTAGTCGGCTCGTATAGAAACGCCGAATTCTGTCTGAACGAGGGAAGGGCCGTGACGCTCTCGGCGGCAAGATCCATCAGCTTCTCCAGAGAGTCGATGGAGTCGACCTGATCCCGCACCGAAACTCTCTCCGCCCTTGGCTTGGCCTGATCTCGAGATGGGTGGGCTGCCGCCGGGGCAGTGCTTGGCGTTAACATCACGACATGGCCGCCCTGTCTCCCCTCTTCAAGCTTCTCCTGACCGCCTTCCTTCTTCTCGCTCCAGCTCAGGCTCCGGCGCCGGCACCAGCGGCACCTCCAGCCGCCGGACCGCCAATCCTCGAAGTCTCCGGCTCGACGGCTCCCGTCGCGCTGACCTCGGAGCTTCTTCACCGGCTTCTGCGGCTTAAAGTTTCGGTTCCCGCAACGGAGCACGGCCCCGCGGCTTCCTTCGAGGGAGTTCGGCTTCGCGACATCCTGACCGAGGCCAAGGTGCCGGCCGGCAACGCCATCCGGGGGCCCTATCTGGCATGGACGGTCACCGTGGACGCGGCAGAGAGCTATCGGGCGGTCTTTGCACTCGCCGAGCTCGATCCGGTGTTTACGGAGAGGGTCGTCCTGCTGGCTGACACGCGAGACGGAACGCCTCTGGCCGCGACGGAAGCACCCCTTCGGCTCGTCGTTCCAGACGAAAAGCGGCCGGCTCGCTGGGTCCGCCAGGTGACACATCTGACCGTCGGCCCTGTCTGCGTCCCGAAGTAAGGCTCCCGCCATGGCCTCGGATTCCCCTACCCCCCGCCTCCCCTCCGTCCGCCCTCGGATTCGCATCCTGGTAGGCGCCGAGATCGCCCTCGGTCCCGGCAAGGTGAGCCTCCTGGAGGCGATCGAGCGGACGGGGAGCCTCGCGGAGGCGGCGCGCAGCCTGGAGATCTCCTACATGCGCGCCTGGCACCTTCTGCAGACGATCAACGCCTGCTTCAAGGAGCCGCTCGTCCACAGCTCCCGCGGTGGCTCGAAGCACGGCGGCGCGTCGCTCACCGAGACCGGCCGCGCCGTGGTCGCCGCCTACCGGCGCATGGAAGCGGAGAGTCTGCGCGCCATGGATCCGGCCTGGCAGGAGATTCTCCCTCTCCTCGCCGAGTGAGTCGCCACCTCCTGATCCAGACCGCCTCCTTGCGGCGTGGCCCCCCGCCCAGATTCTTCTGGCTCGCACGGCTCGCCTTCAGAATGACCTGTCGGCGGCTTCTGCGGTCACGGTCGGCGCGATTCAGGAGGTGCCGAGGAGTGCGGGGGCGCGCCAGAGATCTGGTATCATCCAAGCATGAGCAAGCACGCCCATGGACCTCGAATCCAAGAATCGCCTCGGCTCCTGTCGCCGGGCGAGAGGTCGCCAACCTCTGGCACCGCAACTGAACCTGCAAAGCCCAAGCGTGCCGGGAAGTTTCCCGTCTTCACTGTTCCCAAGGGTGCTCCGACCCTCACCCTCAAGATGGTCAAAGCCGCTGCAGCCGACGACTGAGCGTGATTTCTCTGCTGGACGTCAACGTCCTATTGGCCTCTCTTGGCCGAAACTTCGGGCAACGTCGTAGGTACCAGAGGCCGCGACACAGATTCGGCGGTCCACAGCACAGGGATCGAGGTCCTCGTCATGAGCACCACGGTCCGCGTTACAAAAGACTGCGTCCACGTGACGCTGCCCGAGGTTCACGTCACGCAAACCAAGGTTCATGCCATGCAAACGAAGGTTTACGCCACGTAAACCAAGGTTCAAGCCACGTAAACCGAGATTTACGCCACGCAAACCACGGTTCATGCCGCGCAAACGAAGGTTTACGCCACGTAAATCAAGGTTTACGCCACGTAAACCGAGGTTCATGCCACTCAAACCAAGGTTTCCGCCACTCAAACCAAGGTTTGTGCCACGTAAATCACGGTTGGCGTGACGCGCGCCGCGGTGCGGCCGGCGCAAGATCTCTTCCCCGTTACTCCGCCGGGGAGCTCGCGACCTCGCTCGCCCACGAGCTCAACCAGCCTCTGGCGGCGATCGGCTCGAACGCCGGCCGGCGCTTCCTCGCCCAGCGAGAGCGCATGCCGCGACGTTGAGGGCATCCTGGACGACGTCGCCCGCCAGAGACAGAGGGGGCCTCCCGGCGTGCTATCCTTACTTGGTATTACAAGGAGGCCTCCATGACAATCACGTCTGTCACCAGCAAGGGCCAGGTCACCATCCCCAAGCCGGTGCGGCAGCAACTGGGCATCCGGCAGGGCAGCCGGATCGAATTTTCCCTGGTGGGCGATCATGTGGAGCTTCGCGTGCGGAGTTCGCCCGCCGAGATGCCGGCCAGCGGGTTTGGCATGCTCACCAGCCGCAAGCGCGCCGTGCCTTCGGATTTCGACCCCGCCAGCCTGCTGAAACCATGATCGGGCTCGACACCAATGTGCTCGCCCGCTATTACATTGCGGACGAGGCGGACGCCGAGGCGGCGGAGCAGCATGAAGCGGCCCGCCGCTTGGTCGAGTCCGGACAGCCATTGAGGGTATGCAAGACGGTGGTGCTGGAGTTGGAGTGGGTCATGCGCGGCTACTATGGCTTCGCTCCGCGGGAAGTCGCGCAGGTTTTTCACCACCTGCTGGGCTTGTCGCATGTCACGTTGGAAGACCGCGAGGCGCTATCGCAGGCGCTTGCCGGCTGCGAGGCCGGACTGGATATGGCCGACGCGCTTCACCATGCCAGTTATCGCGATTGCGAGAGCATGGCCTCGTTTGATGACCAGAAATTCGCCCGCCGGGTCAAGCGGCTCGGGCTATTGCCAAGGGTAGTGGCGCCGACCTGAGCCTTCCAGAAAAAGCCGGAAGAGAACTGTTCTTTCTTGCTTGTCTCCGAACCCAAAGCCGGAGGGGCCGTTCGCGGGCGACTCCGCCCAGTAGCTCCCCGTCGCCCTCGTTATACTTGACGAGATATATCGGCGTGCTACTCTCTCGCCGTTGTTCTACCCAGGGAGGGAGATCATGCCGAGGATGTGCCGACTGTGCTTCATCTCGCTGTGGGCCGCCGGGCTTCTGCTCGCGGCTGGGGCCGGCGCGCAGGAGGGCGCCGGATTGATCGTGGTCAAGCCCGCGGGCAAGGAGCCGACGCTCGCGCTGGGGGGTCTGATCCAGGCGCAAGGCGACTTCGGGGACCGCGGCGACGACCGCTTCTCGGACGCCAATGACCGCTTCTACCTGCGCCGCGCCCGGCTCAACGCCACCGGTCGTTTCCTGGAGGAGTTCGACTTCCGCCTGGAGATGGATCTCGCCGGGAGCCTCGGCAACACGACCGGCTACCGGGCGCAGATGACCGACGGCTTCATCAACTGGAACCGCTTCGCGGCGGCGAACGTGCGCGCCGGCCAGTTCAAGACGCCGTTCGGCTTCGAGCAGCTCTACGGGGATCCGCGCCTGTTCACCATCGAGCGCTCGATGGTCAACGACCGGCTGACGTTGAACCGGCAGATCGGCGTGCAGGTGGGCGGCGATCTGCTGGAGAAGCGCCTGAGCTATGCGGTCGGGTCGTTCAACGGCAGCAGCACCAACACCAATGCCAACGACAACGACAAGTTTCTGTGGGCGGGCCGGCTCAGCGGGATCCCCTGGCAGGCCGGCAGCGGCGACTCGGCAAAGAGCTGGGCGGTGGGCGGCAACGCCTTCAGCACCGAGGACACGGCGCTCGCGCAGCCGGCCGAATTCAAGTTCGACTCGACGCCAACCACCGCCGGCAACGACAACCTGTTCACCGGCAAGCGCAAGGGCTACGGCGTGGACACCCAGATCCTGATCGGCCCCTTCGAGCTGTGGGCCGAGGCTCTGCAGGTGCGCTGGGAGGCGACCGATGGACGCCCCCGGCCGACCCTGGACAGCAAGGGCTTCTATGTGCAGGCCATGATGTACGCCATCCCCAAAAAGCTTCAGGTGGTGGCGAAGTATGAGACGTATGACCCGAACAGCGATGCAGCGAAGGACGACACCAACACCGTCACCGTGGGCCTCAACTACTACATCAAGGGGCACGACCTCAAGCTGATGGCGGACTATCTGCGCTCCGAGATCGCCTCGCGGCCGAGCAAGGACAACAAGGACAGCAAGGTGATCGCCCGGTTGCAGGTGGGCTTCTAGAGGAAGGAGGATTCGATGTTCAAGAAACTGTTCACGACCGCTCTCCTCGCCCTGATCCTCAGCGCCGCCTCCGCCCGGGCGACCGAGATTCTCGTCTTCGGCGCCGCCAGCCTGACCGACGTATTGCAGGAGCTGGCCGGCACCTATGAGAAGACGACCGGCGACAAGCTGGTCTTCAGCTTCGGCGCCTCCAACGCGCTGGCCCGCCAGATCCAGGCCGGCGCTCCGGCCGACCTCTTCCTCTCCGCGGATGAAGAGAAGATGGACAGCCTGGAGAAGTCCAGACTCCTCCTCGCCGGAACGCGCAAGAGCGTCCTCTCGAACACCCTGGTGGTGGTGGTGACGACAGGCTCCTCGTTGCAGATCACCAAGCCGGAGGACCTCGCCACGCCGCGGGTGCGCATCCTGGCGCTCGCCGAGCCGCAGAGCGTGCCGGCTGGGATCTACGCCAAGAAGTATCTCCAGTCGAAGAAGCTGTGGGACAAGGTGATCGACAAGGTCGTGCCGACTGAAAACGTCCGCGCCGCGCTCGCCGCCGTCGAGGTGGGGAACGCCGATGCTGGCATCGTCTACAAGACGGACGCGGGGATTTCCAAGAAGGTGAAGATCGCCTACGAAGTGCCGCGCGCCGAGAGCCCGAAGATCTCCTACCCCTTCGCGGTGATCGGGAAGACCCAGCACGCGGAAGCCGCCCGCCGCCTGCTCACCTGGCTGGAGTCGGCGGAGGCGTTGGCGGTCTTCCAGAAGTACGGGTTCCTGCTCGCCGGAAGCTGAGAGCATATGATCCGGGTCGATGAACATCGTCGGCCTCTCCGCCTTTTTCCATGAGTCGGCCTGCTGCCTCTTGCGCGACGGCGCGCTGGTGGCGGCAGCCGAGGAGGAACGGTTTTCGCGGGTGAAGCACGACCCGCGGCTGCCGGTGTCGGCGTTCCGGTTCTGCCTGGAGGCGGGAGGAATCGGGATCACGGAGGTGGACTGCGTCGCGTATTACGAGGTGCCGATCCTCAAGCTGACGCGCCAGCTCTGGTCGGGGATTCCGCTGGAGGGGGTATCCGAGACTTCGCGGGTCGATCCGGGCCGGCCGGAGCGGGCGATCCGCGAGATGCTGGGATGGGAGGGGCCGGTGCTCTGCTTCGAGCACCATGCGTCGCATGCGGCGAGCGCGTTTTTCGCGTCCGGCTTCCCGGAGGCGGCGGTGCTCACGGTGGACGGGGTCGGCGAGTGGGCGACGACGACGTACGGCGCCGGCCGCGGAGCGGCTCTCGAACGGATCGCGGAGGTGGAGTTCCCCCACTCGCTCGGCCTGCTCTATTCGACGATCACCTCGTGGCTCGGCTTCGCGGTCAACGACGGCGAGTACAAGGTGATGGGGCTTGCTCCGTATGGCGCGCCGCGCTTCGTGGATGCGATGCGGTCGCTGGTCCAGTCCGGTCCCGGCGGGCAGTTTCGTCTCGATCTCCAGTATTTCGATTTCATCCGCGGCCGGCAGATGTTCTCACCGCGGCTTTCGGAATTGCTCGGCGCTCCGCCGCGGAAGCGCGGAGAGGAGATCACCCAGCTCCATATGGACGTGGCGCGGAGCGTTCAGGTTGTTCTGGAGGAGATCCTGCTCGAAAAGGTCGACTGGCTGCACCGGCAGACCGGGCTGCCCGATCTCTGCATGGCCGGCGGCGTGGCGCTCAACGTGGTGGCCAACGGGCGCATTCTGCGCGAGGGACCGTTCGAGCGGCTGTTCGTGCAGCCGGCGGCCGGCGACTCGGGCGGCTGCCTCGGCGCCGCGGCGCTCGCTCATGTCGCGATGACCGGCGAGCGGCCCAGCCTGAGCCTGGACGGCGGACCGATGCGCCATGCGTATCTGGGACCGCGGTGGAGCCCGCAGGCGGTGGCTGATCTGGTCGCGGCGACGGGCCTTCCGGCTTTCGATTTCCGAAACCGCACAGCGGAGCTGCTGGAGGCGGTGGTGGATCGGCTGGCGCGCGGCGAGGTGGTCGGGTGGTTCCACGGCGCGATGGAGATGGGACCGCGGGCGCTCGGAGCGCGCAGCCTGCTCGCCGATCCTCGCGATCCGGGGATGCGCGACCGTCTCAACCGGCTGGTGAAGAAGCGCGAGGCGTTCCGTCCGTTCGCACCGAGTGTGCTGGCCGACCGCGCGGCGGAGCACTTCGCGATCGATCATCCGTCGCCGTTCATGCTGGAGACGTGCGCGGTGACTTCGCCACTCGCGCTGCCGGCCATCACCCACGTCGACGGCTCGGCGCGCCCGCAGACGGTGGACCCGGCGGTGGCGCCGCGCTACGCGGCCCTCCTCGAAGCGTTCCGGAGGCGGACCGGCTGCCCGCTGCTGGTGAACACGTCGTTCAACGTGGCCGGCGAGCCGATCGTCGCCTCGCCGGTGGATGCGCTGTTCAGCCTGGGCACGTCCGGCATCGACGTCCTGGTGCTGGAAGATTTCATGATCGACCGCGCCGGATTGCCGGACGGCTGGGGTGAGCGGCTGGCCGCCTGGCGTCCGCAGCAGACGAGATCCGGAGGCGGCCCGAAGAGCGCGATCAGCGAAGAGCTCTATACGTTCGTATGACTGCACGGGCGATCAGCATCTGGGAGCCGAAGACGGAAGACGGCGCGACGGTCTGGGTGCGACCGGAGCCCGGACCGTTCGGCGATCACTACGCGACGCGCCGGGAGCTGCGCCCGAAACGCGCCGAGCTGCCGCTGCGGGTCGCCTTCTTCGGCGAATCGGTGGCGGCCGGCTATCTCTATGCGCCGCATCTCACGCCGGCCGGAGTCCTGGAGACCCAGCTCTGCGCCGTTGGTGGCGCGGCCAACTTCGAGGTGATCGACCTCGCGCGCACCAACGAGACGCTGGCCGGTCTCCTCGCCACGGTGCGCGCGTCGTTCCAGATCAATCCCGACGTCCTGGTCCTGTTCGCCGGCAACAACTGGAACCTTCTGGAAACGCCGGAGGTCTCACCCTACGCGCCGTCAGCCGCCGCCCGGCGTGAGCTGGCCACGGCGCTCCAGGCGGAAGGGCTGGCCGGGCCGGTCCGCCTGGCCCGCGAGAGACTGCGGACGATCGCCGAGGCGGTGTTCACCGAGATCGCGTTGATGGCTCGTGCGGTGGGCATTCCGGTGGTGGTGGTGGTGCCGGAGGTGAACCTGGCGGATTGGGAGAGCCGGCAGCCGGTGGCGTGGCTGCCGGACGGAAACCCTCACCCCCGGCCCCTCTCCCGGCTCCCCCCGCCCCTCCCCGGGAGAGGGGAGACAAGCAAGAAGGAGAAAACCTCGTTTCCCTGGACCTGTCATCCTGAGGGCGAGCCCCGCGAGCGGGAAGGATCTGGGCGGGCGGACCTTTCCGGCCCCCAGATCCTTCAGGTCGCCGAGGCTCCCCTCAGGATGACTTCGGTGGGCCTTTGGTATCAGCTCTATCGAGTGGCTGTTGAGGCTCTGGAACGGGGAGATGCGGAGGCGGCCGAAACAGCCGCCCGGAGCATGCTGGAGATCGACGGCGGCTCCTGCCCCACCGCCTGGCGGTTGATCGCACGGGCTCGGCTTGCCCGAGGCGATGAGGCGGGCGCCGCCACGGCGGCCCGGGCGGAGGTGGATGCCGCCGCCTATCCGACCCTCGCGTTCCTGGGGGCTCCGCAGGCCGGCACGGCGGTCCAGGATCTGCTTCGCGAGATGTGCCGGCGGCACGGGTTCTTCCGCGTCGACCTGCCGGCGGTCTTCGCCGAGCACACCGGCTCGCCGCTTCAGGGCCGCCGGCTGTTCCTCGACTACTGCCACCTGACAGCGGAAGGGATGCACGTCGCGATGGCGGCCGTGGCTGCCACGGTGCTCGATCTCTCCGGGATGATCGAGAGCCCACCGTCCTGGCGGGATCTGGTCATCCACGGACCCGCGCCGTCTCCCGAGGCGGAAGCGACCGCCTGCCTGGGCGCGGCGGTCCACAGCGCCCACCGGCTACTCACGGCCGGCTCCAAGCTGCCGCTTCTCCGGCATTGGTGCGAAGCCGCTCTCGACGCCTCGCCCGGCATCGCGGCCACCCTGCTCGATCTGGTCGAGGCGCGGAGCGCGCCCTGCCCCGCGGTGCTCACCGCCGCGCAGCAGCGCAACGCCGCGTCGCCCTATCGCCTTCTCCTCCAGCACGGCTGGCAGTGGGACCATCTCGACGCCGAGGTGATCATGGCGATCCGCGACATTCTCAAGGACTGGGGGATGGAGGGTGAGATCGACCGCCGCCTTCTCGCCTTCCGTGCGATCCCTGAGGGAGGGCTCGATCTCGCGGCGCCGCCGTTCTTCTTCCTCTGGGAGCCGCTGGAGCGCTTCTATCCCGAGGTCATGCGCCTCGACGACCTCACCGCCCCAGCCTTTCTGCGCTGTCCCTGGCCGGAGACGTCCTTCGCCCTGCTGACCACGGGCGACCGGAACCTGGCGATCGAGCTGACCGTCCGCCTGCCGCCGCCGCCCGGAGAGGCCGAACGGACCGGGGAGGTCCGCGTGGCAGTGAACGGCCATGCGCTCGGATCGATCGCTGCAACGGCGCGCTGGTCCAGATCCCTCCTGCCTATCCCCAGAGCGCTCCTGGTCTCCGGCCTCAATCGTCTGACACTCCTCTGGCCGGATCCGCAGGCCGGCGGCGACCCGCTCGCTGCAGCCATCGAGCGGCTGGACGCGGGGCTCACCGCGGACCTCCATCCAGTCTTCGGCGAGCTGTTCTCGCTCCGCGCGGCCCCCGCCACTCTTTGAGAGCGTCAAAGAATCGACACAAAGATGCCATTGCTTTTCTTCACATATATATTACTATGCATTTGTTCGCGCCGGGCCCGGCAACCGTAGACCTGTTCAGTAGTTGAAAGGAAGTCAGACCATGAAGACCAAGCAGATCCTGGCAACCCTTGCCCTGTCGGCCCTGATTCCGGCGCTCGCCAGCGCCGCGACCACTCCGAAATACAGCGCTGCAAACATCTTCACCTCGAGCAGCACGGTCGATCTGATCCCCTCGACCAGCGGGTCGGGCAACGTCTACGGCATCAAGTGCATCTTCCCCAGCACGGCCTCGGGAGCCAGCGTCAAGGTCATCACGACGGTGGATGGCGCGGCGTCCACGAACTTCGTCATCGATCCCACCAACCTGGAGCGTGAGGCGAGCGGCGCCGGTCAGTTCACCAGCGGATGGCTGCCGTTCAACATCCCCTTCTCCTCCAGCATCCAGATCCAGCTCAACAACACCCTGCTCGGCACCGCCTCGATCAACTGCTGGGCCACCTGGGTCAAGAACTAACCCTCTAGCATCTGGGTTGGACGGCCGGCGGCGAGCTTCTCGCCGCCGGTTTTCTTTTTCGCCGCAAAACGGCGTATCTCGCTGGTAGATATGGTGCTTACGGCCCGTCCTGGCCTGGCCCGGGAAATTTCCCCAAAAAAAGTTCGCGTGGAGTGTCAAAAAAAGGGGCCCAGCGGCAACTATATAGATTGAGAGGCCACAACCTCTTTTCAACCCGGACTCAAGGGGCGACATCTCATCCTCCGGTCGCCCCTCTTTTTTTTCCTCCCTCTCGATCCACTTTCAGCCGGCCGGCAAGCGATACGGTTTGCTCAAGCTCCTCCCGGAGAGATCGTAGATCTCGGGCGACAGGCTCACGCACAGCCTTGCGCCGGGTGGTAACCGCCGGACGGGGGCGAAGGTCCACAGGTCGCCGGCCAGGTTGGACGCCAGCGCTCCGGGGATGGGCGGGCCGGAGGCCGCGCAGGCGTCGCTTCCGGCGGCGAGGTTCACGCTCAAGGTGCGGCGGTTCACATTGAGCACCGGTTGCGAGAACGCGACGCTCAGGCTCCCGGCCGCCAGGCGGGCGGTCGCGACGGTGGGCTCGGCCTGCTGCGGCGCAGCCGCCGGGAAGCCGATGGGCAGGCTGGTGTCGACGGCCGCCGCCTCCCCGGCCCCGACGGTGAACGTCCAGGCGACCGCCCGGCGGGTACAGTTGCGGTGGGGATCGCAGATCCCGGGGGCCAGGCGGGCCGTGTACTGTCCGGGTTGCAGGAAAACGCGGTGTGGGAAGAAGGCCCAGGCGCCGTCGCCGACGGCGTCGACGAACCCCGGCACGGCGACGCCCTGCGCGTCGGTCACGGTGAAATGACCGGCGTCGACACCGCGGACCGGCTCGGAGAAGAAGGCCTTGACCACCAGGTCCGCCGGCACGCTCCGTTCCCCAGCGGCCGGGAACGTGCGGACCTCCGGAGGAGCGGTGTCCACGGCGCCGCCCTGCACGTCGATCACCCAGTCGCGGATCTCCATCGGCACCGGCGGCGCGCCTTCGACGACGGCCGGCTCCACCGCCGGCTTGCGGCCGTCGCAGGCGCCGCGCAGGACACACGGCTCGAGGCGGAAGTCGTTGTTGAGATCGGCCAGGTTGCCGAGCAGCTTCTTCGCCACCACCGCCTCGAACGACTGGTAGTACACGCCGGCCACCACGGCGATCGGACCGCGGGTCCCCGGCGGCACCCTCACCGCGTAGCGATCGACGGTCGCCGTGGCGCCGGGATGCGGGAGCGGGCGCAGGCGGGTGTCGGAGAGGAAGGCGTCGTCGTAGAGATCGCCGTCGCCGTCGAGGTCGCGGAACTGCGGCAGCCCGTCCGGATTGCCACGGTCGATCACCCGGCCGCGCGCGTCGACCGGCCGGCCGGCGCGGTCGGTCACCAGGTTGAGCGGCGCCGCGTAGGCGAGATCGAGGGTGGGGCAACCGTCGCCCAGGGAAGCGATGGCCTTGAACTGGACGGCGTAGGGATCGGGAGAGCCTGCCGGCAGCTTCCACTCCTTGCAGCGCGGGAAGTTGGGATCCGCCGTCTCTTCGCGGGTCAGATAGCCCACCCCCAGGGAGACCCGCCGCCAGACCGAATCCTCGATCGGCAGCTCGCGTCCGCTGGCGAGGTCGAAGGCGCGCACCGCCAGCCAGGCGACCCGCCCTTCGGGGAAGCCGGAGGGGAAGTCGTGCCCGCTGCCGCTGTTGGTGACCTGGAGATGGAGCGGCGCGCGGGAGCCGGCGCTCACCGCCGCGGGACCTGACAGCTCGAGATCGACCACGTTGCGCAGCCGGTCCCAGGCGAGCCGGGCATGCTGGGTGAGCGGGCCGCGGGCGCCGGCATTCTCCCAATAGGCGTTGTGATAGGGGCTCTTCTCGTCCGCCGAGGTGAAGCTGTAGACCGAGAGCTCGGGATAGGGCTGGACGGCGCCGCCGGCGTCGACCACGGCGCCGGCCAGGCGCGGCACATAGGTGTTGCCGCCGATGAAGTGGTGGCTGAAGAAGATCGGGCGCTGCGGACCCTGGTCGCTCGGCCGGCCGCTGCGCGGCGGCAGCGGCCGGCCGTCGCGATAGAGCGTCTGCGCCGTGCCGGGCTGGCCGAAGTCCTGCTGCATGTGGCAGGTCTGGCAGTCGCGCTTGAAGCGCGGATCGAAATTCCGGTTGCCCGGACGGTCGGCGTACCGGCTGCCCGCCCACTCGGCGTAGGTGCGCTCGATGGGAAAGCCGCCGACCCAGCGGCCGGCCCGGTTCTTGATCGTCAGCGGGTTCGTCACGTCGTGGCAGGCGGCGCACATCTCGGCCCGCTCGTGGAGCGCCTGGCCGTACCCCGCGTGACCGGTGAACGCCCCCTGCTGCGGTGCGATCGCGGTGCCGAACACGCCGCTCAGGTAGCGATCAGCCGGCTGCGCCGCCGGCCGTGCGTTCAGCGGACCGAGATACTCCGGGAAGCCGAGCGCGTGCGGCGACAGGCGAAACGCGCCGGCGCCGATGGCATAGCCCTGGGACGCCGCGGCGGCGTCCGGCACCTGCACCCGGTCGAGGGCAGCCGCCGGGAGCAGCACTTCCCGCCGCGCCGCCCCCGGCACCGGCGGATAGGCGGCGCCGGACTTGTGGACGTTGCCGAACGGCATCTCCCGGGTGTCGGCCAGGGTGTGGCAGACGGCGCAAAAGACCCCCCGCTTGCCCGCGTCGGTGTTGCGGAACCGCGACTCCATCGTCGCAAAGGCGAGGCCGGTGCCGGCGTCCGAGGTGGGATCGAGCTCCGGATCGAGCCGGGCATGCTCGCGGCCGGACGGGGCGTCCGCCGCGATGCCGGCGAGCGGCACGTTGTCCACGTAGTTGGCCGGCATGTGGCACTGGGAGCAGAAGCCGTCGAGAAGCGAGCCGGGGCGCGACAGCCGCGCCCGGCCGGCGCCAACGTCGAAGACGCTGGTGCAGCCCTCGGCAAACGGATTGAGACGGCTGCGCCGCGTGCCGTCCGGCGGCGGTGGGACGGCGCAGTCGCCGGTGGTCGAGGTCTGGCGCGCGGCGAGGAGGAAGGCGGCCCGCCATCCCGGATCACGCCAGGCGTTGCCCATCATGGAGCCGTTCCATTCCGCAAAGATCTGCCCATGACACGTCGCGCAGCGGCCCGGGTTGTGGACCGTCTCCCAGCGCTCTTCATACGGCGGCGGAAAGATCTTCGCCTCGCTGGGGTCGTAAGGAGCCGGCCGCGGGATCCGGTTCGGCAACTCGTCGCGCGGCGGACTGGGCTGAGCCGCCAGCGCGACGAGACCGAGCAGGGCAGCAGGGACGAGGACAAGGGGCGTCAGGCGCATTGCGGCAGCCCTCCTTTACATCTCCGCAGGATTCGGACGAATCTCTACTGCTTTCCTATTGACATAAGCAAAAGCGCCTGTCATCTTATAGCCAAGTTGTGATGTATAGCAAACGTTCGGTCCGCGCCAAGCGGATGGGAGGCTCTGAAGCGATGACGTCTTGAGAGGAGGCCGTCATGCCGGTCACCGGTATCCACCGGAAGCTCGTCCGTTTCATCCCCTGGCTGGGAGCCTGCGGTTTCGCCGTTTTGCCCTCAGCCTCCCTCGCTGCAAACAGCTCCTTCGATGCAGCGGCTGCCTTCAATGCCCGATGCAGCGGCTGCCATAGCGTCGGCCGCGGTGTGGTGGTCGGGCCCGATCTGCACGGTGTGACCTCCCGTCACGAAACGGGCTGGCTGCACGCCTTCATCCGCTCCTCCCAGGGGCTCGTCAAGCGAGGCGACCCGTCGGCGGTGGCGCTCTTCCGGCAATACCAGAAGACCATGCCGGACCACGATCTGGCCGACGCCGAGATCGACGCCCTGCTCGGCTACATCACAGCCGGCGGGCCGCGGGGTGCGGAGCGCGCACGGCCGGCCGCCGAGGCGACCCGGGCCGAAATGGAGCGCGGCAGGGACCTGTTCACCGGCGCCTCCCCCCTGGCGCACGGCGGCGTGGCCTGCAGCTCCTGCCACAGCGCGATGGTGACCGGCGGCGTCGAGAGCGGCACCCTGGCGGGCGATCTCAGCGGTATCTACCTGAAGCACCAGGACGGCGGCCTGACGCGGGCGCTCGCGGAGTCGGAGACACCCCTGATGGCGGCGGCCTACCACGACCGGCCGCTCACGCCCGAGGAGGTCTTCGCGCTCAAGGCTTTCCTCTACCAGGCAGGCCGGTCGCCGGAGCGGTCACCGCGGAACGCCGCCGGAAGCCTGGCCTTCCTGGGTCTCGGCGTCTCACCGCTGGCGCTCTGGGTTGGCCGCGGTGCCGTGCGGTGGCGCCGCCGGGCTCGGCGGCCGGAGCGCAGGACGGCTCGGCAGGAATGAGCCGGGCACCATGCGCGACTCCCTGCCGTACATCTGGTCGCCGTACCTCGTCACGGCTCTGCTGATCGCCGTGCCGGTGTGGCGTTGCTGCGGGTCGGCCGCCCGGCGCGCGGCGCTTCCCGCCCTCAGTGCGGCGAGTGTCCGGCTCTATCGCGTTTCGCGCGCATGGCTCTGCGGTTTCTCCCTGCTGCTCGCCGGGCACGCCGTGGCCTTCCTCGCGCCGCGCCTCCTGGCCGCCTGGGACCGCTCCCCCGCCCGCCTCCTGCTGATCGAAGGGACCGGACTGGCCCTCGGTCTCGCCGTTCTCCTCGGGCTGCTCGGGCTGGCGCGCCGTCTCCGTTCCCCCCTGCCGGCGGCGGACGCCCTCCTGCTCGGGCTCTGCGGCCTCACCCTCTTCTCAGGGCTCGCGACAGCGCTCTTCGATCGCTGGGGAACGGAGTGGTACGCGGTTTCGCTCCTGCCGTACCTGCGCTCGCTGGCGCGCCTGCAACCGGATCTCTCCACAGTCCTCCCCTTGCCGGCGGTGGTCAAGCTCCACCTCCTGGCGAGCCTGGCGACCGCGGCGGTCCTGCCCTTCACCCAGCTCCCTTTCGCCATCGCCGGGCCGGTGGCCGAGCGGTACCGGCGCCTGGCCGCGCGTCCGTCGTGGCAGGTGGCGGCGAAGCGGTTTGCCCTTGGAGCGGAGGTCGCTCTCGCCGGCCTCCTCGCCTGGTTCCTGATGACCGGTCTGCGCCGCACCGGGAGCAGCCAGGGCTATGCGCCGGCGCAGCCCATCGCGTTCTCGCACCGCATTCACGCCGGCACGTATCGCGTGCCCTGCCTCTACTGCCACTTCGCGGCCGAGAAGAGCCGGCACGCCGGAATCCCGCCGTCGGGAGTCTGCATGAACTGCCACGGCCAGCTCCGCGTCGCCGCCGCCGAGGTGAGCAAGCTCCGCGAAGCGGTGGCGCAACGCCGCGTGGTCTCCTGGATCAAGATCCACAATCTGCCGGACTTCGTCTACTTCAACCACAGCCAGCACGTCCTCGCCGCGATCGCCTGCCAGCGCTGCCACGGCCCGGTCGAGACCATGGAGCGCGTCCGGCAGGTGGCGCCGCTGACCATGGGCTGGTGTCTCGACTGCCACCGGCGGGAAGGCGTCGTCCCGCCGTCCTGGCGTACCGCGACGGCGCGGACCACCCATGCCGCGACAGGCGGCATGGACTGTTCGAAGTGCCACTACTGAAGGAGCGCCTGTGTCCGAGAGACGGTATTGGCGGAGCGTGGAAGAGCTGCGGCAGGGGGCGCAGCCGGCCGGGTCCACGGCGGAGTTTCCCGGCGGACGCCAGATCTGGGAGATGGCCGCCGAGGTGGCGGCCGGAGAGAGCCGGCGCGACTTCCTGAAGCTCCTCGGTTTCTCGCTGGGAGCGGCGGCGCTGGCGGGCTGCTCACCGATCCCGGAGCGCCGCGCCCTCCCCCTCCTCGCCCAGCCCGAGGGGGTGCTGCCCGGCGTCGAGAGCTGGTACGCCACCACCTGCCGCGGCTGCGCGGCGGGCTGCGGGCTGCTCGCCAAGACGCGGGACGGGCGTCCGATCAAGATCGAGGGCAACCCCGAATCGCCGTGGACCGGCGGCGGCACCTGCGCCGCCGGCCAGGCCACGGTCCTCTCCCTCTACGACGACGGGCGTCTGCGCGGCCCGGTCCTGCGCGGCCGGGCGGTGGCGTGGCCGGAGGTCGACGCCTACGTCCGGCCGCGCCTCGACGCCGTGACGGCGCACGGCGGCGGGATCGTCCTTCTCACCGGTACCCTCTCCAGTCCCACCTCCCGGGCGCTGGTCGCGGAATGGCTCGCCCATCACCGGGGCGCGCGGCACGTCGTCTACGATCCGGTCTCCCTCTCCGCCCTGCGGCGGGCCAACGGCGAGAGCTTCGGCCGGCCGGTGGTGCCGCACTTCCGTTTCGACCGCGCGCGCCGGGTGGTCGGCCTGGAGGCGGACTTCCTCGCCACCTGGCTGTCGCCGGTCGAATTCTCCCGCGCCTACAGCCGGAGCCGCCGGACGACACCGCGCCTCCGCCACGTGCAGATCGAGTCCGGGCTCTCGCTGACCGGCAGCAACGCCGACCGGCGGATCGCCGTCCACCCGTCCGAGATCGGCGCCGCGGCGCTCGCCCTGGCGGCGGGGGTCGCCGCCCGCGCCGGCTCTCCCCTCCCCGGTCCGCTGCCGGAGCCGCCGGGTGACCCGGCGCGCCTCGACGACATCGCCGGCATCGCGGCGGACCTCTGGCGCCACCGCGGGGAGTCGCTGGTCGTCTGCGGCGTCAACGATCCGGCGGTGCAGCGGGTGGTCAACCGGATCAACGCGCTGCTGGGAAATATCGGCACGACCGTCGACCTGGATCACCCATCCTGGCAGCGCCAGGGGGACGACGACGCCTTCTCCGCTCTCCTCGATGACATGGAAGCTGGAGCGGTACACGCCTTGCTGCTCTGGGGGGTCAACCCGGCCTACGACCATCCGCTGGCCGCGCGCTTCGTGCGCGCCCTCGAAGGGGTCAGCCTCAAAATTTCCTTTGCCGACCGGCTGGACGAGACCGCGGTCCATGCGGATGCTGTCTGCCCGGATCATCATTTTCTGGAGTCGTGGGGAGACGGCGAGCCGGTGGCGGGCTCGCTGACCCTGGCCCAGCCGGCGATCGCGCCGCTCTTCGCGACCCGCGCGGCGCACGCCAGCCTGCTCGCCTGGATGGGAGCGCCGGCCGACGATCTCACCGATCTCCGCGAGCGCTGGCGCCGCGACGTCTTCCCGCACCAGGACCGCTGGCCGCGCTTCGACGATTTCTGGGACCACGCGTTGCAGGACGGTGTCTTCACGGTGGCCGGCGCGGCGCCGGAGCCCGCGGGCGCACCGCTCGCCGACCGTAGCGACCTGGCCGCCGCAGTGGCGGCGATCGTCGCCGAGCACGCCGAGGCCCGGGCAGCGCGGCAACAGGGCGGCCTCGAAGTGACGCTCTATGAAAAGGTCGCGCTCCGCGACGGCCGCCAGGCCAACAATCCGTGGCTGCAGGAGCTGCCCGATCCGGTGACCCGGATCGCCTGGGGCAACTACGCCTCCATCTCTCCCCGCCTAGCAGACGGGCTCGGACTGGCGACGGGGGACGTGGTGGCGCTCTGCCATGGTGCCCTGCGCATCGAGCTCCCGGTGCACATCCAGCCCGGCTTGCCACCGCGGGCCGTGGCGGTGGCCCTCGGCTACGGCCGCTCGCGCGCCGGAAAGGCCGGGGACGGCGTCGGCGCCAACGCCTGGCCGCTCGTCAGCGTCCACGCCGGCGGCAACCGCACCTATGCCACCGGAGCCCGCCTGGAGAAGACCGGCCGCCGGGAGATCCTGGCCGCGACGCAGCACCACGACTCCATGGAAGGGCGGCCGATCGCGCTGGAGATGACAGCCGCCGAGATCGCCGCGGCGCACGGTGGGGAAAGACGCGAGGAGGCCAGCCTGTGGGAGGAGCGGCAGCCGGTGGGGCACTCCTGGGGGATGGCCGTCGATCTCGACGCCTGCCTCGGCTGTGCCGCCTGCGTGGTCGCCTGCCAGGCGGAGAACAACATCGCGGTGGTCGGCCGCGACGAGGTCGCGCGCGGCCGGGAGATGCACTGGCTGCGCATCGACCGCTACTACAGCGGCCCGGAGGACGATCCGCGGACGGTCTACCAGCCGATGATGTGCCAGCACTGCGCCAACGCCCCCTGCGAGACGGTCTGCCCGGTGCTCGCCACCGTGCACAGCTCCGACGGCCTCAACCAGCAGGTCTACAACCGCTGCGTCGGCACCCGCTACTGCGCCAACAACTGCCCGTACAAGGTCCGCCGCTTCAACTGGTTCAACTATGCCGGCAACCCGCGCTTCGACTACGCCATGAACAGCGACCTCGGACGCATGGTGCTCAACCCGGACGTCGTGGTGCGCTCGCGCGGTGTCATGGAGAAGTGCTCGCTGTGCATCCAGCGCATCCAGGCGGGCAAGCTGCGCGCCGAAGCCGCGGGCGCGCCGCTCGCCGACGGCGCGATCCAGACCGCCTGCCAGCAGTCCTGTCCGGCCGACGCGATCACCTTCGGCGACGCTCTCGATCGCGACAGCGAGGTGGCCCGCCTGCGCTCCTCGCCCCGCTTCTACCGCGTGCTCGAAGAGCTGAACACCCGCCCTGCCGTGGGCTATCTCGCGCGGCTCCACCGCGGGGAGGAAGATCATGCCTGAGAGCACCTCGCCGCTCGCCGCGCTGCGGCCCCGCTGGGTCGAGGGATCTCCGTCCCTGCGCCAGATCACCGACGACATCTGCCAGCCGCTCGCCCGCCGGCCGAGCGCGAGCTGGCTCGCCTGCTTCGCCGTCGCGTCCGCCGCCCTCGGCCTCGGCGCCGCCGCCGCGACCTACGAGGTGGCGACCGGCATCGGCACCTGGGGGCTCAACCGGACCGTCGGCTGGGCCTTCGACATCACCAACTTCGTGTTCTGGATCGGCATCGGCCACGCCGGCACCCTGATCTCGGCCATCCTCCTGCTGTTCCGCCAGACCTGGCGAACCTCGATCAGCCGCTCCGCCGAGGCGATGACCATCTTCGCCGTGATGTGCGCCGGCCTCTTCCCGCTCCTCCACATGGGCCGCCCCTGGTTCGCCTTCTGGATCGCGCCGTACCCCAACTCGCGCGGACCGCTGTGGGTCAACTTCCGCTCGCCGCTGGTGTGGGACGTGGTGGCGATCAACACCTACTTCACCATCTCGCTGGTCTTCTGGTACGTCGGCATGATCCCCGACCTCGCCACCCTGCGCGACCGCGCCACGGGCTGGCGGCGGCGGCTGTGGACCCTGCTCAGCGTGGGCTGGAACGGCTCGCAGCGCACCTGGTCGCGCTACGAGACGCTGTGCCTCCTCCTCGCCGGCCTGGCCACGCCGCTGGTGATCTCGGTGCACTCCATCGTCAGCATGGACTTCGCCACCTCGGTGATCCCCGGCTGGCACGCCACGATCTTCCCGCCCTATTTCGTCGCCGGCGCGGTCTTCTCCGGCTTCGGCATGGTGATGACGCTGCTCATCCTGACCCGCAAGGTGATGGCGTTCGAGCGCTACATCACCCGCAATCACCTGGGCGCGATGGCCAAGATCCTGCTCCTCACCGGAACCATCGTCGGCTTCTGCTACGCCACCGAGCTGTTCGTCGCCTGGTACGGCGGCAACCTCTACGAGCGGGCGGCGTTCTGGAACCGCGCCACCGGTCCCTACGCCTGGGCCTACTGGACGATGATCACCTGCAATCTCCTGGTGCCGCAGACCCTCTGGTCGCGCCGGGTGCGCGCCTCGGTGCCGGCGCTCTTCGCCATCTCGCTCCTGGTCAACGTCGGCATGTGGTTCGAGCGCTTCGTGATCATCGTCACCTCGCTGCACCGCGACTTCCTGCCGTCGAGCTGGTCGATGTACCGCCCGACCGTGATCGAGGTCGCCATCCTGATCGGCAGCTTCGGCCTGTTCTTCACCCTCTTCCTGCTCTTCGTGCGGGTGCTGCCGATCCTCTCCATCTGGGAGATCAAAGGCGTGGCGGCCGGGCAAAAAGCACCATGAGACGCCGCATGCTCTTCGGCTGTTTCACCGGCGCGGCGGAGCTTCTCGCCGCCGTGCGCGAGGCGCGTGCCCGGCATCTCCCGATCCACGACGTGTTCACTCCGTACCCGGTGCACGGCCTGGCCGAAGCTCTGGGCGACCGTCCCTCGCGTCTCGGCTGGGTCACCCTCGCCGGCGGGCTGGCCGGTCTGGTGGGCGCCGCGTCGCTCCAGGTCTGGTGCGCCGTGATCGACTGGCCGATCAATGTCGGCGGCAAGCCGGCGAATTCCGCCCTGGCCTTCCTGCCCATCTCGTTCGAGGCGACCATCCTCGTCGGGGGGCTCGCCACCGCCGGTGCATTCTTCTGGCGCAGCCGCCTCGGCCCGCTGGGCGGACCGGAGCCGCCGGCGCCGGGAATGCCGGGAATGTCGGAGATACGGGGAGCGACCGACGACATGCTGGTGCTCGCCCTCCTTGTCGGAGACACCGTCGAGGGCACCGAGGGTGACGGCGAGGCGGCGCGCACGCTCCTGCTGCGCGCCGGAGCCCGCGAGATCCGCGAGGTGGCGGCATGAGGAAAATCCGCTTGAGCATCCTGGTGTTCCTGGCCGCTCTCGCCTCCGTCGCGGCGCGCCACGAGGACGATCTGCGCTACGAATTCGTGCCCGACATGGCGCATTCGGTCCCCTACGACGCCTACGCGCCCAACCCGGTGACCCGCGATGGGCAGACGTTGCAGGCTCCGGTCCCCGGCACCGTCCCCCGCGGCATGCTCCCCTACCGCTATGCCGCGACCGCCGAGGAGGCGTCCCGCGCCGGCCGCGAGCTGGTCAATCCGATCGCCGCCAGCACCGCGGCCCTCGCCCGCGGCCGCGCGGTCTATGAGACGTTCTGCCTCGTCTGCCATGGAGCGGCGGGAGCCGGGGACGGTCCGCTCATCCCCAAATTCCCCAACCCGCCGTCCTACACCAGCGCCCGCCTGCTGGCGCTGCCCGACGGGCAGATCTTCCACGTCATCACCCGCGGCACCGACATCATGCCGGGCTATGCCGGACAGATCGCCCCGGACGACCGGTGGAAGGCCGTCCTCTATGTCCGGACGCTGCAGGCCGCCGCGAGGAGCGCACGCAAATGAAAGGGATCTCAGAGGCCGCAGGTGTCGCAGATGCCGCGAATCCCGGAAATGCCGAAGACATCGCGCCGCTCCAGAGCGGCAAGCGGACCGGAAGCCGGCTCCAGCAGCGGATCGCCGCCGGACTGATCGCGGCGGGCGGGATCGCCGCGCTGGCCGGGCTGTGGCTGAACGCCGCGAGAACCTGGACCGACCTCCTGCTCGGCGCCTTCTATCTTCTCTCCCTGGCTTTGGCCGGCCTCGTCTTCGTGGCCATCCAATACCTGGCGAGCGCCGGCTGGTGGACCGCCATCCGCCGCGTTCCGGAAGCGCTGGCCAGCCTGCTCCCGATCGCCGCCGTGCCCATGCTCGCCCTGTGGTTCGGCCGCCACGCCCTCTACGCATGGAGCAGGCCGGGGGCGGCGGCCCACGATGCGGTGCTGGCCGCCAAGGCCGCCTACCTCAACGTTCCGTTCTTCTTCGGGCGGATGCTGCTCTTCCTTGCTCTCTGGAGTCTGTTCGCCATTTCCCTGCGCCGCATCTCGCTCGCCCAGGACCGCGCCGACAGCCTCGCTTGCCACCGCCGCCTGGTCCGCCTCTCGGCGGTCTTCATCGTCCTCTTCGCCGTCTCGTTCTCCCTCGCCAGCTTCGACTGGCTGATGTCGCTGGAGCCCCATTGGGCGAGCACGATCTTCGCCGTCTACTCCTTCGCCGGCCTCTTCCTGGCGGGCCTCGCGGCGATCACCCTCTGCGTCGTCCTGCTGAGCTCCGGCGGTCCGCTCACCGGCGCCGTCAACGCGAGCCACCGGCACGACCTGGGGAAGCTGCTCTTCGCCTTCAGCACCTTCTGGGCCTACATCTGGGTCTGCCAATATCTGCTGATCTGGTACGGCAACCTCTCGGATGAGATCCCGTACTACATCGCACGCACGCGGGGAGGCTGGCTGGCGCTCTTCCTCTTGAATCCGCTGCTCAACTGGCTCATCCCCTTCGCAGTACTGCTGTCACGAAAGGCGAAACGCAACCCGGCAACGTTGCGCTGGGTCGCCGGGATCATCCTCGTCGGACGCTGGCTCGACCTCTATCTGCTGGTGGCACCGGCGGTGCTCCCCCGGCCGCGGATCGGCCCGCTCGAAGTCCTGATCACCCTGGGATTCGCGGGCCTCGCCGTGTATGCCGGCTCGCGGGCCCTGGCGCGGGCGCCGCTCCTCACCCGCGGCGATCCGTTCCTCGCCGAGAGCCTCGCGCATCATCAATAGGAATATCCAACTGCCGCGGATACCCGGCCTGCTACGATACCGCCTGCTCTGGAGGTGACGATGCCGGACAACCGCCCCTTGCTGATGATCCCCGGTCCGGTCGAAATCTCGCCGGCCGTCCTCGCCGCCGCGTCGGTGCCGCCGCCGTCGCACACCTCACCGCGCCTGATCGAGGCGTTCGGGACCTGCATCGAACGGATGCGCGAAGTCTGGCAGGCGGACGCCGCAAGCCAGCCGTTCATCCTCGCCGGCAGCGGCACCCTGGCCATGGAGATGGCGGCGGCCAACCTGATCGAGCCCGGCGACCGCGCGCTCGTCGTGGTCACCGGCTATTTCTCGGACCGCATGACGGAGATCCTCCGCCGCTATGGCGCCGAGGTGGTGGAGATCACCGCCGCGGTCGGCGCGGTTCCGCCGGTCGAGGAGATCCGCGCCGCGCTCGACCGTCAGGGTCCGTTCAAGGCCCTCTTCGCCACTCACGTGGACACCTCGACCGGCGTCCGCGTCGATCCCGAGCCGCTCTGCCGTCTGGCCCGGGAAGCCGGCGTCCTCGCCATCTTCGACGGCGTCTGCGCCACCGCCGGTGAGCGCTTCGAGATGGCGGCCTGGGGTGCCGACGTCTACTTCAGCGCCTCGCAGAAGGCGGTGGGCATGCCGCCCGGCCTGGCTCTCCTGGTCGCGGGAGAGCGCGCTCTCACTGCCCGCGCCTCCCGAAAAACTGGGCCACCGCCGCTCTTCCTCGATTGGCAGTCCTGGCTCCCCATCAACCGCGCCTATGAAGAGCGCAAGCCGAGCTACTTCGCAACCCCCGCCACCGCGCAGATCCTGGCTCTCCGAACCGCCCTCGGAGAGATCCTGGAACACGGCATCGCATCGCGCATCGACGCCCACACCCGCACCGCCGCCGCCCTGCGCGCCGCCTGGACCGCGCTCGGCCTCCGCTCCGTCCCGCAGAGCGAGGCGGTGACCGGCAACACGCTGAGCGTCCTCCTCTACCCCGAAGGAGTCGACGCCGGCCTCCTCCCCAAGATCCTCGCCCGCGGCGTCGCCGTCGCCGGAGGCCTCCACCCCGCCGTCCGCACGACCTCCTTCCGCGTCGGCCACATGGGCTACACGGTCACACAGCCGGATTTCCTGAAGCAGACGGTCGAAGCGGTGGCGGGAGCGCTTGAGGAGGCGGGAGCGAAAGTGGACGCGACGGCAGCGGTGGGTTTTCTTATTTCTTGACCGTCCGCCGTTTTGCCGTACTTTTCTTCTCCTGCTCCTCCCAGTGGAAGCGATGCAGGAGGCGGTGGAAGATGGGGGCTCCAATGACGCTGGCGACGGTAATGACGATGAGGCCGGCGTAGAGGGCATAGACGCCGGCGAAGAGCTTGCCGGGAGTGGTCTTCGGAGGATCGACCGGCCCCATGCCGCCGAGCAGCATGGCGGAGTTCAGGAAGCCGTCGACGACAGGCAGTTTCTCGAAGGCGTGATAGCCCACGATTCCAACCAGGAGTGAGACGGCGAGGACGCCGGCAGCGAACCCGCCGTGGCGGGCCATCCGCGCCAGGAAGGCGCGACGGGTGATCGGAGGTTCCCAGCGGCGTTCGTACATTTGACTCCTTGAGAAGCGTCGTTTTGGCTTCCCGCGACGGGAAGAATAACGCTAGACTCGGTTTCCGGAGGTTGTATGGCCGAGCCCCTCAAGAAGCTGTTCACACGCGACGAGTACTACGCGATGGCGGAGGCCGGGATCCTGAAGCCGGAGGATCGGGTGGAGCTCATCGAAGGAGAGGTCTACCGCATGCCCCCCATCGGGAACCGTCACGCAGGGTGCGTCAACGGGTTGGTCGATGAGTTTGCTCCTCTCATCGCCGCCCGCCGTGCCATCTTGTCGCCACAAAATCCGGTGAGTCTTACAGACATCTCGGAACCTGAGCCTGACGTCGTGTTGCTTCGGCGCCGCGAGGATCGCTACAGTGAATCCCATCCGACCCCGGAAGACGTGCTCCTCCTCGTCGAGGTGGCGGACAGCAGCATCGGATTCGATCGCGGGACCAAAATCCCGCTGTACGCCCGGTGCGGTATTCCCGAGATCTGGCTGGTCGACCTGGTCAAGCGGACTCTCGAGGTCCACCGCGAGCCCGGACGCGACGGCTACCGCAAGGTCCAGCGGCTCCGCGCAGGAGATCGGATCGCACCGCTGGCCTTCCCGGACTTCGAGATTGCGGTCGAATCGATCCTTCCCTGAGCGCCCAGAAGCAGGCGCAGAGCAGGCGTCCCTACGCGTAGATCTCCGCCCCCGTCTTCACGAACTCCTCGGCCTTCTCCTTCATCCCGGCCTCCAGCGCCGCCTGCTCGTCCATCCCCTGCTTGGCGGCGTATTCGCGCACTTCTTCGGTGATCTTCATGGAGCAGAAGTGCGGACCGCACATGGAGCAGAAGTGGGCGGTCTTGGCGCCTTCCTGCGGCAGGGTCTCGTCGTGGAAGGCGCGCGCGGTGTCGGGATCGAGGGAGAGGTTGAACTGGTCGTCCCAGCGGAACTCGAAACGGGCCTTCGAGAGGGCGTTGTCGCGGATCTGCGCGCCGGGGTGCCCCTTGCCGAGGTCGGCGGCGTGGGCGGCGATCTTGTAGGCGATGACGCCGTCTTTCACGTCCTGCTTGTCGGGCAGGCCGAGGTGCTCCTTGGGGGTGACGTAGCAGAGCATGGCGCAGCCGTACCAGCCGATCATCGCGGCGCCGATCGCGGAGGTGATGTGGTCGTAGCCGGGCGCGACGTCGGTGGTCAGCGGACCCAGGGTGTAGAACGGCGCCTCGCCGCACGATTCGAGCTGGCGGGTCATGTTCTCGTGGATCATGTGCATCGGGATGTGGCCCGGGCCTTCGATCATCACCTGGACGTCGTGCTTCCAGGCGATCTGAGTCAGCTCGCCCAGGGTCTCGAGCTCGGCGAACTGGGCGGCGTCGTTGGCGTCGGCGATCGAGCCGGGGCGCAGGCCGTCGCCCAGGCTGAAGGAGACGTCGTAGGCCTTCATGATCTCGCAGATCTC
>Ga0134124_10000077_pt1 | contig 95278 bp, 24 predicted proteins | sample KB304_FD_96880 | JGI IMG/M metagenome (GOLD analysis project Ga0134124, IMG submission 96880) | Terrestrial soil microbial communities without Nitrogen fertilizer from Kellogg Biological Station, Michigan, USA - KB3-0-4 | ecosystem: Environmental > Terrestrial > Soil > Unclassified ...
CACAGCAGCCGGTTGCAGATGCTGCGGTGGCTCACCATCGCTCCCTTGGGACGCCCGGTCGAGCCCGAGGTGTAGATCATGTAGGCGAGCTGTTGATCGCCGGCAAAACCATCCGGCAACCGGCCGCCGCTCCCCGCGTCCCCGAGCCAGACATCGAGGCCGTCAAGCCATACCACCGGCACTTCCGGCTCGGGCAGGCGGTCGAGCAGCGGCTCGCTCGACAGCAGCACCATCGGGCGCGCGTCCGTGAGCATGAAGGCCAGCCGCTCCCGCGGGTACTCCGGATCGAGCGGCACATAGGCGCCCCCCGCTTTGAGCACCGCCAGCAGCGCGACCTCCAGATCAGTCGAGCGCTCCAGGCAGACCGCCACCCGGGACTCCGGGCCGACTCCCAGAGCGCGCAGGCGCCAGGCCAGACGGTTGGCCCGGCGGTCCAGCTCGCCGTACGACAGCTCTACTCCTGCGCAGACGACGGCCACGGCCCAAGGGGTCCGGTCCACCTGGTCCTCGATCCAGGCGTGGAGCGGACGGTCGAAGGGATAGGCGGTGGCGGTCTCGTTCCAGGCGTGGAGCTGAAGCTCCTCCTCGGGGCTGAGCAGCCCGATCTCGCCGGCGCGGAGCTCCGGCTCCTCGACCATCCCGACCAACCCGGTAAGCAGCCGCTCGTAATGGCCGATCAGGCGGTCGATCGTCACGGCATCGAAGAGGTCGGTGGCGTACTCCACGGCACCGGCGAGGCCACCGGCTGCCTCGCCGAGGGAGAGCGTCAGGTCGAACCTGGCGGTGGCGCCCGCCGCGGCGACCGGGGAGAGAGTGAGCCCCGCGACCCGCAGCTCGGCCGCCGGAGCGTTCTGCAAGACCAGCATCACCTGGAACAAGGGAGCGTGGGCGAGACTCCTCTCCGGAGCCAGCTCCTGGATCAGTCTTTCGAACGGCACGTCCTGGTGCAGCCAGGCGGCCAGCGCGGTCTCGCGCACCCGGCCGATCAGCTCGCGGAAGGTGGGTGTTCCGGACAGGTCGCCGCGCAGCGCCAGGGTATTGACGAAGAAGCCGATCAGGTCCTCGATCTCCACCCGGTTGCGTCCGGCGGCCGGTGAGCCCACCGCGAGATCCTGCTGATTGCTATAGCGCGCCAGGAGGGTCTGAAACCCGGCCAGAAGCACCATGAAGAGCGTCGCTCCCTCGCGCCGGCTCACGGCTTCGATCTGCCGGGTGAGCCCGGCCGGCAGCCGCACCGGCCGGGAGGCACCGCGGAAGCTCTGGGCCGCGGGACGGGGACGGTCGGTGGGAAGCTCCAGGAGAGGCGGCAGGCCCGCGAGCTGCCGGCGCCAATAGGAGATCTCGGTCTCCAGGACCTCGCCGTGCAGCCAGGACCGTTGCCAGGACGAGTAATCCGCGTACTGCACCGGCAGCTCCGGCAACGGCGAAGGCCGGCCTTCGGCAAAGGCAACATAGAGCGCGGCGACCTCACGCACCAGGATGCCCATGGACCAGCCGTCGCTCGCGATGTGGTGCACGGTCAGCGCGGCGACATGGTCACCTCCAGAAGCGGCCAGCCGCAGCAGCACGCCGCGCAACAGCGGATCACCCCTGAAACCACCGAGATCGAACGGGCGGCGGGCTTCTTCACCTGCCAGCGCGAGGGCCTGCGGCTCGCGGCGGCTCGCCGGCAATCCCGCCAGATCCACCACGGGCAGCGCGAAGGGCGCCACCGGCTGGATCACCTGCACCGGCTCCCCCTCCCCCTCAAACACCGAGAACACCGTGCGCAACGACTCGTGACGGCGCACGATCTCCCCGAGGCAGCGCGCCAGCACGCCGGCGTCGAGCGGCCCTGCGACCCGCAGCGCCACCGGAATGTTGTACAGCGGGCTTCCCGGCGCGAGCTGGTCGATGAACCAGAGACGCTGCTGGGCGAACGACAGGGGGAGGGCACCTTCCCGGGGGAACGGAACCAAAGGCGGGACAGGCCGGGCCGGGCCGGAGCGTAGCGCCAAGTCAATCCGGGTGGCGAGGTCCGCCAGCACCGGAGCCTCGAAGACGGCGCGCAGCGGCAGCTCGACGCCGAAGACGGCCCGCAGGCGCGACATCACGCGCGTCGCCAGCAGCGAGTGGCCGCCCAGCTCGAAGAACGAGTCGGCGGCCCCGACCCGATCGAGCCCGAGGAGCTCGGCCCAGATCCCGGCGAGAACCTCCTCGACCGGTGTGCGCGGCCCCTGAAGGCTCTCCTCGCGGCGTGGCGGCTCCGGTGCCGGCAGGGCCTTGCGGTCCACCTTCCCATTGGGCGTCAGCGGCAGCGCCGCGAGCGTCATGAAGACGGCCGGGACCATGAAGTCCGGAAGCCGCTCGCGCAACGACCGGCGCAGCTCCTCGGCGGCGAGGTCGCCGACCACGTAGGCGACCAGGCGCAGGCCGCCGGTCTCTCCGGATACCGACGCGGGATCTTCGCGCGCCACCACCACCGCCTCGCGGATTCCGGCGAGGGACGTCAGCGCCGCCTCGATCTCCCCCAGCTCGATCCGGTAGCCGCGCAGCTTGATCTGGTGATCGATCCGCCCGAGAACCTCCATCCGGCCGCCTGGGAGGTGGCGAGCCAGGTCTCCCGTCCGGTAAAGACGGCCGCCCGGCTCGCCCAGACCGGCCGCCAGCGGATCCGGCACGAAACGCTCGGCGGTCAGGTCCGGCCGGCCCAGGTAGCCCCGCGCCAGGCCCGCGCCGCCGATCTGAAGCTCACCGGGCATTCCCAGGGACACGGGCCGCATGCCGCGGTCGAGCAGATAGATGCGGGTGTTGGCGATCGGCCGGCCGATGGAGACCGGGCCGGTCTCGTCCGCCCGGATGCGGGTGGCGGCCGACCAGACCGTCGTCTCGGTGGGACCGTAGAGGTTCCACAGCTCGCCGGTGCGCCCGGCCAGCGCGACCGCCAGATCGCGCGGGAGCGCTTCGCCGCCGCAGAGCGCCTTGAGGCCGGGAGCACCGGGCCAGCCCGACTCGACGAGCATCCGCCACGTCGCCGGGGTCGCCTGCAGCGCGCCGGCCCGCGCCGCGCGGAGCCGCGCGGCGAGGAGATGTCCGTCCGAGGCCTCCGCCCGGCTGGCCAGCTCGACACAGCCGCCGGTCGACAGCGGGAGAAAGATCTCCAGCGCCGCGATGTCGAAGGAGAGCGAGGTGACCGCGAGCATCCGCTCTCCCGGAGCAAAGTCCAGGATCTGGCGCATCGACCCGAGGAAATTGACCAGCGCCTGGTGGGGCACCCCCACCCCCTTGGGACGGCCCGTCGAGCCCGAGGTGTAGAGGACGTAGGCGAGGGCGCCGGAGCCCGCGCCCGGGGCGATCCCGCCGGCCGCCTCCGGATCAGCCGGCAGATCCGCCGGCAGCACCACCGGCAGACTGGGGGGAATGGGCAGGCGATCCCGCAGGCTCTCCTGGGTGAGAAGGACCGCCAGGCCGGCATCCTCCAGCACGAAGGCCAGACGCTCGCGCGGGTAGTCGGGGTCGAGCGGAACGTAGGCGGCTCCCGCCTTGAGCACGCCGAAGAGCGCGACGACCATGTCGAGGCCGCGCTCCAGCGCCACTCCAACGCGGTGCTCCGGGCCGCAGCCGAGGCCTTGCAGGTGGCGAGCCAGCCGCTCCGCGCGGATGTCGAGCTCCCGATAGGTGAGGGTTTCCCCTGCATAGACGGCGGCCGGCGCGGCCGGCGTGCGAGCCACCTGCGCTTCGACGAGGCGATGCACGAGGGACTCCCCCACCCGCGGCTCCGCCGTGTCGTTCCACTCGGCGAGGAGCTGCTGGCGCTCGGCCCCTGCGATGAGAGGCAGCTCCGAGGCCGGCCGCTCCGGCACCGCTACGGCGGTCGCGAGCAGGCGCTCGAGGTGCCCGATCAGGCGGTCGACGGTCATGGTGTCGAACAGATCGACGGCGTACTCCACGGCACCGGCCAATCCGCCGTCCTGCTCCCCAAGGCTGAGCGTGAGGTCGAACTTGGCCGCCGGCCTGGCGCCGGCCATCGGCCGGAAGCTCAGCTCCCGGATCTCCAGGCGCTCGACCGGAGCGTTCTGGAGCACCAGCATCACCTGGAACAAGGGGGATTGCGCGAGGCTCCTCTCCGGCGACAGCTCCTGGACGAGCTTTTCGAACGGCACGTCCTGGTGCAGCCAGGCAGCCAGAGTGGTCTCGCGCACCCGGCCGAGCAGCTCGCGGAACGACGGCTCGCCGGCCCTGTCTCCAGACAGGTCTCCAGACAGGTCTCCAGACAGATCTCCAGACAGGTCGCCGCGCAGCACCAGGGTGTTGACGAAGAACCCGATCAGGCCCTCGGTCTCGATCCGGTTGCGCCCGGAGACGGGCGAGCCCACCGCGATGTCGTCCTGTCCGCTGGTCCGGGCCAGCAGGGCCTGGAAGGCGGCGAGCAGCACCATGAAGAGCGTCGCCCCCTCGCGCCGCGCAAGGGCCGCGGCCTGCCGGGTGAGCGCGGCCGGCAGCCGCACCGGCCGCGAGGCGCCGCGGTAGCTCTGTGCCGCCGGCCGCGGCCGGTCGGTGGGCAGCTCCAGGAGCGGGGGCAGGCCCGCGAGCTGCCGCCGCCAGAAGTCGATCTCGTTCTCCAGCACCTCGCCGTGCAGCCACGAATGCTGCCACACCGCGAAATTCGTGTATTGCACCGGCAGGGCCGGCAGGGGCGACGGCAGGCCTGCGGCAAAAGCCGCGTAGAGCGCGGCGACCTCACGCACCAGGATGCCCATCGACCAGCCGTCGCTCGCGATGTGGTGCAGGGTCAGGGCGAGGACATGATCGCCGGTCTCTCCGGAATCGGCCAGGCGCAGCAGCACACCGCGCAGCATGGGATCGCCGGCGAGATCGAACGGGCGAAGGGCTTCTTCGCGGGCGAGGGCGAGGGCGTGGCGGGCCTCGAGATCGGACAGATCCACGACCGGCAGGAGGAATGGCTCCGCCGGACGGATCACCTGCCCCGGCGCGCCGTCTCGCACCGAGACGACCGTGCGCAACACCTCGTGCCGGCGCACGATCTCCCCGAGGCAGAGGGCCAACACGCCGGCGTCGAGCGGTCCTTCGACCCGCAGCGCCACCGGCATGTTGTACAGCGGGCTTCCCGGCTCGAGCTGATCGATGAACCAGAGACGCTGCTGCGCAAACGACAGGGGGAGAGGCCCTTCGCGGAGCGCCGGGGTGACCGGGACGAGGGGGGGAACGGGCCGGTCCGTGCCGGAGCTCAGGGTCTGCAACGCGGTCTCGATCCGGGCGGCGAAATCCGCCAGCACCGGGGCCTCGAAGAAGGCACGCAGCGGCAGCTCGACGCCGAAGACGGCACGCAGGCGCGACATCACCCGCGTCGCCAGCAGCGAGTGGCCACCCAGGTCGAAGAAGGAATCGCCGGCCCCGACCCGCTCCAGCCCCAGGAGCTCGGCCCAGATGCCGGCGAGAACCTCCTCGACCGGCGTGCGCGGCTCCTGGTGGCCCTCCTCGGGGAGCTGCTGCTGCGGTGCCGGCAGGGCCTTGCGATCCACCTTGCGATTGGGGGTGAGCGGCAGCGCCGCGAGCGTCACGAAGGCGGCCGGCACCATGGAGTCCGGAAGCCGCTCGCGCAACGACCGGCGCAGCTCCTCCACCGCGAGGTCACCGACCACATAGGCGACCAGGCGCCGCTCGCCGGCCCCTCCTGCGAGCTGATCTTCGCGGGCCACCACCACCGCCTCGCGGACTCCGGGCAGCGCCGTCAACGCTGCTTCGATTTCGCCCAGCTCGATGCGGAAGCCGCGGATCTTGACCTGCGTGTCGGCCCGCCCGGCGAAGACCGCCTCGCCGTCCGGCAGGTAGCGCCCGAGGTCGCCCGTGCGGTAGAGACGGTCCTCCGCCCGGCCGGTGAACGGATTGACCACGAAGCGCTCGGCGGTGAGCCGCGGATCGCCCAGGTAGCCGAGTGCGATGTGCGGGCTGCGCACCGACACCTCGCCCAACTCGCCGATGCCGGCGAGGCACCAGGCACCGCCGGCCGGGTTGAGCACCAGGAGCTGGACGTCCGGGATGCCGCGGCCGAGGGGGAGGACCTCCTTCACCCGGGCGGCCCGGGTGACCCGGGAGCCCGCTCTCTCCTCCGGCTCCGCCGTGGCCACGTGATGGCCGACCGCGCGCTGGGTCTCGGTGGAGCCGTAATAGTTCACACAGGTGACCCCGGGGGCCAGCGACCGCAGCCGTGCCACGTCGCGGCGGGTGAGGACGTCGCCCACCAGGAACGCCCAGCGCAACGACGGCACCTCGACGCGCGGCCGGTCCGGCGCCTCGGTGGTGAGCACCTGCCCCAGGGCGGGCGTGAGGTGGGTAACCGTCACGCCCTCGCGCTGCATCCAGGCGGCGAGAGCGCCGGGCTCGTCCATCGTCTCCGGGTCGGGAATCACCGCCGCGGCGCCGAGTTGCAGCGGGGTGAAGAGATCGCGGTGCAACGGGTCGTGCGCCAGGCCCGACAGCACGCTGAAGCGGTCGGCGGCCGACAGGTCGAAGCGGTGGCGCAGCCATGGGATGAAATGCGACAGGGAGCCATGGCGGCCGAGCACGCCCTTGGGGACACCCGTCGAGCCGGAGGTGAACGCCACATAGGCGGCGGCGTCCGGGCCGATGTCTGCCCGGGGAGGCACCGAGGGGACATCCCCGAGGAAGCCATGACCGCCGGCCCGGCCGGGCAGCTCCAGGCGGCAGGCGCAGCCGAGCGCGTCGAGCGCGCTCTCGATCTCCCCCGGCACCGGACCCGCGGACGCCATCCGCAGCCAGGCGGCCGGCCGGGCGACGTCGAGCATCTGGGCCTGGCGCGACGCCGGGTGGCGCGGGTCGAGCATCAGGAATGCGGCGCCCGACCCGAGGACACCCAGGACACCCGAGACCAGCGGCGCGCTGCGGTGCGCCCAGAGCCCCACCACGTCGCCCGGCCCGACGCCGTGGGCACACAGCCACGCCGCGAGACGGCCGGCGCGCTCGGCGAGCTCGCCATAGGTCCACGACTCGGCCGGATCGGCGACGGCAAGAGCGCCGGGAGTCTGGGCGGCGTGGCGGGCGAAAATCTCCGGCACCGAGCCTTCCCAGGCGGAGGAGAGCTCCGCGGCCGGATCGGGCAGGAGGGCGCGGGCGGCGGCGGTGACCAGGGAGAGCGCTCCGACCGGCTCCGCGGGCCGTTCCAGCGCCTGATCGAGCAGCCCTTCGAGCTGGGCGAGGAGGTCCTCCATCCGCGCGGCATCGAACAGATCGGCGTTGTAGACCAGATCGATGCGGACCCCGCCGTCCCGCTCGCCGGCATAGAAGGTCATGTCGAGCTTGGAAAACGGTGCCGCCGCGGGAGCCAGGCTCGCGAGAGCCAGGCCCGGGAGGTGCATCTCGGTGGTGGGCAGGTTGAGCAGGTTGACCATCACCTGGAACAGCGGCGGGCGGGAAAGGTCGCGCGCCTGGGGGAGGCTGGCGAGGATGGCCTCGAAGGGCACGTCCTGGTGCGCGTAGGCGCCGAGGGTCACCTCCCGCACCCGCGCCACCAGCTCGCTGAAGCCGGGCCGGCCGCCCAGGTCGGTGCGCAGCACCAGGGTGTTCAGGAAACAGCCGATCAGCGCCTCGGTTTCGACGGCGCGGCGGCCGGCCACCGGCGTGCCCACCGGGACGTCGTCCTGGCCGCTGTGACGGTGGAGCAGCGTCACGATGGCGGCGAGGAGGGTCATGAACAGGGTGGCACCGTGCGCCCTACCGAAGCCGGCCAGCCGGGCGGCGGCGCCGGGGGGAAGCAGGAGCGTGCTCTGCCCGCCGCGGTAGGTCTGCACGGCCGGCCGCGTCCGGTCGGTGGGCAGCTCCAGGGGAGCGGCTTCGCTGCCCAACTGGTCGATCCACCATGCGAGATCGGCCTGCCGCGACGACGCGACCAGTCCGCGCTGCCAGAGGGCAAAATCGGCGTATTGCACCGGCAGCTCGGCCAGGGGGGAGGGCTGGCGCGCGGCGCCCTGGACCAGCTCCGGGTAGAGAGCGCCGATCTCGCGCACCAGCACGGTGAGAGACCAGCCGTCGCAGATGGAGTGGTGCAGCACGAGGAGGAGATGGTGGAGCTCACCCTCCGCGTCCGGACGGCCGAGCCGGAGGAGGGCCGCGGCGAGGAGCGGGCCGCGGGCCAGGTCGAAGCGGCGGAGGGAATGCTCCGCGGCCCGCCGCCCGGCCTCGGCGCCGCGGACCTCCTCCGGCAGCCCGGAGAGATCGATCACCGGCAGCCCGGTGTCGAGCGCCGGCAGGACGTGCTGGCGGGGCTCGCCGTCCACCAGACGGAAGACGGTGCGCAACACCTCGTGGCGGCGGGCCACGCCGGCCAGCGCGCCGGTGAGGGCCGCCACGTCGAGGCGGCCGGTGAGCGCGACCGTTCCCGGGATGTTGTAGGCGGGGTTGCCCGGCTCGAGCGTGTCGAGGAACCAGAAGCGCTCCTGGGCAAACGAGAGGGGGGGCAGCCCTTCCCGGGAGACCGGGACCAGGGGTGGAGCCGGTGGCGCCGTCCCGGAGAGCCCCGCCGCCTCGATCCGCGCGGCGAGGTCCGCGAGCACCGGGGCCTCGAAGAGGTCGCGCAGCGCCATCTCGACGCCGAAGGCAGCCCGCAGGCGCGACATCAGCCGGGTCGCCAGCAGCGAGTGTCCACCCAGGTCGAAGAACGAGTCGGCGGCCCCGACCCGGTCCCCCTCAGGAAGGTCGAGAAGCTCGGCCCAGATGCCGGCGAGGATCTCCTCCGCCGGTGTGCGCGGCGCCAGCCAGGTCTCCTCCGAAGCGTGCCGCGCCGGCGCCGGCAGGGCCTCGCGGTCGAGCTTGCCGTTCGCCGTCACCGGCAGCGCCGCGAGGATCACGAAGGCGGCCGGCAGCATGTAGGGCGGCAGCGACTCCGCGAGCCAGGCGCGCAGGTCCCGCGCCTCCGGCACGATGCCATTGGGGACGATCCAGGCGACCAGCCGGTCGTCCAGAACCTGCACCACCGCCTCCCGCACCTGGGAGTGGCGCAGCAGCGCGACCTCGATCTCTCCCAGCTCGATGCGGTAGCCGTGGATCTTCACCTGCCGGTCGACCCGCCCGAGGAATTCGAGGTTGCCGTCCGCGAAGAAGCGCACCCGGTCGCCCGTGCGGTACAGGCGCGCGCCGGGCTCCCCGGAATCACCGGAGAAGGGATCCGGCAGGAACGCCGCTGCGGTCAGCGCCGGCTGGCCGGCATAGCCCACACAGAGGCAGCCGCCACCGATGTACAAGTCACCAGCAACGCCGATCGGGCAGGGCCGCATCGCCGCGTCGAGGGCGTGGTAGCGCGCGTTGGCGATCGGCCGGCCGTACGGGATGCTCGGCCAGCGCGGGTCGACGTCTTCGACTGGATACCAGTTGGACCAGACGGTGGCTTCCGTGGCACCGCCCAGGCTGATCACCCGGCAGCCTGGAAAGGCTGCACGCACCTGGTCCGGCAGCGGCACCGGAATCCAGTCCCCCGACAGCATCGCGAGGCGCAACGGCCCCGGCGCCCGCTCAGGAAACAGCGGCGCGAGCTGTTGCAGGGCCGCCGGTGCCGAGTCCCAGATGGTGATCGGCTCCGTGCACAGCAGACGCATCAGCTCGGCGGGCTCGCGCAGCGCCGATTCCGCGGCCACGTGCACCGTGCCGCCGGCCGCGAGCATCCCGAAGATGTCCCACACCGACAGATCGAAAGCGAGCGAGGTGACGAAGAGCAGGCGGTCCGCCGGTCCCACGCCGAGCGTCCGGTTGACCCAATGGATCAGGTTCACCGCCGGGGCGTGCTGCACCGCGATCCCCTTCGGCAGCCCGGTCGAGCCCGAGGTGTGGATGACGTAGGCCACGTCTCCAGGAGAGCCCGCGGCAGGCAGGGGAAGAGCGGGCGAACGCTCGACGTGCCAGCCGGTCCAGGTCCGCTTCCTTCGGTTGTTCTTTTCTGATTGTCGGCCCGGCCGGAGGATCACGTCGTAGCGCTCCCCCAGCTCGTTGGCGAAGCCCTCCGTGCGATGGTGGATCTCCGCCCGCCCCAGATCGTGGAACAGCTCCTCGTCGAGCGCCAGGATCTCCGCAGTTGGGTCCTTCCGCGCATCGATCACGTCGGCGAGCAGGAGCGCGCCGCCCGGCGCGAGGAGCGCCAGCGCGTCGGCCACCACCTTCTCCAGATACCTCGGACCGGGGAAGAACTGCACAGTGCTGGCGAGGAGGACGAGATCGAACGAGCCGGGTGCGAACCGCGCGCCGATCTCATGGGCGAAGCCGGTGGGAAGCTCCACATTCTCGATCCCCCCTTTTTCAGAAAGACTGCGGGCGTGCTCCCGGTTGCGCTCCTGCGTGTGCTCCGACGGATCGAGGCCCACGATGCGATCGGTGCGCTCCGCCCGGCGTGCCATCTCCCAGAGGATCAGGCCCGAGCCGCACCCCACTTCCAGCACCTTGGCACCGGGCCGCAGCCAGGGTGCCGCCAGAGACAGCACGCGGTCCCGGTACTCGTCCACCTCCGTCTCGAGGAACGGCTGGCCGGTCCGGCGGCTGACGAAACCGCCGGCCGTCACCCGATCGGTCGCCCGGTCGGCCACGAAGTCGAAGAGGGAGCGGATGGCGGTCGTATCGAGCGCCTCCGGCTCGGGCTCCGGCGTCTCGACGTCCAGGCAGACCGCGTCGCCGAACCGAGGCAGGCCCCAGCGGATCTTCTCCACCGCCGGCAGGGTCCGCCGGCCACAGAGGATCACCGGCGCGCCGGTCCCCGCCAGGATCGTCTCCACCCGGTCGGCCGGCCAGGAGGAGTCCAGGGGAACGTACGTCCCTCCGGCTTCCAGGATGCCGAGCACCCCGGCGAGCATGTCGAGCGAGCGCTCCATCCACACCCCGGCCGCCACTCCCCGGTCCACCCCCAGACGGCGGAGAAACCCGGCAAGCCCGTGCGCGCGCTCCGCCAGCTCGCGGTAGGTCCAGGCGTTCTCCTCCCAGACCGCCGCCAGGGCGTCCGGCTGTGCCTCCGCCCGCGCGGCGAAGAGCTGGTGCAGGAGGCCCGGCTGCGGGGCCTCCGCAGTGTCGTTCCACTCGCAGAGGAGCTGGTGTCGCTCCCCCGCCAGCAGGAGCGCCACCTCGCCGAGACGCGGATCGCCATCGTCCGCGCCATCCTCTTCATCTGCGGCGAAGGTGGTCAGCACCCGGGCCAGACGCTCCAGCAACCGCACCACCTGCGGCGTGCCGAACCGCGCCGCGTCCCACCGGAAGGAGAGCAGCAGCTCGTCGCCGGGCACCACCACCACGTCGAGCGGATAGTTGGTCAGCGAGCTTCCCGCACCCTCCTCGATCCGCAGACCGGCGGGCCGCGAAGCCTCCTCCGGCAGCAGCAGGTTCTCGAACACCAGGATGTGATCGAACAAAGCCACCCCCGGAGGGAGCCCGCTCCAGCGCTGCACGTCGACGAGCGGCGCATGCTCGTGGCGGCGCGTCACCACCTGATGTTCCTGGAGCGCGGCGAGCCAGGCGTGCAGCCGGCGCTCCGGCGCCACCTCCACGCGCAACGGCAACGTGTTCAGAAACGGCCCGACGATCGACTCGACACCGGGGAGATCCGCCGGCCGGCCCGCCACCGTGACACCGAAGACCACGTCGTCCCGGCCGCTCTCCTGCGCCAACAGGAGCGCCCAGGCGCCTTGCGCGAGGGTGTTCAGAGTCAGCCGCCGCCGCCGTGCCACCGCGCGCAGCGCCGTGCTCATCGCCGCGGGCAGCGCGAGATCCTGCCGTCGTGCAGCCGGCTCCTCCACCCTCTCCTCTCGCGCCGCGAGCACAGTCGGCGCGGAGAACCCCGCCAGACTCCGGCGCCAGAACGTCTCGGCCTCCCCCAGGTCCTGCCGCTTCAGCCAGGTCAGATAGTCGACAAAGCTCGGCGCCACCTCCAGAGACGGCTCGCGTCCCGCGACGAAAGCGTCGTACGTGCGCAGTAGCTCTCCCAGCACCACCCCTTGCGACCAGCCGTCGGTCACCAGATGGTGCTGCGTCCAGACGAGCTGGTGCACGTCCGCCGCCAGCTCGAAGAGCGTCAGCCGCAGCAGCGGCGCCGTGGTGATCTCGAAGCCGCGGGCGCGATCCGCCGCGAGGAACCCGGTCAGCCGTTCCTCCTGCTCCGCCGCTCCAACACCGCACCAGCAGGTGCGCTCCATCTTCAGCTCGACCTGCCGGAAGACCACCTGCCTCGATATCTCCAGGTCCTCCCAGAAAAACGCCGTGCGCAGGATGGAGTGCCGCGCCACCAGGGACCGCCAGGCCTGTTCGAATGCCGTGAGGTCGAGGCGGCCGGTCAGTCGCAGGCTCATCTGGAGCACGTAGACGCCCGAGGCCGGGGCCATCAAGCTGTGAAAGAGCATCGCCTGCTGCATGGGCGACAGCTCGTTGATCGCTTCAATATTGTCGGAATTCATTCGTCTCCACCCCGGGGTTTCTGGCGGCGGGGATTCTACAGGGATCGATCAGCGCTACGCCGGCACGACGACGCAACGCTGCTCGATGAAGGAAGCTCGCGGAGAATCTACCTGCCGGGCTTCCTACAAGAGCTGCTGCGGATCGACGTCGATCACCAGATCGTAGCCAGGGTTCTGCGGCAGCACCTCACGCATCAGCCTGTGCAGGATCTTGCCGTCGGCGGCGCGGGCGAGGAGTTGGAAACGCCATTCGCCGCGCAGGCGTTCGAGCGGCGCCGGGGCGGGGCCGGTGAGGCGGACGGTGCGGGCCAGGGGGTGGGCGGCGAGCTGGGTGGCCAGCTCTTGGATCAGGCTCGCGGCGCGGTCGCGGTTCTTGTCGCGGACGAGGATCTGGACCATGCGGGTGAAGGGCGGATAGTGGAAGACGCGGCGGAAGCGCATCTCTTCGCGGGCGAAGCCCTCGTCGTCCTGGCGCAGGGCGGCCTGGATGGCGTAGTGGTCGGGGTGGTAGGTCTGGATCACCACCCGGCCCGGCTTCTCGCCGCGGCCGGCGCGGCCGGCGAGCTGGGTGAGGAGGTTGTAGGTGCGCTCGACGGCGCGGAAGTCGGGGAAGCCGAGGTAGGCGTCGGCGGCGAGGACGGCGGTGAGCGCGACGCCCGGGAAGTGGTGCCCCTTGGAGACCATCTGCGTGCCGATGAGCACCTGGATATCGCCACGGCCGAAGCGCTCCAGGAGAGCGGCCGGGCCTCCCGGCCGGCGGGCGGTGTCGCGGTCAAGAACGTCGACGGTGGCTTCCGGGAAGAGCTCACGGAAGGTCTCCTCCACCCTCTCGGTGCCAGCCCCCACCGGCTCCAACGCCTCCTCGTTGCAGACCGGGCAGCGCTCGGGCATGCCGATCGTCGAGCCGCAGTAATGGCAGAGCAGGCGGCGGGCGCGGCGATGGTAGGTGCGCGGCAGGCCGCAGTCCGGACAGCGGAAGTCTTCGCCGCAGGCGCGGCAGAGGAGCATCGGCGCATAGCCACGGCGGTTGCGTAGCAGGATGATCTGCTCCCCGGTGGCGAGCGCCAGGGTGATCTCCTGGCGCAGGCGCTCGGAGAAATAGACCTCTCCCGGGCGCCGCGACGCGCCCTCTTCCTGCCGCAGGTCGACCAGGATGCCTTCCGGCAGTGAGCCCTGGCCGGCGCGCACGGTGAGTTGGAGCGCTTCGAGCTTGCCGCGCTCGGCGTTGTAGCGGCTCTCCAGGCTCGGCGTGGCGGAGACGAGGAGCGCCGCGGCGCCGGCATCCCGGGCACGCACGAGGGCCAGATCGCGGGCGTGGTAGCGCGGGCTGATCTCCTGTTTGTACGAGGTGTCCTGCTCCTCGTCCACCACCAGGAGGCCGAGGTCGGCAACCGGCGCGAAGAGGGCCGAGCGCGGACCGAGGACGACGCGGGCCTCACCGCGGCGGACGCGTTCCCACTCCTGCTGCCGCTCGCTGCTCCCGAGGCCGGAGTGCAGGATGGCGAGCTGCTCGCCGAAGCGCTGCTCCACGGCGCGGGCCAGGGCGGGCACCAGGGCGATCTCGGGAACGAGGAGGATGGCCGAACGGCCACGCTCCAGCGCCGCCTCGGCGCCGCGCAGGTAGACTTCGGTCTTCCCCGAGCCGGTCATGCCTTGCAGCAGGAGGGCGGAAAAGTCGCGCCGGTCGAGCGTGCTGGTGATCCGCCGCAGGGCCTCGTCCTGATCGGGACGGAGGACGATCGCCTGTCCCTCCCCCGCCGCGCCCATCATGTGGCGGTCCATCGACAGCCTCTCCACCTGGGTGAACTGGCGAAGGATGCCGAGGTTGACGAGGCGGCGTAGCACGGCCGGCGTGCAACCGACGGCCGCGGCGACTTCTCCCTGGGTCGCGGGCCGGCCGACCGCATGGAGATATTCGATCACCGCCTTCCCCGGCGCCGACCGGCCGGCAGCAGCGAGATGGGTGGCAAGACCGCCGGGCGCCAGCTCGACGGCGGTCACATAGCGCTGCGAGCGCGGGCGCGCCTCCTCCCCGCCGATCCGCCCTCTCTCCAGAAGACCGGCGAGGACCTGCGACAGGCCGGGGATGCCCACTTGGGCCTGCAAGGCGGAGAGGCTCGTCCGTCCGCCGTCGCGGAGCGCCTCGATCACCGCGGCCTCCTCGGCGTTGCGCGGCGGCGCCATGGCTCCGGCGTCGGTCAGCCAGACGCGGCGATCGCCCCACGGCGGCAGGTCGGACGGCAGCATCGTGCGCACCACCTCGCCCAGCGGCGCCAGATAGTAGTTGGCGGTGAAGCGGGCCAGCTCCAGCAGATCCGGCGGCAGCACCGGCTCGACGTCGAGGATCTCCTCCAGCGCGCGGACCTCGAACTCTTCCGGTCGGCGGTCGTGGACAGCGACGATCACGCCGATCAGCTTCCGTTTGCCGACCCGCACGCGCGCCCGGACTCCGGGGGTCGCCATCGACACGAAGGCGGCGGGAACCTCGTAGGTCAGAGGATCCGGCAATGGGAGCGGGACGGCAACCTCTGCGAAAAGGGGTGCGGAGAGGGGCGCGAAGAGGGTGGAGACGAGATCAGGCACTCTGAGCGGCGCGCCGGCGGCACTCCTCGGAACAGTAGGGCTCGCCTCCCTGGGTCAGGATGCGCGAGCGGGCGACGTGAACACCGCAGCCGGCACAGCGCACCAGGGTTTCGATCCCGGTCTTCGGGTCATTGGCGTCCTTCGGAGGCGCGGTCCGGCGCGGTCCGGCGCCGGGACGGGGGCTCCCCGTCCCGAACGCGCGCAACCGGTTCAGCAGGCTCTCGATACCGAGCCAGACCAGGTACGAGAGCACCAGCAACAACAGCAGTCGGCCCATGGCGGGATCAGGCCGCCTTTTTCTTTTCCATCGCGGCGGCGAGCTGCGAGACCTTCTCGTTGTTGGGCTGCAACCGCTGGAGCTCGGCAAGAGCCTGCTTGGCGGCGTCCATCTTGTTGAGGTCGAACGCCAGGATCACCACCTCGTTGTAGCGCGACTGCCAGTGATCGGGTGCCGTCTTCGCCACCTGGCCGAAGATCTCCAGCGCGCGGTCGAACTGCTTGAGCCCGCGGTAGGTCACGCCGAGGTCGGTCATCACGTCGGGATCGCCGGGCTTGATCTCCAGGTACTTGGTATAGAGGGTCTGGGCCTTCTGCCAGTTGCTGATGTCGAAGTTCAGGTCGCCCAGGCGGCGGATGGCCTCGGTGTCCTGGGGATTGGCGGAGATGCGCGCTTCGAGATCGCGGACCTCGGCAATCATCGGAGCGCCCGGCGCGCCGCCTCCGGGAGGGCCACCGGCCGCCGGGCCGGCCGCACCGCCGCCGGTGAAGGGAGCCTGCGGCGCCTCACCCGGCTGGCCGCCCTCTCCCCCCGCGTCCGGAGCGACGGCGGTGGCGCTCATGCCGGCCGGCATGCGCGGCGGCTGGCGCGACACCAGGACCTCGTGCATCACATACCCGGCGATGAACCCGAGAAGGACTCCGAACATCGCGGAGATGAAGTTGTCTTTGCTCACGGCTGCCTCTCTTCCGTGGCAGGCGGCCGGGCGGCGGTCCAATCGCCCCGGGTCGGCTGCCCGCTCGCCAGCTCGTTGGCGGTCCACGAGCCGGATATTGTCTGGGCCGCGGGATCGAACGTGCCCGAGAAGACACTGTCGAACCCGCCCTTGGCGTCGATCCGCTCCAGGCGGAGGTTGTTGTCCACGAACGTGCCGCGCCACGACCCCTTGGTCGTTCCGATCTGGTAGCTCCCGGAGACCACCGTCCCGTCGAGGCGCAGGTCAAAGACGCCGGAGACGTTCTGGGGCAGGATGTGCACCTGCCAACGCCCGGCGAGGGAGCTCGGGCGGACCGCCTGGTTGCCCCCCAACTCCCCTTCCAGGAAGCTGATCCGGCGCATCCGGTCCTGCAGGCGCTGCACGCTCCAGTCCACCCGCTGAGCGGCGATCTGCACCGAGGCGCGCGACGCCGAAAGCACGTCGAACAGGGTCTCCAGCGTGCCGAGCGCCAAGCTGTCACCGGCCAACGCCTGGTCGAGCTTCTGTCCGGCGTCGTCCACCTGCGCGCGCGCCGCCTGCTCCCGGACGCGCGCCTCGTGGTAGCTCACCAGGTCGAGGGACAGGAGCTTGCGCTCCAGTTGCAGGTCGTTCTGCACGCGCGCCGCGGCCGGTGAGGCCGGCGGAGCGGGAGCGGGCGCTGTGGCCTGGGCCTCGGCAGCCCCCACGGCGAGAGCGGAGGCGAGCAGGCTGAGGAGGACGGAGGAAACAAGCCGTTTCATATGCGGCGGATTGTAGCAGGCTGCCAGCAAGAAAAAGGCCGCCCCAAAGGGCGGCCTCCGATTCGCGCCTGCTGACCCCGGCGTCCCCGCGCGGCAGCTTGTGGATCAGCGTGCGGTTTAGCTCGCGACTAGCTTGCGACCTTGGCGCGCTGGCGCTTGGCCAGGCTCGAGGTCAGCGCCTGCTCGACCTGATCCTCCGCCTCCCGCTCGTTGATCTCGCGCACATGAGCCACCTCACTCACGATGAAGTACTTGGCCCGCTCGTACATCTTCTTCTCGCGGAACGAGAGGCTCTTGCGCTGGCTCACGAGGCGCAGGTTCTTGAGGACCTCCGCGACATCGGTCAGCCGGCCGGTTTTCATCTTGTCGAGGTTCTGCTTGTAACGCCCCTTCCAATCTTTGTACGTGTCGATGTTGCCGTCTTCGAGAATGTCGAACAGAGACCGAACGTCCCGTTGGTGGCACAACGGGCGCAGACCCACAAGATCGAGATTGGTCTTGGGGACCATCACCTTGGAGTTGTTCGCCAGCAGCTTGAGGTGATAGTAGAGCTGCTCAACCCCATCGATCTGCGCGGGCTCGATCTTCTCGACCAGACCGACGCCGTGGTTGGGGTAAACCACCTTCTGACCGACCTTGAATGTCACGTCGCGACCCCCTTGGGATTTGAATCGAATGATGGAGCTACGACAGTAAGTCGTTGAGGGACTACCGCTTACGGGTCTAGGTTATACACCAAATGCCAGCCCCCCGTCAACAGGCCAGACCGGCCGACCGCCTTCCGGTTGACACTCGATGGGCTCGCCGCCTAGGATTCCCCGCGTCCCCACCCAACGCCGGAGTGGCGGAATGGCAGACGCAGCGGACTCAAAATCCGCCGCCCCCTGCGGGCGTGTGGGTTCGACTCCCACCTCCGGCACCAGAGCTAGCCCTTCACCTCCAATGGTTTACGCGTACCGCCTCCCGAGGGGACTTGACCCCTTCTGCCTCCGGCGGGACACTGGCGGGACAGTGGAGAAAAGGAATGGCGTCAATCGAGCAGCGAACCAACGATGACGGCTCGGTGTCCTACCGGGTCAAGATCCGGCTCAAAGGCAGGCCTCAGGTCACAGAGACCTTCGCCCGCAAGACCGATGCTCGGATCTGGGCGCAACGCACAGAGTCCGAGCTGCGAACGGGCCGCATGCTGGGCATCCGGCGGACTGTGGACCAAGCGATCGACCACTACCTCAAGCATGAGCTGTCGCTCCTCGCCGAGTCGGACAGGCGAAACCGGGTCCGTCACCTCGACTGGTGGCGCGAGAGGCTGGGCGAACGGCTCTTGACCGAGATTGGCCCGTCCGATGTCCGGGAATGCCTTCGCTCGCTCGCCGAGCGCAAGGTCGCTACCCTCAACCGCTACCGTGCTTCGCTCTCGGCCGTACTCTCGACAGTCGTCGAGGAGGAGTGGATCGCCACCAACCCTCTCCATCGCGCCCGCCGGAGGAAACGCCCTAACGCCGAGCGCGAGGAAGAGCGCGACCGGGAGGTGACTCGGCAGGAGATGGAGAATCTAAAGGCCGCTTGCCGGCGTAGCCAGGATCCCCGCCTCTACGCCTTGGTGGTGTGCGCTTACGCAAGCGGGGCTCGGCAAGGGGAGCTCATGGCCTTGGAGTGGAGCCGCGCGGAGCTCCACCCGGAGGTCTATGATCCTGCCACGGGTGAAAAGCGACCGGGCGTCCCTCGCGTCGAGGTTGTCGAAACCAAGAACGGCAGCTCGCGCATCCTCTATTTTCCCGGTGAAGCCGGAGAGATCCTGAGGGAAATGAAGAAGGAGCCTGCGCATTCCCGGTACATCTTCGCCTGCAAGGGCGCATCGCAGGACGTGATCCCGGGATTCCCGGAAAAGGCTTGGCGCTACTGGCACAGTGAAGCCGGCCTTGATGGCTTGCGGTTTCATGACCTGCGTCACTCCTGGGCCTGCAACCTGCTTGACAGTGGGGCGACTCTTGCCCAACTCATGATCCTCGGCGGGTGGAAGTCCGCGATCATGGTGCGTAGGTATGCGGCTCGGGCGCAGAGGCATGGCTCGGATGCTGTCGAGGTCATGCACCGGCGCGGCCTTCTTTGACGGTGCCTAGCCGCCGCGTTGGAGCGTGGCGGCCCGCGGCCTCGCCAAATGCGAGGCCGATCAGTGCTGATTTCTCCGGCCTCGTGTAAGACCCTCGGTCTCGCTTTCGCGTCGTCGGTAGCTGTCGCCTTCGATGAGAGTGACATCGGCGTGATGGGTAAGTCGGTCGATGAGGGTGACGATGCAGGTGGCGTTGGGGAAGATTCCGTTCCAGTCCTTGAAGGCGAGGTTGGTGGAGACGAGCAGGGAGCGTCTCTTTTCGTAGCGCGGATTGATGACTTTGTAGAGCAGATCGGCGGCGTGATCGTCGTAGGAGAGGTAGCCGATCTCGTCGACGCAGAGCAGATGAGGTCTTGTGTAGGCAGCGATTCTTCGCCGCCGGCGTTCCGGAGAGTCACACTGGACGTCGTCGAGCAGCTCGGCGGCGGTGCGGAAAAGCACGGAGTAGCCGGCGAGGACGGCTTGGTCAGCGATGTTCTTGGAGAGCATGGTTTCGCCGACGCCGTTGGGCCCGAGCAGGACCAGGTTTCTGCCTTCGCGGAGGAATTCCAAAGACAGCGCTCGCTCGATGAGCGGACGGTCGATCTTCTTGGGCCAATTCCAGTCGAAATCGGCGATGGTCTTGAAGGCGCCGAGGCGGCTGCGCATGCGGCGCCGTTCGAGAGAGCGCCTCGAGCGGTCGGCGATCTCACCGCGGACGATGTCCTCGATCAGGGCTCGCGGTGCGAGCCGGTGCTCGGTGGCGCGGGCGAGGGGGTCGTCGAGAGTGTTGGCGGTGGCCAGCAGTCCGAGAGCCTGGAGTTGGGCGGTGAGGTCATTCATCGGCGTCCTCCTCGTCTTCGTCCGTGTCGGCGAGCAGGTCGTAGCCGCCGAGGTCGTGGGGTTGGACGTGCAGGGAGGCGAGCTCGGGCCGGTCGGCGAGGTCGACGGGCAGTGGCGGCTGGCGGTGGGCTCCGCGGCGGTACTTTTCGATCAGGTATTCGACGGAAGCCAGAGTGGGGGTGTTGCGCTTCAGGGCCTCGTTGAGGGCGTCCCGCAGGAGATCGGCGCCGTAGAGTGTGAGCAGTCGCGACAGGCGGGTAGTCAGCAAGGCGGTGCTGCGGTGGCGGGGGAAGGCGGCGGCGAGGAAGGGTTCCACTTCGGGGACGGCGAGGCGCAAGGGAGAGCTCTCTGCGGAGCCGACGGCTCCTCGTTTGATGGCGAGGAGCGCTTCGGTGTGGGCCGGATCGGTGAGGCGCTCGCCCTGATGATACGAGCGGCGATGGTGGGCAATCTCCTGGAGCCCGTCGAAGATCCTGAGGCTCGTATCGGTCGCGACGAGCACCAGGTCTTTGCCGACGGCGGCCGGCGGGATGGAGTAGTCATTGCGATCGAAGCGGACCCAGAGGGTTTTGGCGCTGCGGACCGTGATGCGGTCGCTGGTGTCGAGTGGATGCTCGGGCAAGGGCAGCAGCCGTGGCCTCTCGTCGTCGGCGAAGACTGTGGCGCAGCGGCGGGCAGGGTCCTCGTGCCAGGGGCGGGCCGCAGCAACCTCAGCGCTCCAGCGCCGCACGCTGGCGTTGACAGCCTCCAATGTAGTGAAGCCGTGGGCGGCAAAGAAGGACTCACGCAGAAAGCGGATCGAGCGCTCGACGCGTCCTTTTTCGTTGCCCCGGGCGACGTGGCAGGGACGAGGCTGGAAGCAGTAGTGACCGGCCAGCTCGAGATACCGCGGGTGAAATCGGATCTGATCGCCACGCCGCTCGAGGACCACCGAGCGGAGGTTGTCGGTGAGCAGATGGCGCGGCACACCGCCGAAGTGCTCGAAGGCGCGCACGTGGCCGCGGAGGAAATTGGCGAGGGACTGGTCGAAGAAAAACTCCACGTAGAGCAGGCGCGAGTAGCTCAGGGTCAGGACGAAAGCCGACAGCCGGCGCTTTGCGCGGCCGAGACAGACCGGGCCGAAATCGGCCCAGTCCACCTGGCCGGCCTCGCCCGGCAGGCTGTTCAGGCGCAGGAAGGCCTCGCGCGGCGGGCTTGGGCGCAGCGTCCGCACCAGGCGGCGCACCTGCACGGCACTGCCCGAAAAGCCCCGCTCGCGCAGCATGCGGTGCAGAACCGTGGCGCGCAGCCGCGGGTACCGCTGAAGTGTCTCGGTGAGAAACGGCAGATACGGGTCGGTGATGAGGGCGCGCGGCTTGCGCGGCGTCTGTGAGCCCGTGGGATGATTGAGGACCCGCTTCACCGCGTCCGGATGGACGCTGAGCTCGCCGGCGATGGTGCCGATCCTCCAGTGCTCCGCGTAGTGCAGGCGCCTGATCTCGGCGACGGTGGCGGCATCGAGAATAGCTCAGCTCTCCTCCGGCGTCGGGATCCGTCCACTGACTTGGGGCGCCGCAGACCACGCAGCGGTCCAGTGTTTGAGTCCGTTGTTCACAGGCAACCTCCCACGGCCGGTCAGCGGGAGTCCGCACCGAGCGGACCTGCGGCAGGCCTGGACCCAGCGTCTCAGGCCCGCACACCAATGTGGAAGATGGAACCCTTACGGTACTGGAGAATGAACCCTGCCGGCGGCGCGCTCGATACTCCCGTTGATGGCGAGCATTGTTCTCGCGCCCGTGCGGCGTCTGCAGTTGGCGGCGCTTGGCCTCCCGACGCTGATCGCGCCGTGCCGCCTCGCTGCAGGCCCGGGAGCCGTAACGCTGGCCACGGTCGCAGCGACAACAGATGGCGAAGGGGCGCCCGCAGCGCCGGCAGTGGCGCAGGTGAAGAACCGGAACCTCGCGCGGCAGCATCGCAGCCTCCGGCGCCAGGAGCTTCCTGGACAACCGCTGCCCGCCTGTGCCAGGCTCCCTCTTGGGTATGTTGGAGCCTCGGTTCCGCCCTCAGCGGGATCGCGGAAATGAACCGAAAACCCCGGCGCCAACCGGGGTTTTCTCTTGCCTACCGCAACACGGCCAAGCATACCGCCACCACGCGCCCCCTCCCCCTTCCCAATTCACACCCCCTCCCGCCGCGCTTCGCGCGGGATGCCGCTATGGGATGGTTCCCGACTTGAAGGATCAGATTCCTACGGAACGAGGCGAGCGCCCACAAACGCAGCGATGTACGCCTCGTAGAGCTCGCGGACTGTCTGGCGGCGCTTGGCCGTCAGCGGGTCGGCCGCCTCGAACTGGAGCCCCATGATCTTGTCGCGGACGCGCTGCCGGAACTGGGTGACCTGGTCGGCGTCCATCTGCGGCAGGACCTTCGCCTCCTTCATCCACTGCGAGCCGATCCGGGCTCCGATCTGGACCTCGCGACGGTGTACCCGCAAGCAGAGACCCGGAATGCTGTTCGCCCCCCCGGCCTCCCGGATGTAGTACGGATTCTCTTGAGCAAGCTCCCGATACGCCCGGTCGATGACCGCGGGCGTGATGGTTTTGACGGTCTGTCCTGGCATCTCTCCTCCCGGGGGGTTGTACAAAGCCTTGTACGTAGATTGTACATGGCGAGGGGAGGAATCGCCAGTAACCGGGAGCAACCAACGCTCGGCGGTTACGCTGTAAACTCTTTATTCACAGTGGTTTTAGAGTAACCTCGCGTAACGCGGAGTAACGGCTGAAAGTGGCCCAGGATGAATGGTGTTCAGGGGGTCCCGAGTTCAAATCTCGGCGTCCCGACCAATTTCTCCTGATTTTTCAAAGAGTTAGCTGAGCAAGCTTCAGCGCCCTTCGCAGGCCCGGTATTTTCCTCGCAGGCCAGCCGAAACCTACTCTGAGTTGCCTTTTCTCTGGCGATCTCGGTCCTGCCGTTCAATGTCGCGAAGAGGCCGGCGAGGGCCGGAGGGCCCTGCGCCTGTGCCACCAGTTCGTCACCCTGAGGCCGGGCCGCGGCGCTCTGCCTGTTTACGGTCGGTGCTCCGGTCACCTTCAACCTGTCTCTCGCTCCCTCGGCGCAGCCGATCCGCTTCGAGTACGACTGGATGGGCGCCGGCGCCTATACCGAGGTATCGCCGGGGCCGCTTTCTCGCCACACCTATTCCCTGCCCGGCAATGTTGGCGGCGGTCAGAAACCGCGGGATTCTGGCGGTCTGACAGCGTTTTCTGTTGCAGAGTCTGGTGAGGGTCTGGTCGCCCGGTGCCAGAGCTCGCAGCCCGGGGGCTACCCTGTTGCGTCACTTTTTGCCCTGTCGCCCGGCGCTGCCGGTAGGCGGCCTGCCGCTTGGCATGGGCATGACGTCCTCGCCGACTCTGTTGGTACCGGCTCCCCGATTCCCGCCAACTCCGCAACCGAGCCGACCGACTGCAGCGCCGCGAACAGTAGCGCTGGCCACGATCACACCGCGAGCAGACGTAGACCACTTGCTGGCACAGGTCGCAAAGGAAGCGTCGACAGTCGCGGGATGCAGAGCCGCCATGCCACGGACACGGCCTGGACTCCGGCTCCCAAACCGGCAATACTGGTTGCGGCGGGGGCCACAAGCCCCAGGCCATCTGCGGGGGACGGGGTCTTGCCCAGACAGTTGCCGTCCCCCGCGGCCTTTCTCCCCGATTCTCCCTCGACTCCCAGCGGCCCCAAAAACCCCGCGCCCCCACGCGACGATGATGCTGACTCATCCCACCGAAAAACGCAGTTCACCGCCAAACCACCGCGGTTTCTGACCTCCGCCGACAGGCAACTACAGGCCCCGCGTGCGGGTGACGACCGCCGCCGGAACGGAGGTGCGTACGCAGGCAATTGGCATCCCATCGGCCAGGCGACAACTCATTTCAAGTCAATTACTTGCCTTGAGCAAGATTGAACGCACACCCCAGAAGCTCAGCCAGAGTGACCAGAATCGGCCCTATTCCCATCGATTTCCCCTGACCGCTCTCAGACGGTCGACACCGGTCGCCTCGCGTCCGGGCTCTCCTCTTGCCAACGTAAGTCCCGTCTTTCTCAGGCAGCGGCGAAGCCTTCCACTTCTAGTCGGGAGATGGAGTTGAATTAGGAAATAGTGGTAGTAATTAACTCTCAGGATGACGCAGGCCGCGCACAGAGGCTCCGGCCCTGCGAATTTGCGTATTCTATTGGCTGTCCCCACAGACTCCGTGTCCATCCAACATTAAAGGAGGATGCGCGCGGAAGCGATCGAGAGCAGCACCTTCCGTCGATGAAAAGTCCCTCTAGAGTATGTTAGAGTGAATACTAGTTGAAACTAAGTCTACCAATCTCGACGGGTAACCTGCGAGGAATTAGTGAACAGATGACATCAATCGGCGATCTCATGCGGTCGAGGTCCGACGAGAAACCTGACTATTTAAGGTTTTCCTTTTTGTCGAACGACCATGCACAGTGCGTTGCATTTAGCTATCATGAGATTGACACGCAGGCCAGGGCGATCGCGAGTGCTTTGTCAGACAGTGTGCCGTTGGGGGGCAGAGCCCTGCTCCTCTATCCTGCTGGGCTCGATTTCATCCCTGCCTTCTTCGGATGCATGTATGCCAATGTCGTCGCCGTTCCGGTTCCCCCTCCTGAACAGCGGCGGATCCGCCGCACGTTGGCGCGTCTGCGGGCGGTCGCGGTGGATGCGGCACCCGCGGTCGTCCTGACCACAGGCCGGATCCTGGCGGAAACCCGGGACCTTCTCGCGGAGGCTCCGGAGCTCGCTGCGCTGCCCTGGGTGGCAACCGATCTCTTGGAGACTGGCCTTGCGGAGGTCTGGCGGCCTCGGGGGACGCCGTCACCGGAGGCGCTCGCCTATCTGCAATACACCTCCGGGTCGACCTCAAATCCCAAGGGTGTGATGGTCAGCCACGGCAACGCCCTGGCCAATTCAGCATCCATCCAGCGGGCGTGGGGCTATCACGAGGAAAGTGTCGCTCTCATGTGGGTGCCGAATTTCCACGACGACGGCCTGGTCCATGGCATCCTCCAGCCGGTCTATTCCGGATTCAGTTCTTTCCTGATGTCTCCGCAGAGCGTCGTGGAGCGGCCGTCGCGTTGGCTGGCGGCCATCGGACAGGTGGGCGCCACCCACAGCGGAGGCCCCAATTTTGCCTACACGCTCTGCTCCCGCCGCATCTCCGCCGAGGACCGCGCCGGGCTCGACCTGTCGAGTTGGAAGGTGGCTTACAACGCCGCCGAGCCGGTTCAGGCCGAAACTCTGGACCTTTTCTGCCGTACCTTTGCAGCGAACGGGTTCCGCCGTGAGGCGTTCTTTCCCGCTTTCGGGCTGGCCGAGGCGACGCTGCTGGTGACCACCAAGACGAGACCTGAGCCGGCCCTCCTCAACGTCCGACGGGAGGCGCTGGAGCGTGCCGGCCGGGCCGAGCCAGCCACCGGCGAGGAGCTGGCCAGGCCCCTTGTCGGTTGTGGAGCCGTGGTGGACGGAACGAAGGTGGTCATCGCGCATCCGGAGAGCAGTATGGAACAAGCGCCGGGAGAGGTCGGGGAGATCTGGATCCAGGGACCTGGTGTGGCGCAAGGCTACTGGGGCCGGCCGGAAGCCACCGCCGAAACCTTCGGTGCCCGCCTCAGTAACGGGGAAGGGCCGTTTTTGCGTACCGGCGACCTCGGCTTCCAGCGCGACGGCGAGCTCTACATCACGGGCCGGCGCAAGGACCTGATCATTATTCATGGCCGCAATCACTATCCCCAGGACATCGAGCTGACGGTCGAGCGCAGCAGTCCGCTGCTCCGGCCCGGTTGTGGTGCGGCTTTCTCCGTGGAAGTCGACGGAGAGGAGCGCCTCGCGGTCGTCTACGAGGTCAACGACGGCACCGACCTCGACGTCCGTGCTCTCGCCTCGCAGGTCTGCCGCGACGTGTCCGCAGAGCATGAGCTGCAGGTGCACACGCTCGTGCTGATCCAGCCGAGGACGATCCCCAAGACCTCCAGCGGCAAGATCCAGCGCCAAGCCTGCCGGGCCGATCTGCTGGGCGGCCGGCTCGAGGAGGCAGGCCGCTGGAGCCTGGGCAGTCCGGCCGCGGCTCCGGTGGCGCCGGTGCTCCGCTCGGAGGCCGCCGCGGAGCAGGATGCACGCGTTACAGAGGTGCTGGCCTGGCTGCGGCACTGGGCGGGGCACCGGGTCAACTCCCGGCTGATGGACGAACGGCGCTCGATCCCTGCCTCGGTAGTCCTCGATCTGGGCAATCGTGGCCTCTTCGGACTGCAGATGGATACCGGTCTCGGCGGCCTGGCCCTCTCCCATGCGGGCTCGGCGCGCGTGCTCGCCCAACTCGGTGCGATCGACCTGACGCTCGGCTGTCTCATCACCGGCCACAACAGCCTCGGCCTGCGGCCGCTGGTGCGGTGGGCGCCATCGGCGGTGCGGGAGGAGCTGTTGCCCAACCTGGTCCGCGGGCGGGCTTTCTCAGCCTTCGCCCTGACTGAGCCGGGAGCCGGATCGAACCCGCGTGCCCTCTCCTCCAAAGCGGTGCCCGTTCCGGGAGGCGGCTGGAGCCTCCATGGGAGCAAGATGTGGATCGGCTCCGCCGCCTGGGCGCGGGTCATCCACACCTTCGCACAGGTCCCCGCGTCGCCGGGCGAAGCCGGCGGGATCACCGGTTTCCTGGTGCACGAAGGGGCTCCAGGGCTCCGCATCGGCCCCGAGGCACTCACCATGGGCCTGCGCGGCATGGTGCAGAGCGAGGTTCTTTTCGAGGGTGTGCCGCTGACGGAGGCGGACCTCCTCGGTCCGGTCGGCGGAGGCATGGAGGTGGCAGAGGACACCATCGCCCTGTCGCGCTTCTTCCTCGGGGCGGTGGCTCTCGGCGGCATCCGGCGTTGCGCTCAGATGGTGGCGCGCTTCGCGAGCCGGCGATCGGTCGCCACCGGACGGCTCCTCGACCATCCCGTGGTCCGCGTCCGCCTCGGGGAGATGACCGCCGCCGCCGCCGCCGTCGAGGCGCTGCTCGACGTCATGGCCGCCGCCATGGACGCGGGACGGACAGTACCCCGCGAGGTCGCAGCGGCGCTCAAGACCGCGAGTGCCGAGCTACTCTGGCAGGCGGCCGACCAGTGCGTTCAGCTCCTCGGGGGCAGGGGTTACGTGGAGACCAACCCGGCGGCCCAGATCCTGCGCGACGCGCGGATATTCCGCATCTTCGAGGGTCCGACGGAAGCGCTCCACCAGTTCGTCGGCTCCAGCGTCCTGCACGGCGGCGGCGAGCTCACCGCGTTCCTCCGCAGCCTTCCGGAAGGCGAGCGGACCGCGGCGCGGCTCGTCGAGGTGTCCGGGGAGCTGAAGGAACGTGTCGCGGCACGCCTGGACTCGGCCGGCCGTGTAGCCGCGCTGCGCTGGACGCACCACCTGGCCGGCGAGCTCGCCACCTCTGCGTTGCTGCTCGCCGCACTGGCGGAGGCGGCGCGGCGGTCGCCGTCCCCAGCGCTGCAGCGCGCAACGCAATGGGCGCTCCTCCGCTTCGAGGAACAGACCCGCCGCGCGCTCACCGGAAGTCCGGAGGAGGCAGCGCTGCTGGACGCAACAGAGGTCGATCTCCTCGGCGGAGACCTCGCCGCGGCGATCGGCGACGTGGACCAGGCCCTGGCCGGCGAGCAGCAGGAGGGCGATCCCCTTTTGCGGGCACTCGCCGGGGAGCCGCGCAGGATGGCCCTTCCGACGCCGGAGCCCCCGAGACCCTCGGCTCCGGAGGCAGCATCGGAGGGAGCCATGGGCTCGGAGCCGGGCGAGCGCGAGGTCCAGCAGTGGCTCGTTCGCTGGCTGCAGGGCGAAATCGGCCTCGCGCCGGAGAGCATCGATCCGGCTCAGCCCTTCTCGTCCTTCGGTCTCGACTCCATTACCGGAGTGCGGATGGCCGCGGACCTCGAAACCTGGCTCCAGCGCTCCGTGGACCGCACCGCGGCCTGGGACTTCCCCACTCTCGGAGCGCTCGCCCGGCACCTCAGCAGCACCGTCGACGCCACGGCACCTGAGGGGACGGGGACGTCTGAAACGCTAGAAGAAGACGTAGAGCTGCTCGCTCTCCTGAGCTCCATCGAAAGTCTGAGTCCGGAAGAAGCTCTACGGGAGCTCGAAGCGGAGAGGCAACGCCTGCGGAAAAGGACTGTCGATGTCTGACCTCACCGGGCGCCTGGCCCAGCTCAGCGAAGCCCAACGAACCCTCCTCGACCTTCGCCTCGCAGCCAAAGGGAACCGGGCGGAGCCCATCGCCGTTGTCGGCATGGCCTGCCGTTTTCCTGAGGCCGAAGGATTGGAGGCCTACTGGCGTCTGCTTTGCGACGGCGTCGACGCCATCTCCGAAGTGCCGCGGCAGCGCTGGGATGTGGACGCCCTCTACGATCCCGATCCCCAAGCTCCCGGCCGCATGAACACCCGGTGGGGCGGTTTCGTGCGCGGCATCGACCGCTTCGACGCCTCCTTCTTCGGGATCTCGCCCCGCGAAGCCGCCCGCATGGATCCGCAGCAGCGGCTTCTTCTGGAGGTCGCCTGGGAGGCGCTGGAGAACGCCGGGCTGGTGCCGAGGCGCCTTGCCGGCTCCGCCACCGGAGTCTTCGTCGGCATTTTCATGGACGACTACCGTCGCCTCCAGCTCCGCGAGCGTCCCGACGCCTACACCGGCACCGGGTCGACCTTCTGTATTGCCGCCAACCGGATCTCCTACCAACTCGACCTGCGCGGCCCCAGCATGGCGATCGACACGGCGTGCTCGTCGTCTCTGGTGGCGGTACACCTGGCCTGCCAGAGTTTGGCCAGCGGCGAGTCGTCCCTCGCTCTCGCAGGTGGAGTGAACCTGCTGCTCACACCGGAGCCCACCATCGAGATGTCCAAGGCCGGGCTCATGGCGGCGGACGGCCGGTGCAAGACCTTCGACGCCCGGGCGGATGGATACGTGCGTGGCGAGGGAGCCGGCGTCGTGGTGCTCAAGCCGCTGGCGAAAGCGCAGGCAGACGGCGATTTCATCTATGCGATCATCCGCGCAACCGCAGTCAACCAGGACGGACGCACCAACGGCCTCACCTCTCCCAACCGGTTCGCTCAGGAGGCTGTCCTGCGCGACGCCTACCGCCGGGCTGGAGTGGCGCCGAGCGAGATCGACTACGTCGAGGCGCACGGCACCGGCACGGCGCTGGGCGACAGCATGGAATGCCGGGCGCTGGGCACAGTCTTCGGAGAGGGCCGGCCGACCTCGCGCCCCCTCGCGGTGGGGAGCGTCAAGACAAACTTCGGCCACCTGGAGACGGCGGCCGGGGTCGCCGGCCTCATCAAGGTGGCGCTCGCCCTGAGCCGGCGGGAAATCCCCGCCAGCCTGCACTGCGAGCAGCCGAATCCGGAAATCCCGTTCGCGGAGCTGCGCCTCGCCGTGCAGCGCCGCCGCACCCCCTGGCCGCGCTCGGAAGGCCGCTCCGCGCTGGCCGGCCTCAGCTCCTTCGGCTTCGGCGGCACCAATGCCCATGCCGTGCTCGAAGAGGCACCGGCGCCGAGCCCCGCAGTACGCCAGGGCACCGAGCGCCCGCTGCACGTCCTCGCCCTCTCGGCCCGCGACGAGCTGGCCCTGCGCGATCTCGCCGGCCGCTTCCGCGAACGCCTCTCGGCGCCGGACGGCGATCCGGTCGAGGATCTCTGCTTCTCGGCAAACACCGGGCGCACTCCCTTCGAGCGCCGCCTGGCCGCCTTCGGCGAGACACGGGAAGCGCTGGCCGGCCAGCTCGGCGCCTTTCTCGGCGAGGCCGAGGGGAGCCGGCCCGTGGCCGGCAGCGGCACGTGGCGGGAGCGCCCCAAGATCGCGTTCCTTTTCAGCGGCCAGGGGGCGCAGTACGCCGGCATGGCTCGCGAGCTGTTCGCAACCCAGCCGGCCTTCCGGCGGACGCTCCTCGGTTGCCAGGAGATCCTGGCGCCGTACCTCGCGAAGCCACTCGCCTCCGTGCTCCTCGGCGAGCCTGGAACCGAAGGGCTGATCGACGACACGGCCTACACCCAGCCCCTCCTCTTCGCTCTTGAATACGCCCTGGCCGAGCTGTGGAAAACCTGGGGGGTCGTGCCCGACGCCCTGCTCGGGCACAGCGTCGGCGAGATCGCCGCTGCCTGCGTCGCCGGTGTGCTCTCCCTGGAAGACGGCCTGAAGCTCATCGCCTTGCGGGCGCGCCTGATGGCCGGCCTGCCCCGGGACGGGGCCATGGCCGCTCTCTTCGCCGGCGAGAGAGAGGTCGAATCGGCGCTCGCGCCTCTTGCCGGCGAGGCCACCATCGCCGCGGTCAACGGCCCGCTCAACACGGTGATCTCCGGCCGGCGCGCCGCGGTGGAGGCGGTCGCCGCCCGCTTCCGGGAGCAGGGGGTCAAAGTCGAGAGTCTGCACGTCTCGCATGCGTTCCATTCCGCTCTGATGGACCCGATCCTGGGCCGCCTGGAAGAAGAGGCTCGCCGGCTCCGCCACGCTCCACCGCGAAGCCCCCTGGTTTCGAACGTGACAGGCGGGGTGTTCGGGAACGGCGCCGCGGCGGGTCCCGATGCCGGCTACTGGGCACTCCAGGCGCGGCAGCCGGTGCGGTTCCTGGCTGGAATGGAGACCCTGCGGCAGGCAGGATGCCAGGTCTTCGTCGAGATCGGCCCCGGCACCACCCTCCTCGGCATGGGAGCGAAGATGTGGGGCGACGCGCCGGCCCTGTGGCTCCCTTCGCTGCGCAAGGGCTCCGGCGACTGGGAGCGGATCCTGCGCACCCTCGGCACGCTGTTCGCCGAAGGGATCGACCCCGATTGGAGCGGCTTCGACCGGGAAGCCGCGCGGACACGCCGCAAGCTCCCCAGCTATCCGTTCCAGCGCCAGCGGTTCTGGCATGGACCGACGGCGGCGGAGATCGGCGCCCTGCCCGCCGCCCGGCCGACTCCCGCGGCCCCGGCCGGCCCGCGGCTGGTGCGCGCGGATTCCCTCGCCGGCGATCCCGCCCTCGCCACCGGCGTGGAACGGCTGGTCGCCGGGCATGGGCTCGGGTCCGGCTCGATCAGCCAAGTGACCGGCAAGACGCACCTGTTCGTCGGCTCGCGCGGAGACGCCTTCTTCTATCTCGCCCACGCAGGCTCGTCGATCGCCGCCATGGACTACACCGGCCCCGAGGAGGCGTACGAGCCGCTGCTTCGCGAGCTGATGGCCTTCGCCGCGGCCCGCGGGCTCGCCCCGGCCCTGCTCGAAGAGACTCCGGAGCGCCTCGACCGTCTGGACCGGCTCGGATTTTCGGCGACGCGGATCGGCGTCTGGCAGGACATCGAAGACCTGGCGTCGTTCCAGCTCGCCGGAGGCGCGATGCGGCGTCTGCGTTACCTGGTGCAGCGCTACGAGGCCCAGGGACGCTGTGAGACGGTTGAGCACACGCCGGGAAGCGATCCGGTGGTGGACCGCGAGATTGCGGCGGTCATGGAGGAGTGGGCGGCTGCCCGCGGGGTGACCCCGGCGTTTTTGGCGCACATGAAGAAGCTGGTCTTTTCCGGCGCCGCCAGCACGGCGCGGCACCGTACGTTCCTGGTGCGCCGGAACGGGGTCCTCGACGGCGTGATCTTCATCCTCCCTGCACCGGCACTGGCGCGGCGCCGCGCTCCGGCCGGAGCCACGTCAGCGACGGTCCCCGGCGGCTACCTCATGGACGTCGAATGCTACCGGCCCGACGCGCCCTTGGGCTGTCTGGAGCTCGGCATCACCAGGATCATCCGTGCTCTGCAAGAGGAAGGAGCCACGGTCCTCAGCCTCGGCCTGACCCCCGGTGCGCTGCTCGCGGAGCACCCCGGTGACGATCCGGAGGCCCGGAGCCTTTTCGCCAAGCTGCACGACGAGGGGCTTCTCAACGGCGACGCGAACTTCCAGTTCAAGACCAAATTCCGCCCGCGCACGGTACCCTCGTTCCTCTGCCGGCTGCGCGATGCCGATCCCGAGCGCCTGATGGACATCATCCATCTGCTGGCCGACCCCTTCAGCTCCGGAGGCCTCGACGCCCTGGCGGATGCGGCGCCGCCGGACGCAGGCGTGGAGACCGGGCGTTTCCACCCCCTGGTCCACCGCCGTCTGGACCTGGCGATTCCGGGCAGGATCTATGAGTCCAGCCTCGGGCTGCGCACCCTGCCTTATCTCGGCGATCACCGCGTCGAGGGAATCGCGCTGCTGCCGGCCGCGGGGCTGATGGAGATGGCTCTCGCGGCGAGCGGAGGCACCGCGGAGAGGGTCAGGATCGCCGAGCTGTCGATCGTGCGTGCCCTGGTCCTCCCCGAATCCGGAGAGCGGAGCGTGCAGATCACGGTGGACCCCGGTCCGGGAGCAGAGACCCTCAAGATCTTTTGCCGGACGGACCGGGGAGAGCCCTGGGGCCTCACCGCCACCGCGACGACCCTGGAGGCGGCGGACGGCCCTCCGGAAGCCGCCGATCTCGCGGAGATCCGCCGGCGGTGTCCGGCGGAGATGTCCGGACCGGATCTGTACGCTTCTCTGGAGCGGTCCGGCTATGAGTACGGCGCGAGCTTTCGCGCCGTCAAGAGCCTGTGGCTCGGCGACGGCGAGGTCCTGGGCCGGGTCGAAGACCCCGGCTCCCGCGGCGGGACGGAGGACGGCGGCATCTTTTCCGTTCCCCTCCTCGATGCCTCCTTTCACCTCGCCTGGCCGCTTCTGAGCCGCGCCGCCGGCGAAGGCGGCGGCCCCCTGCTGCCGGTGGGGCTCGAAGGGTTTCGGCTTTTCCGTCGTCCTGGGCCGAGCGTCTGGGTGCACAGCAGGCTGCTCGCCGGTACCGCCGGGGGACCGTCCCGGCTCGCCTTGCGCCTGCTCGACGATGCCGGCGGCTTGATCGCCGAATGTGCCGGGCTGTTGCTCGAGCGGGCGGGAGCCGGCCTTGCCCGGCCCGAGGATGCCTCCTCCTGCCTCTACGAGGTCACCTGGCACCAGCCTCCCCTCTCTTCGCTCGCCGGCACCGGGCCGGCTCCGCAAGCCTCACACTGGCTCGTGCTCGCGGACCGGATGGGTGTCGCGGACGCCGTGGCGGCCCGCCTGGCCGGCGAGGGCGCACGCTGCACGCTGGTCCGGCGCGGCGGCGGCGACCGGCAGTTGGCGCCTGACCTCTGGGAGGTCGAGCCGTCCTCGTCCGAGAGCTGGACGCGGGTGCTGGCCGCGGCCGAGCCGGAGCTGCCCCTGCGGGTTCTCCATCTCTGGGCCCTCGACAGCTCCGTGGATGAGCTGGAGGACGGGTCGCCGGACGCTGCGGAGACGGATCTCCAGTGGCTGGTCGGCAGCCTGCCGGCCCTGGTGCAGGGGATCTCCGCCGCGGCGAGGGAGGGCGCGTGCCGCATCTGGCTCGCCACCTCAGGGGCGCAAATCGTTTTGCCGTCCGCGGCCTCCGCCCCGCCTGTGGCGGTGCTTCAGGCTTCCCTCTGGGGCATTGGGCGGGTTCTGGCCCGCGAGCACCCCGACCTCTGGGGTGGCTTGCTGGACCTGCGGCTGAGCGGCCCGGAGCAGACCGCCGACGCCCTCCTTGCGGAGGTGTTCCGAGCGGGCGGAGACAAAGGCCAAGAAGGAAACAGCGGCGCTGCCGTGACCGCGGGGCGGCGGTATGTGCCGCTCCTCGTCCGCCGGCCTCCGGCGCCACCGCAGGCTTCTCTCGCGAACTGGCAGCCGGATCCCGCCGGCACTCACCTCATCACCGGTGGCCTCGGAGCCCTCGGCCTGTTGGTGGCCGAACGCCTGGTCGAGCGGGGAGCCCGGTATATCGCCCTCCTCGGCCGTCATGGCCCGCCGGAGGGAGGATCTGCCGCCGAGCGGATCGGCAAGCTGCGGGCTGCAGGGGCCGAGGTGCGGGCGCTGCGCGCCGATGTGGCCGACCGCGGCCAGCTCGCGGCAGCGCTCAGCGAAATCTCGTCTGCGCTACCGCCCCTGTGCGGAGCCGTCCATGCGGCGGGGATCCTCGACGACGGCGTCCTGCTCCAGCAGAGCTGGGCCCGCGTGAGGAGAGTGCTGGCGCCCAAGGTGCTGGGAGCCCTGCACCTGCATCAACTGACCCGCGGCACGGAGCTGCGTTATTTCGCCCTCTTCTCCTCGGCGAGCGCTCTCCTCGGAACGCCCGGGCAGGCGGGCTATGCGGCAGGCAACGCCTTCCTGTCGGCCCTGGCTCACGAGCGCCGGCGTCAAGGCTTGCCGGCCCTGTGTCTCGGCTGGGGCCCCTGGGCCGGCGGCGGCATGGCCGGTACTCAGGATCCGCGCACCCGCGAGCTCTGGCGTGCCCAGGGGGTTGCCGAGCTGGCGCCGGAGGTGGGCCTCGCCGCCCTGGAGCTGGCACTGGCCGCGGATGCCACCGAGGTTCTGGTGATGTCGCTCGACGCGCGCCGGCTTGCCGGCGCAGCGATGGGGCGGGAGCCGCTGTTCTCCGGTCTCGTGGCAGGTGCCCCGCCGGACTCCGCCGAAAGCCGGACCGACGGGAAGGGCGGCCTGAGAAACGAGCACCTGGCCGCCGGTGGCGAGCCGGAGCGGCTGACCACCTATCTGCGCGGTCTGGTCGCAGGCTCCCTCCACCTCGACCCCGCCGCTCTCGACGTCGACCGCAGGCTCAACCAGCTCGGAATGGACTCGCTGACCGTCATGGAGCTGCGCAATCGCCTGAAGTCCGACCTGCGCTTGGACCTTCCGGCCGTGGCGCTCTTCGAATATCCGACGGTGCGGCAGCTCACCGATCTGGTGGCCACGCGCCTGGACGCCAAGCAGGCGCCGGCCGCCGCTCCCCCTCCCCTCCCGGCGCCTCCGGTCCAGGTGGACCAGCTCTCGGACGACGAGGTCGAGGCCATGCTGCAACGGCTGCTCCTGGAGGAGGGCAGGTGATCGCCGCGGCGCCCCATCTCGCGCCGGACGGCAAACGCGAGCTGCTTGCGGGCCTCCTCCTGCGGCGGCACCGGCAGAGCTTCGCCACCCTGGAGAGCAAAACCTACTTCAATTTCGGTGCCCAGGGCCCGCTGCCGGCGGCGGCTTTCGAGGCCATGCGCGCTCTCTACGCCGAGATCGAGCAGGCGGCGCCGCTGAGCGCGGAGGGGGGGGCGGCGGTGCTGCTGGCCGCCAAGCGGGCTCGGGCGGCCCTCGCGGCCGAGCTGGCGGCACCGGAAACGAGCATCGCCCTGGTGGAGAGCACCTCCGTGGGGTGCAACATCGCGCTCTGGGGAATCGACTGGCGCCCTGGAGACCATCTGGTCATCTCCGATCGCGAGTACCCCGGCGTGACGGCCACGGCTGCGGCCGTGATGCGGCGGTTCGGCCTCGACGTCAGCCGCTGGTCCCTCGACGGCCCGAACGACGCCGTCGTCGCAGGCCTCGCCGGCAGCCTGCGCCCGCGCACCCGCGCCGTGGTGGTGAGCCACATCCCATGGGACACCGGCAGGATCGTGCCACTCGCGGAGATCGCCGCGGTGTGCCACGGGCATGGCGCCAAGCCCCTCCTGATCGTGGATGGTGCCCAGTCGGCAGGGGTCCTGCCGCTCGATCTGCCGGCGCTGGGCGTGGACGTCTATGCCGTCCCCGGCCATAAATGGTGGTGCGGTCCGGAAGGCGCGGGCGGCCTCTACGTGGGGAGCCGCGCGCTCGCAGAGCTCGTCCCCACCTTCGTCGGAACGCGCGGCCTGGCCTTCTCCGCGTCCGGGGAGGTGACAGGGTACCGGCCCGACGCCGGCCGCTTCGAGGTGAGCACGGCGGCGGTGGCGCTCCATGCCGGTCTCGGCGCCTCACTCGCCCTGCACGCCGCGTGGGGCACGCCGGCATCCCGGCTGGAGCGCATCCGCAAGCTCAGCCGCCGGCTCTGGGAAGGGCTCGGCGCCCTGCCTTCGGTACGCGCCGTCCGCCTTCAGGAAGAGCCGCCCGAAACCGGCCTGGTCCTCTTCCGCGTGCCCGGCCACGAGCCGCAACACCTGGTGCGCCGCTTGGAAGCGCGCGGCATCCTGATGCGGGCAATCCTCCACGCCGATTGCATCCGTGCGAGCGTGCACTATCTGAACCTCGAAGACGAGGTCGACAAGCTTCTCACCGCCTTGGAGGACTTCTGAAAACCACCTTGCAGCACCCACCAGAGACGAGAGAGCTGACCATGGAGCAGAAGCGCGAGCTCCTGGAACGCCTGCTCGCAAGCCGGTCGCAGAGCGCCCGCCGGTTTCCCTTGTCGTCCGCCCAGCGCCGGCTCTGGTTCCTGGCGGAGCTCGACCCCAGCGATCCGGCGTACAACCTGCTCAACGCCTACCGCCTGCTGGGCCGGCTCGACACCACCGCCCTCGCAGCGAGTCTCGCCGAGATCGTCCGCCGCCAGGGAGCGCTTCGCACCACCTTCGTCTTCGACGGCAAGGAGCCCGAGCAGATCGTGGCGCCCTCCGGGACGGCCAGCCTGCACCGGATCGATCTCCGCGCCCTCGACCCTGTCCGGCGCTGGCGGGAGGCGCAACGGGTCGCCTCCGCGGCTGCCCGTGTTCCGTATGATCTGGCGCAGGGTCCCTTGCACCGGTTCTTTCTGCTCAGCCTCGCCGAGGAAGAGTCCGTGCTCCTCGTCGCCATGCATCACATCATTGGGGACATCTGGTCGTTCAAGGTCATCAACCAGGAGCTCAAGGCTCTCTATGAAGCCGCCGCGGACGGACGTCCGACACCCTTGCCGCCTCTCGCGATGCAGTACGGGGATTTCGCCGCCTGGGACCGCGCCCCGGCGCGCGCGGCGGCGCTCGAGCCGCAGGTGGCCTATTGGCGGCGGCAGCTCGCCGGCCTGCAGCCGCTCGAGCTCATACCCGACCGTCCGCGGCCGGCTGTGCAGACCTCCCGCGGCGCCGCCAGCTCGCTGCGGATGCCCAAGGAGCTGGCAGACCGTCTGGCCGGCACCGCCGCGGATCTCGGAGTGAGCGCCTACATGCTGTCCCTCGCCGCCTTCCTGGCTCTGCTGGGCCGGGTTACGGGACGGCATGACTTGAGCTGCGGCTCGCCCATCGCCAACCGGCACCGCTCCGAGCTCGAGCTCCTCGTCGGCTTCTTCGTCAACACGCTCGTGATGCGCGTCGACAGCTCCGGCGATCCGGCGTTTAGCGAGCTGGCGGCTCGCGTCCGCGCCGCGGCGCTGGAAGCCTATTCGCACCCGGAAGCCCCCTTCGAGCGCCTCGTCGAGGAGTTGAACGTCGAGCGCGACCTGAGCCGCAACCCGCTTTACCAGGTCACCTTCCAGCACGGCTCTCTGCCGCCGTTGGAGCTGCGCGGCCTAGTCACCGGCGCCTGCTTTCTGCTCGACTACGGCGTCGCGCGCGCGGACCTGGAGATCCACCTGCTCGACGACGGCGAGGGGCTCCAAGCCGTGGGCGTGTACAATGCCGACCTCTTCGACCCCACGACCATGGCCCGCCTGCTCGGCCAGTTCGGAGATCTCTTGCGCGGAGCGGTGGAACGGCCGGACGCACGCCTGGCAGAGTTGCCATGGCTCCGCCCGGCCGAGAGCGCGCAGGTCCTTCAGGAATGGAACGACACGGCAACCGGCGGAGCGGCCCCCTCGCTTCCCGAGCGTTTCGCCGCCTGGACGAAGCGTCAGCCGGACGCGGTGGCGGTCGAATTCCCGGCCGGCCGATGGACCTACAGGGAGCTCGCAGAAAGAGCCGCCCTCCTGGCAAGGCACCTGCGCTCCCTGGATGTCGGTCCGGAGACGATCGTCGGCCTGTACACGGAGCGCACGCCGGAGCTGGTGCTCGGAGCGATCGGCGTCCTCAACGCCGGTGGCGCCTTTCTGCCGCTCGATCCCATGTATCCGCAGGACCGGTTGGCCTTCATGCTGGAGAGCTCCGCAGCTCCTGTGGTGCTGACCCTCTCCGGCCTGGCAGGCACACTGCCGCCGGGGAGCTACCGCACGGTCCTCCTGGACACCGGCTGGGAGGAGATCACGCGCCAGGGTGAGGGAACGGCCTGCGCGCTCCCGGATCCCGACAGCCCGGCCTATGTGATCTACACCTCCGGCTCGACCGGTCTCCCGAAAGGTGTCGCGGTCCTCCACCGGGGGTTGGCCAACCTCGCAGCCTGGCAGGCTTCTCTCTTCACCGCGGGAGCCGGCAGCCGGGTGCTCCAATTCGCCTCTCCCAGCTTCGACGCCTCGGTCTGGGAGATGGCCATGGCTCTGGGAGCGGGAGCGGGCATCCGCCTGGCGCCGGCCCAGGACCTCCTGCCCAGCCCCGAGCTCGCGCACCGCCTGCGGGACTGGGGGATCACTCATGTGACCCTTCCTCCTTCGGCGCTCGCCATGATGGGCGAGGCGGACCTTCCCGATCTCTCCTGCCTGGTGGTCGCCGGAGAGGCCTGCCCCCAGGCTCTCGCCGATCTCTGGGTGAGGGGACGGCGCTTCTTCGACGCCTATGGCCCTACGGAGGGGACGGTCTGCGCCACGATCCAGGAGCACCGGGCGGGAAGCCGGCTGACGATCGGGCGCCCCATCGCCAACACCGGAACCTTGATCCTCGACGGCGGGCTGCGCGCGGTCGGGATGGGCGTGCCAGGCGAGCTGTGTTTCGGCGGCAGCCTGCTGGCGCGCGGTTACCTGGGAAGGCCGGAGCTGACGGCTGAGCGTTTCGTCCCGCACCCCAATGCGGACGTGCCGGGAGCGCGCCTCTACCGCACCGGCGATCTGGTGCGCTGGCTGCCGGACGGCCGGATCGAGTTCCTCGGCAGAATCGACCAGCAGGTCAAGGTACGCGGTTTCCGCATCGAGATCGGGGAGGTCGAGGCGACCCTGCTCGCGCATCCGGCGGTCCGCGACGCGGCGGTCTCCGTCTGGGAGCCGCGCGCCGGCGACCGGCGCCTCGTCGCCCACGTGGCACTGTCGGCCGACTTCTTGATTTCCGCCGTGCCCATGGTCGACGCCGCCGAGCTGCGCCGCTATCTGCGCATCAAGCTCCCGGAGTTCATGGTCCCGGCGGCCATCGTGATCTTGCCCACCTTGCCGCTGACCCCCAACGGCAAAGTGAATCGGCGGGCCCTGCCGGCGCCGGTGGGCTTCGAGGGCGGTTCCGGCGTGATCTACGCGGCCCCGGCCGCCGGATTGGAGGAGCAGATTGCCCAGCTCTGGCAGGAGATCCTGCTGGTCGATCGGGTCGGGCGCCAGGACAACTTCTTCGACCTCGGCGGCAACTCGATGCTCATGGCCCTGTTGCGCAGAGAGCTGCAGAAGCGTCTCGAGAAGGAGATTTCGATGGTCGACATGTTCCGCCACGCCACGGTCCGGTCGATGGCCGGATTCCTGGCACAGGGCGAGGACCGGACGGCGGTGGACGGCGGCATCGGCCGCGGCGAGCAGCGCCGCAATGCCGCGGAGCGCCGCCGGCTGATGCGCGGCGGTTTGCGCAACGCTGCGTCGGGAGAAGATGCATGAAAGAGCGCGCCGAGCAGGCGGCGGAAAACGGAGGAGCCCCCGAGAGCTCTCTTTCGGGTAGTGATATCGCCGTCATTGGAATCAATGGCCGTTTTCCCGGCGCTTCCGGAGTCGAGCAACTCTGGCAGAACCTTTGCGCCGGCATCGATGCGGCGATCCCCTTGGCCGATGAGGAGCTGCGCGCTGCCGGCGTGCCGGAAGAGATCTTCTCCGATCCGCACTATGTCCGGCTCGCCCAGGTCATCGAAGGAGCGGACCTCTTCGATGCAGCCCATTTCGACTACGGTGCCCGCGAAGCCGAGCTGATCGACCCGCAGCAGCGCCTCTTCCTTGAATGTTCCTGGGAGCTGCTCGAAAGGGCCGGTTACGATCCAGAGCGCTATCCGGGCCGGATCGGCGTCGTGGCCTCGGTCAGCCGCAACGGCTATCAGGAGTCCGTGCTCCCGGCGTCCGGCGACTCCGTCACCAGGTTCGAGGCGCAGATCAGCAACGACAAAGACTTCGTGGCGACGCGGGTCTCCTACAAGCTCAATTTGCGAGGCCCCAGCCTGACCGTCCAGACCGCCTGCTCCTCCTCGCTCGTCGCCATCCACGTCGCCTGCCAGTTGCTGCTCAGCGGCGAGGCCGACATGGTCATCGCCGGCGGATCGTCGGTGCGCTTGCAGCAGAAGACCGGCTATCTCTACAAAGAGGGCTTCATCCTCTCTCCGGACGGCCGCTGCCGCGCCTTCGACGCCGCGGCCGAGGGCTGCAACGCCGGCAACGGCGCCGCCCTGGTGCTGCTCAAACGCCTCGCAGACGCCCATGCCGAGGACGACGAGATCCAAGCGGTGATCCGCGGCTCGGCGATCAACAACGACGGCTCGAACAAAGCAGGGTTCACAGCTCCGAGCGTCGACGGACAGACCGAGGTCATCGCGGAGGCGCTGACCGTCGCCGTGGCCCGGCCCGAGTCGATCGGCTATATCGAGGCGCACGGAACCGGAACACGCCTGGGCGACCCGATCGAAATCGCGGCGCTCACCAAGGTGTTCCGCACGTACACCGACAGGAGGGGATTCTGTGCCCTGGGATCGGTGAAGACCAATCTCGGGCATCTGGACGCCGCGGCCGGGGCCATGGGGTTGATCAAGGCCGCGCTGGTGGTGAAGCACGGGGTGATCCCGCCGAGCCCCTATTTCTCGGCTCCCAATCCGGAGCTCCGTCTGGAGACGAGCCCCTTTTTCGTCAACCGGGAGCTTCTGCCCTGGAGAGCCGGCAGCGGACCGCGCCGGGCAAGCATCAGCTCCTTCGGGATCGGCGGCACCAACGCACACGCCGTGCTCGAGCAGCCGCCGGAACGGGTGCCCTCTCAGCTTTCGCGCCGGCCCTTGCATCTGTTCTTGCTGTCCGCGAAGACCGCCTCGGCCCTCGACGCGAAAGCGGCCGAGCTCGCCGCGCACCTCGGAGCCATGCCGGACCTCGGCCCAGCCGGCCTCGCCGATGCCGCCTATACGCTCCAGACGGGCCGGCGGCGATTCCGCCACCGCCGGGCCCTCCTCTGCCGCGAAACCGCCGACGCCGTCAGCGCCCTCACGGGCAACGCGCCGGAGCGTGTGGCCGCCGTCGTGGAGGACACGAGCGGCGTCCCTGTCGCCTTCATGTTCCCAGGCGGCGGCACTCAGTACCCCGGCATGGGCCGCGAGCTCTATGAGATCGAGAGCCCGTTCCGCGAGGAGATCGACCGCTGCGCCGATCTTCTGCGCGCCGAGTCGGGCCTGGACCTCCTGGCCCTCCTCGATCCGCCCCGGGAGCGCGCCGAGGAGGCCGCCCTGGAGATGCAGCGGACCTCTCTCGCCCTCCCCGCCCTCTTCTCCGTGGAGTATGCGCTGGCTCGACTGTTGATGGCCTGGGGCATCACTCCCTGGGCGATGATCGGCCACAGCCTCGGCGAGTACACGGCCGCTTGCCTCGCCGGGGTCTTCAGCCTGGCCGACGCACTGCGCGTGGTGACCCTGCGGGGCCGCCTCTTCGAGAAGCTGCCCGCCGGCGCCATGCTCAGCGTGCCGTTGACAGAAAGCGAGCTCTCCCCGCTGCTCGGCAGCGAGCTGAGCATAGCCGCGATCAACGGACCTGCGATGTGCGTGGCCTCCGGCCCCGTAGAGGCGATCGACTCTCTTGCGGCCCGCCTAAATGAACGGGGCCTGGAGGCCCGCCGGCTGCATATCGACGTCGCGGCGCACTCCCAACTCGTCACTCCCATCCTCGACGAATTCGGACGCCTGCTCGCGAGCTTCACCTTGCGGCCGCCGCGCTCTCCCTTCCTGTCCAACGCCACCGGAACCTGGGCACGCGCCGAAGAAGTCACCGATCCCTCCTACTGGGTGCAGCATCTGCGCCGGACGGTGCGCTTCGGGGATGGGCTTGCGGAGCTCATGAAGACACCTCGCCAGGCGCTTCTCGAAGTAGGACCCGGGAGGGTACTGAGCAACTTTGCGCAGGTGGCGCCCGGCCGCTCCCCTGCCACCGTCGCGATGACTTCCCTGCGCCACCCGCGGGACCGCCAGACCGACCTCGAGACACTTTTGTCGACCCTGGGCAAACTGTGGCTCTGGGGAGTCGACGTCGACTGGCGCGGGTTCCATGCCGGTGAGCGGCGTCTGCGGGTCCCTCTGCCGACCTACCCCTTCGAGCGGCAGAGCTATCTGATCGAGCCGCGCCGGACGGGCGGCACCGGCGTGCGTCCCCAGGGCGGCGGCAGAGCCGACCTCGCCGACTGGTTTTACCTGCCTGCGTGGCGGCTGACGGCCGCCGGCACACCCGCCGCCGGGGAGTCGCCGCGGCGCCATCTCGTCTTCCTCGACGATACAGGCGTCGGGGCCTCGCTCGCCGAGCGCCTGGAGGAGCGCGGGCACGAGGTCTTCACCGTGAGGAAGGGGACCGGGTTCGAGCGGCTCCCCGAACGTGCTTTCATCGCACGTCCCGGGGAGCGGGAAGATTGCGATCGCCTGCTGGCCTCCATGGCTGAGTCCGGCGGCCTTCCGGAACGCATCGTGTACCTCTGGCCGCTGACCGTGGACGGCGGCGAGGTTTCGGCGGCCGCGATGGAGCAGCAGACGGGATTCCACGCCCTTGCGGCCTTGGCGCAAGCGCTGGAGGCGCAAGCGCTGGAGGCGCAAGCGGATCTCGCCGTCGAGGCCAGAAGGGAGGTCGCTCTCACGGTGGTCGCGAGCGGCCTGCACAACGTCTCCGGAGGGGAGCTGCCGCAACCAGCCAAGGCTCCTCTCCTCGCTCTGTGCCAGGCGATCCAGCAGGAGATGCCCAACGTCCGCTGCCGCAGTGTCGACGTGGTGGCGCCACCCCCTGCATCACCCGCGGCGCGGCGCCTGACGGCCCAGCTCCTCACAGAGGTGGCCGCGGAGGACGCCGATCCGGTCGTCGCCTACCGGGGGGAACGCCGCTGGCGCCGCGGCGTCGAGCCTCTCTCCCTGCGCGGAAACCGCGGAACGCCGTGGCGCCGGGAGGGGACCTACCTCCTCTTCGGAGGCACGGGGAAGCTCGGGCTCGCTTTCGCGCGACACATCGCGGCGACCGCCGAGAGACCGAACCTCGCCCTTGTCTCGCGCCGCCTCCTCACTCCCGAGGTTGCCGAGCATGTCGCCGGGTTTCGCGCTCTTGGAGCGCAGGTCGAAGTCTTGCGAGGCGATCTTGCCGACCGGGAGGACACGGGCAGAGCCGTGGCCGCGGTGCTCGCCCGCTTCGGCTGCATCGACGGGATCGTGCACGCTGCGGGCGTGACCGGCCGCCAAGCCTTCGGGCCGCTACGCGACCTGACCCGCGAGTCCTGCGCGGAGGTCTGGAGGCCCAAGATCCGAGGTCTGTTGGTCCTCGAAGAGGCTCTGGCTGCGCTCGACCTCGACTTCTGCGTTCTCACGTCGTGCCTGTCGTCGGTTCTGGGCGGAATCGGCAGCGCGGCCGACGCGGCGGCCAACCTCTTTCTGGAAGCCTTCGTCCAGGATCACAACCGCAGGTCCGACCAGCGCTGGACGGCTCTGACCTGGGACCGCTGGGAGACGCCGGGCGCCGGTGAGACGGCCGTGGGCTGGCAGCAGGCGATCCGGCCGGAAGAGGGCGGGCTGGCCTTGGAGCGCGCCCTCGCCGGTGCGGCCGACCACCTCGCTCTTTCGGTCACCGACCTCGAAGACCGTCTCGAGCAGTGGGGGGCGGTACGGGAGCGTGGACCGGCAGCGGCGTCTCCGGCCCTCCACATGCGGCCGGGGCTCTCCAGCTCCTACACCGAGCCGCGGGACAGCGTGGAGACGGCGCTGGTCGGAATCTTCGAGGATCTGCTCCGCATCCGCCCCGTCGGGATCTACGACAACTTCTTCGAAATGGGCGGAAGCTCCCTGATCGCCGCTCAGGTTCTGTCGCGCCTGCGCGATGCATTCCGAATCGTCCCTCCCCTGTCGGCCTTGTTCGAGCAGCCGACGGTGGCGGGGCTGGGCGAGCTGATGCGGGCGGCCGGCGGGAGCACCGCGGCGGCCGTGGACGAGACGACCGAGATGGAAAGCGGCGAGATATGAGTGGAATCACCGAGCTGTTGAGCGATCTGAGAAGCCGGGACATCCGGCTCTGGACCGAGGGAGAGAGCCTGCGTTTCGAAGCTCCGAAGGGAGCCCTCACGGCGGACCTCCGGGAGATGTTGCGCGAACGCAAAGGGGAAATCCTCGCCTTTCTGCAGCGGGCCGCCGCCCTTTCACGTCCCGAGTCCCCCGCCATTCCGCGCCTGGCGCCCGGCAGCCTCGCAGTCACCTCTTTCCAGCAGGAGCGGCTCTGGTTCCTCGCTCATCTGCTGCCCGAGAGTCTGGCGTACAACATTCCCGCCGTCCTGCGGCTGAGCGGCGAGCTCGACCGCTGCGCCCTCGCCGGCGCCTTGGGAGCGGTGATCCGGCGGCATGAAGCGCTGCGCACCGTCTTCCCGAGCGACGGGACGCGGCCGCGCCTCGAAGTCGTGGACTGGAAGGCCGGAGACTGCATCCTCCCTCTGATCGACCTCACCTCGCTACCGGCGGGTGTACGGGCGGCCGAATCCTCCCGCCTGGGCGCCGCGGAGACACGCAGGCTGTTCGACCTCGAGCAGGGGCCGCTGCTGAGGGCCACGTTGATCTCCTTGGAGCCAGGCTCTCACCTGTTGCTGCTCAACCAGCACCACATCGTCTCCGACCGCTGGTCGACCGCCGTGCTGCTCGAGGAGCTGAGCGCCCTCTACCGGGCGGCATGCGATGCCACCGCCGCAGTCTTACCCGCCTTGCTGGTGCGCTACACCGACTACGCCGCCTGGCAGCGTGAGATGTTCGACGGCGGCTTCCAGTCCAAACAGCTCGCCTACTGGAAAGCCCAGCTCGCCGCCCCTCTGCCGGTGCTCGATCTGCCCATGGCACGCACCCGGCCCGCCATCCCTCTGATGAGCGGGGCGGAGCACGCCTTCCGCCTATCCGACAACCTCTCCCGGGCGGCGAAACAGCTCGGCGCGCGCGAAGGTGTGACGCAGTTCATCCTTCTGCTCGCTGTCTTCACTGTCCTGCTCCATCGCTACAGCGAGCAGGAGGACCTGCTGGTCGGTACGCCGGTCGCCAACCGCGGCCTGCCGGAGACCGAGAGGATGATCGGCTTCTTTGCCAACATGCTGGTGCTGCGGAGCGACCTCTCGGGCAACCCTTCGTTCCGGAGCCTGCTCCAGCGTGTGCGCCGCGTCGCCCTGGGCGCCTATGAGAATCAGGAGCTGCCGTTCGAGAAGCTGGTCGAGGAGATCAACCCGGAGCGGGACCTGGCCCGCAATCCCCTGTTCCAGGTCGTCTTCCTCCTCAACAGCGATGCGATGCCCGAGCTGCGGTTGCCGGGGGTGCGGTCGACCTTGCTGTCGGCCGAGACCTTGAGCGCGAAATTCGATCTCATGGCGGCTTTGCAGGAGAAGCCGGAGGGTCTGGAGGGGCTCATCGAGTACAGCTCCGACCTCTTCCCCGCGGAAGCGATCGAGAGAATGGCCGGGCACTTCGCAGCTCTGCTCGAAGGCATTCTCGCCGACCCGGAACGGCCGATCGGCGAAAGCCCGTTGCTGACCGGTACGGAGAGTGGCCAGATCCTTGGTGCCTGGAACGCCACCGCGGTGCCGTTCCGGGAAAATGTCTGCCTCCATCAGCTCTTCGAAGCCCAGGCGGCGCGCTCTCCCAATGCGGTCGCCGCCCGCTGCGAAGGGCGGACGATGACCTACGGCGAGCTCGACCATGCCGCGAGCCGCCTGGCCCTCCGGCTGCGCGCGCGGGGCGTGAGACCCGGCTCACTGGTCGGTGTCTGCCTGGCGCGTTCCCTTGAAATGGTGGTCGGTCTGCTCGGTGTGCTCAAAGCGGGCGCCACCTATGTGCCGATCGATCCCGCGTATCCCGAGGAGCGCAAAACCTACATCCTGGAGAGCACCAGCGCTGCCGTGCTCCTGGTCTGCGGCGGCCAGGCCTCCGGGCTCGCCCCCGCCCTGGAGAGGCCGGAAATGATGGAGGTTGCTCCCGGAGATGCTGCGGATGGCGTCCGGCCGGACCAGCCCGAGACGCTCCTCCCCACCCATTTCTCCGCTAAATCCCTGGCATATATCATCTTCACCTCTGGCTCCACAGGCCGGCCGAAGGGGGTAGCCGTACAGCATCGCCAAGTGGTAAATCTCATCGAATGGGTCAACCGGAGATTCGAGGTGGGCCCCGGGGACCGCCTTCTGTTCATCACCTCCCTCTGCTTCGACCTCTCGGTCTACGATGTCTTTGGATCTCTCGCCGCCGGCGCAGAGATCTACATCGCTTCCGAGTCCGAAATGGCGGATCCCCTGCTTCTCGCCCGGACCTTGGCCGGTGCCGGGATCACGTTCTGGGACTCCGCACCCGCCGCGCTGCAGCAACTCGTTCCCTTCTTCGGGGATATGCCAGGCGACGGCTCGGCCCTGCGCCTCGTCTTTCTGAGCGGAGACTGGGTTCCGTTATCCCTCCCTCCCGCCGTGACCGCCCGCTTTCCCCAGGCCCGGGTCGTGGCCTTGGGCGGAGCCACGGAGGCAACGATCTGGTCCAATTTCTTTGCCGTCGACGCCATCGATCCTGCCTGGCGGAGCATCCCCTATGGCATGCCGATCCAGAACGCCCGCTACTACACTCTCGATTCCCACTTCGGGCTCAGCCCGATCGAGGTTCCCGGCGACCTCTACATCGGCGGACACTGCCTCTCCATCGGCTACTTTGGCCAGCCGGCCCTGACCGCCGAGCGCTACCTTCCGGATCCCTGGAGCGGCGAGCCCGGGGCGGTCCTCTACTCCACAGGCGATCGAGCCCGCCGACTGCCGGACGGCCAACTCGAGTTCCTGGGCCGCCGCGACACGCAAGTCAAGATCCGCGGCTTCCGTATCGAGCTCGGGGAGATCGAGGCCGTGCTGCGCCGGCATCCTGCCGTGCGAGAGGCGGTGGCGGTGGTCCGCGAAGACCGGCCGGGTGACCGCCGGCTGGTTGCCTACATCGAAACGCAGGCCGGAGGGGAGGAGGACGGACAGATCGACTTGCGGCGGCTGGAGGACGAGCTCGCCGCCAGAATCCGCGCCGCATTGCCCGACTACATGATGCCGGGTGCGTTCGTCGTCCTCGACGCCTGGCCCGTGACGGCCAACGGCAAGCTGGACCGGAAGTCTCTGCCTTCTCCGCAAACCGCGGCCAACTCCGAAGAGCACGTCCTTCCGGCGACGCCGCTCGAGCGCGCCCTGGCCTTGGTCTGGAGCGAGATCCTGGGGGTCGAGCGCGTCGGAGCACGGGACAACTTCTTCCGCCTCGGTGGCCACTCCCTCCTGGCCATCCAGGTGGTATCGGCCCTTCGCAGCAAGCTGGGCATCGAGATCCCGCTCCGCGAGCTTTTCGCCTCCCCGACGCCCGCCGAGCTCGCTGAGCACATCGCCACGATGGTCGACAACGGAGATGCTGAGCCGCCTCTGCTGAAGGTCCCGCGCCAGGGCGACCTGCCCCTCTCGTTCGCCCAGGAACGGCTCTGGTTCATCGACCGCCTCCAGCCCGACAGCGCGGCCTACAACATCTCCGGCGCCATGCGGCTCGACGGTGACCTGGATCGCGCGGCCCTGGAGTGGAGCCTGCGCCGGATCGTCGACCGCCACGAGCCCCTGCGCAGCACCTTCCCCGAGAAGGAGGGGCAGCCATCTCTGTCCATCCATGGACACCTGGAACTTGCCGTCCCTCGGGTCGATCTCGCCTCTCTGCCCGCCGCCCGGCGGCGGGCCGAAACCCGGCGGCTGGCCGAGACTGACGCCCAGAGGCCTTTCAACCTGGAGCGCGCCCCCCTTCTGCGCACCACTCTCCTGGCCCTGGCGCCAAAGGAGCACGTGCTTCTCCTCACCACCCATCACATCGTCTCCGACGCCTGGTCGGTGGGAGTGACCCTGCGCGAGCTCATCACCTTCTACATCGCCCGCTGCCGCGGCGAGGCTCCAGCCTTGCCCGAGCTGCCGGTCGATTACGTCGACTATGTCGTCTGGCAGCGCCGCCGTCTCAGCGGAGCTGTGCTCGACAGGCAGTTGGGCTACTGGCGGCAGCAGCTTGACAAAGCTCCTCCGGTCCTCCAGCTCCCCACCGACCGCCCCCGTCCCGCGACTTTCCGGTTCCGCGGGGGTATGGAGACGTTCGCGGTGCCCGCGTCGACCCTCGCCGGCATCGAAGAGCTGCGGGGGGTTGAGCACGTCACGCGCTTCATGCTCCTCTTGGCAGCCTTCCAAGCTCTGCTCGCCCGGTACACCGGCCAGAGCGACATCCTCATCGGCTCTCCAGTGGCAAACCGCGACCGCTCGGAGCTCGAAGGCCTGATCGGCTTCTTCGTCAACACCCTGGTGTTTCGGGCCAACCTGGCCGACGATCCGAGCTTCCGGACCCTGCTCGCCCGTACCCGGGTAACGGCCCTCGCCGCCTTCGATCACCAGGAGCTGCCTTTCGACAAGCTGGTGGAAGAGATCAATCCCGGCAGGGACCTGAGCCGCAATCCGCTTTTCCAGGTCGTCCTCACGGTACAGAACTCCCCGGTCCCCGACCAGCACATGCAGGGCCTGTCAGCTTCGGTCCTGCCGCTGGAGAACCAGACCGCGAAATTCGACCTCACTCTCGATTTGACGGAAGACGCGGGAGCCCTGCGCGGCCGGCTGGAGTACGACTCCGACATCTTCCTGGCATCCACCATGCAGCGGCTCGCCGGGCACTTCACGACCTTGCTGGCGGGGATCGTGGATGATCCTGAACGCCGGCTCATCGAGCTGCCTCTCCTCTCCGCCTCCGAGTCCTGGCAAGTCACGGCGGAATGGAACGACACGGCCGCCGCACGTCCCCATCGTTCGGTCTTGCACGAGCTGTTCGAGCGGCAAGCTGCTGCGGCGCCCGGCCGGCTCGCGGCTGTCTGCGGCGAAGCACGGGTGACCTACGGCGAGCTCGAGGAGCGCGCGAACCGCCTCGCCCACTTCCTCATCGCCCGGGGTGCCGCCCCCGGCGAGCTCATCGGCATTTTTCTTGAGCGTTCGCTGGACATGCTGGTCGGCCTCCTGGGGATCCTGAAGACCGGCGCAGCCTACATCCCCATCGACCTGTCGTATCCCAAAGACCGCATCCGGCACATTCTGGGAGAAACGGGTGCCCGGTTCGTCCTCACCCGGGGCCCGCTGTTCGAATCCCTCGCCGACACCTGCAGGGGCGCAGGAGTGCGGGCGCGCCTCCTTCGCCTCGACCGCGAAGACTTCTCCAGCTTTCCCGCCGCCGCTCCGCACCGGCGCGCCGCCGACGACGACCTCGCCTATATCATCTTCACCTCGGGCTCCACCGGCAGGCCGAAGGGAGTGGTAGTGCAGCACCGCCCGGTGGTCAACCTCATCGAATGGGTGAACGGCGCATTCAGGGTGGGGCCGGCCGACCGCCTCCTCTTCGTCACCTCTCTTTGCTTCGATCTGTCGGTCTACGACATCTTCGGGATCCTGGCCGCGGGAGGCGTCGTCCACGTGGCCACCCAGGCCGAGCTCGACGACCCGCCGGCCCTGGTCGAGGCGCTCACCCGGGGCGGCATCACTTTCTGGGATTCGGCGCCCGCCGCCTTGCAACGCCTCGTCTCGCTCCTGCCTGCCGCGGGAACCGGCGGCCAGGATCTCCGTCTGGCTTTCCTCAGCGGCGATTGGATACCTCTCTCCCTGCCGCCGGCGGTCACCGCAGTTTTCCCTGCCTTGAAGGTCATCAGCCTCGGCGGCGCCACCGAGGCCACCATCTGGTCGAATGTCTTCCCGGTCACGGAGGTCCACCCCGACTGGCGTAGCATCCCCTACGGACGGCCGATCCGCCACGCCCGCTACCTCGTCCTCGATTGGGCGCTCCAACCCTGCCCTGTCGGCGTGCCGGGAGCTCTCTACATCGGCGGCGAGGTCCTCTCTCTAGGCTACTTCAACCGGCCGGGCCTCACCGCCGAGCGCTACACCCCGGATCCCTACGGAGCACCCGGCGCAACCCTCTACTCCACCGGCGACCGAGCCCGGTGGCTGTCCGATGGCAACCTCGAGTTCCTCGGCCGCATGGATTCGCAAGTCAAGATCCGAGGATTCCGCATCGAGCCCGGCGAGATTGAGGCGGTGCTGCGCGAGCACCCGGAGTTCCGCGAGGCGGTGGTGATGCCCATCGAGGACCGGCGGGGCGACCGACAGCTCGCCGCCTGGGTCGAGCCGCTCCCGGGCAGCTCCCTGGCAGGTCTAGATCCTGAAGCTTTCGCCCGTTCGGTCCGCAGCTACCTCCGCGAGCGCCTCCCCGAATACCTGATTCCAGCTCTCTTCGCCAGCGTCGCAGGCTGGCCGGTCACCGCCAACGGCAAGCTGGACCGCAAGGCTTTGACGCAGACCGGGCTTGCCGCGGGGACCGCCGGGCCGTCGGCCCAGGTGGCCGCTCGGACACCGGTCGAGGAGCTCCTCGTGGGGATCTGGTCCGAGCTTCTGGCGGTCCCCAACATTGGGGTTCATGATGATTTCTTCGCGCTGGGGGGGCACTCGATTCTCGTCACTCAGCTCGCCTCGCGGCTGCGCCAGATCTTCGGCGTTGAGATCCCGCTGCGCCGGTTCTTCGACAGCTCGACCATTTCCGACCTGGCCGGCCTTCTCACCGAGGCTGCTTCCGAAAAGACGAGCGGCGCTCCTCTGCCGCCCTTGACTCCCCTGCCGGACCGCTCCAGGGCACCTCTCTCCTATGCCCAGGAACAGCTCTGGATCGAGCACCGACTCAATCCGGGGAGCGCGGCCTACAACGTACCGTTCTCTTTCCACATGCATGGAGCCCTCCACCTCCCGGCCTTCGCCCGCGTTGTGAACGAGCTTGCCGCCCGCCACGGGGCGCTGCGCACCACCTTTCCTCTGCTGGAAGGCCGCCCGGTCCAGGTTGTCCACCTCCTCCATTCCGTGCCGCTGCCGGTCGCAGATCTCTGCGCCCTCCCGGACGGCGTGCAGGAGGCCGAAGCACGGCGGCTTGCGGATGAGGAAGCCCTCACCCCATTCGACCTCGAACGGGGCCCTCTCTTCCGGGTGCGCATCTTCCGCCTCGCACCGGAGCATCATCTGGCGGTCTTCGATATCCACCACATCGCCTTCGACGGCTGGTCCATCGGCGTTTTCCTCCGTGAGATGGCTGCGCTGTATCAGGCGTTCCGTTTTGGCCAGCCCTCGCCTTTGCCCCCCCTGGCCTTGCAGTACGCCGACTTCGCCTTCTGGCAGCGCTCATGGCTGGACGGAGAGGCGCTCTCCACCTCCCTGGAATCCTGGCGCCGTTACCTCGCGGGCGCGCCACCGACTCTCGAGCTGCCCAGCCGCCGGCCACGGCCTGCGGTCATGACCTCCCGGGGAGGCGCGGTCACCCTGGCGCTGACCCGCGAGCAGACCGGCGCCTTGAAAACCCTGAGCCGCCGGCACGGATGCACACTGTTCATGACCCTGGTCGCCGCCTTCAACGTGCTCCTCTACCACCACACGCGCGCGGAGGATCTGGTCATCGGCACCGACGTCGCGGGGCGTGGAAATCCGGAGCTCGACCGGCTGGTGGGCTTTTTCGTCAACCAGGTGGCGATGCGGATGTCGCTTGCCGGCGATCCGGCATTCGGCGACATCGTAGCGCGGGTCCGCCAGTCCCTCCTTGATGCCTACTCCCACCAGGAGACGCCCTTCAGCAAGGTTGTGGAAGCTCTCAACCCACCCCGCGACCGGAGCCGCCCTCCCATCTTCCAGATCAAGATCGGCCTCCAGGCACCTGCAGCGCGCTCGATCGAGCTGCCGGGGCTCACCCTGCGGGAGTACCCGATCGGCGGCCAGACAGCCAAGCACGACATCTGGCTCAACCTCTGGGAGGAAGAGGAGAGGCTCGTAGGCCGCATGGAGCACAATCGCGACACAGTGCGCCGCGAGGTGGCCGTGCGCTTCCTCCGGCAGTACGAGCTCCTCCTGGCTGAACTCACAGCAAACGCCGAGCTGACTCTCTCCGCTCTCGACGACCACATCGCCAAGCTCACGGTACCGGCGGCGTCCGAGGGCCTTACCGCCGCCCGCGCGTCCCTCTTCGCGCGGAAGCTGGGCAGGAAGGAGGCGGGGAGTGGCCCCGGCTTACAACAACCGAACGAGAGCCGCTAGGAGGCCCCGGAGTAGTTGTGCTAGGGTTCTTTTGACAAACTACAAGGAACATCAGAATGTCAAACTTAATTGGCTATATCCGCCAGAGCAGCAGGATGTTGTTCCGTTACCGACGGATCACTCTCATCGCAATCCTGGGTCTGGCTCTAGGGATCGGCCTGACGACAACCATGTTCAGCATCGTCAACGGAACGGTGCTCCGCGGCATGCCCTTCCACGGCTCTGACCGCATCATGTACCTGGATCGCCACGAAGTCTCCGGTCCGGCGGGCCAGTTTCGGGTGACACCGCACGATTACGTCGATTGGAAGGCGCAGCAGTCTTCGTTCGAGGATCTCGCAGCGTTTACCCGGGAGAGCTTCAACCTCAGCGGCTCGGGCGGCCCTCCCGAACGCTACGAAGGCTCGTTCATCAGCACCAACATGTTCGGTCTCCTGGGCGTCAGGCCGGAGCTCGGCAGGGACTTCAACGACCAGGACGGCAGGAGTGGAGCCGAGCCCGTCGTCATGCTCTCCCACACTCTTTGGGAGAAGCGCTTCGGCCGCGACAAAGGCATTGTCAACCAGATCATCCGGGTCAACTCAGACGCGGTCCGCGTCATCGGCGTGATGCCGCCGAGATTCGCCTTCCCTCTCTTCCAGAGCGCCTGGATGCCTCTGCGCCTCGATCCCCTGCCGCCCAAGCGCGGAGATGGACCGTCTCTCGAAGTCATCGGGCCTCTCAAAGCGGGGGTGTCCCGCGAGAAGGCTCTGGCGGATCTCGATACGATCGCCAAACGATTGGAGCTGACCTATCCGGCCAACAAGGGCATCCGTGCGATGGTGCGGCCCTACATCGCCGTCATGTTGAGCGAGCAGGCCATCGCGCTGCTCTACACCATGCTGGGCGCGTCCCTCGGTGTACTGATCATCGCGTGCGCCAATGTCGCCAACCTCCTCCTGGCGAGGGCTTCGCTGCGCAGCCGCGAGGTCGCCATCCGCTCGAGCCTGGGGGCCAGCCGGATGCACATGATCTCCCAGTTCATGGCCGAGGCGTTCGTCCTCTCTGTCCTCGGCGGCATCGCAGGGCTGCTTCTCGCCGGTCTGGCGATCTGGCTCTTCAACCGGTCCATCGTCGGCCTCAACATGCCTTTTTGGATCCACGTCGGGATCGACATCCCAGCGTTGGTGGTGGTCTTCGGGCTCATGCTGCTGGCGAGCGTGGCTTCCGGCAGCTTTCCCGCCCTCCAGGCATCCGGAGCCAATTTGAGCTCCCTGCTCAAGGACCAGAACCGTGGTACCTCGAGCCTTCGCATCGGAAAGCTGAGCCGTGCGCTCGTGGTCATCGAGGTCGCCCTCTCCTGCGGCCTGCTCGTCGCCTCGGGGCTGATGGTCAAAAGCATCACCAACCTGCGGACGCTCGACTTCGGCTTCCAGACCAAACAGATCCTCACCGCCGAGATCGCTCTCCCCCAGCGCGACTATCCGGATGACGCAAGCCGCATCCGCTTCTTCAACGAGCTGATGCGGCGCCTCGGAGAACGCCCGGAAGTGAAGACGGCGGCCCTCGTCTCCACCCTGCCGGCCGTCGGTGCTGAGTTCGAGCGCTTCGCCGTCGAAGGGCGTGCCTATCCGAAAGACGATGATTATCCCGAGGCTGGGCTGGTGGCCATCACGCCGGGCTTCTTCGATACATTTGGCACCCACTCGTTCCAGGGGCGCCTGTTCTCGACGGCGGACGATCAGACGGCCGCGCCCTCGGCGCTCGTCAACCAGAGCTTCGTGCGCCGCTTCGCAGCCGGCCAAGACCTCATCGGCCGGCGGATCCGGCTGGGCAAGGGCGATTCGAAGAATCCCTGGCTGACCATCGTCGGCGTGGTTCCGGACATGCTCGTCGGTCCCGTCCGCAGCACCGATCAGGCAGGCATCTACGTTCCCCTGGCCCAACATCCACAGGCGGCCATGGACATCGCGCTCCGCACCGCGAGCGAACCGGGGAGCCTCGCCTCGGTGGCGCGGGACGCGGTCATTGCGGTCGACCGCAATCTGCCCATCTATTCGATCAAGCCCATGGAACAGGTCATCAGCGACAACAACTGGTTCTATGTCGTCTTCGGCAGCCTGTTCATGGCTTTCGGCCTGATGGCCCTGATTCTCGCGTCGATCGGGCTCTACGGCGTCATGTCGTTCTCGGTCAGTCGCCGTACGCAGGAAATCGGCACCCGCATGGCCCTCGGAGCGTCCCAGAAGTCGGTATTGAGCCTCATCCTCCGTCAGGGGATGACCCAATTCATCGTGGGACTTGTCCTGGGGATCGCCTTCGCTCTGGCGCTTTCCCAACTCTTGCAGGTCCTGCTGGTCGGAGTGCAGCCCTGGGATCTTCCGGTCTTTGCAGTCGTCGTCCTCGTCCTCGCCGCAACCGGCCTTCTCGCTTGTTTCGTTCCGGCGCGGGCAGCCTTGCGGGTCGATCCCGTGGTGACCCTCAAGAGCGACTAGCTCTTGGAGAGAGTACAAGTGGACAGTCAAGGAGATTCGGAATGAAACGGACTCTTGCTCTCGTCAGCCCGTGGCTGATCTTCGTATCGCTTTTGTCCTGGCCTGCTCATGCTCAACCGAAGCCGCGCCTCGATGGCATCTGGCAAGGGAGCATCGACCATATGCCCGCTCAGATCGAGTGGGACTTCCTGGTGGAGATCGCGCACGCTGCGGAAGGCCACCTGGTCGGGACGATGGACCTCCCGGCCCAGCGGATGAAGCTGCACCCCCTGCAGGACGTCAAGCTTGAAGGAACACAGGTCAGATTCTCGTTTGACCGATTCCCAGGCAAGCAGAATGATCCTGAAAACCATTTCCTGTTCGAAGGGAACCTGTCTCCTGACGGCCAGAAGATCACAGGATTCTTCATTGGCCGGACCGAAGGGTTCGATCTCCACTCACCCTTTTCCCTTCGGCGAACGGGAGACGCCGGCACGGAGAGGCCCCGGGGGTCCGACCCGCGACCGGTCACCATTCTTTCCGATCCCGGAGCCGAGCTTCGCTCGGCCTTCAATCGCGATCAGGAGAAGCTCCGCCTGGTCGTCCTGCTCTCTCCGACATGCGGCTCGTGCCTGAACAGCGCACATATTGTGGAAAAGTATCTGCTCGACGCGGTGCATGGCGATTCCCTGCGGGTTTACGTCGTCTGGGGAACTGTTCTGGGAGATGAAAAAGAAGAGAACGCCCGGGAAGCCACCGTCTTCATGGCCGATCCGCGGGTCACGCACTACTGGACAGGCGCGCAACAGGTGGCGTCGCTCTTCGGCCGCAGCGTCAAGCTGCCGGAGACTGAGAGGGGTTGGGATACGTTCCAGCTCTTCCCACCTGGAGCCACCTGGGACGACGCCCCTCCGAGCCCGGCCCGCTACTGGCGGATCAACAGACCGATGCCGGACGACCTTGCCCTCAACGGCCAGCAGCTCCAAGAGCAGGTCTGCAGTCTTCTCAAGAGCTGTTAAAGAATAGAATCGCTGAGACCAAGCCGGCGGATCAGGAGAGCCGCCAAAGTCCCCACCAGTGGCTCCGTGAGCAGGCTGTAGTGATCGCCGGGGGCTCGGTGCACCTCCACACGAGCCAGATCGCTCCAGCCTTCCGCCCCCGATTCTCCGGCCCGGAACAGATCCACCCGACCGTCATAGGGACGCGGTGCATAGCGGAGCGAGGCCCAGTAGTTTCTCCGAAAAGTCTCGAAGAGCCGGCGGATCTCATTGAGGTCGACCTCCGGCGCGAGCACGCCTGCGTCCCGCGCGGATTGGAAGAGGAGGGCCAACGCGGCTTCTGCGTTCAGCCCGGCAAGGGCTTGCGGCTCCACCTTGAGCGGCGCACTCAGCAGGCCGGCCAGGTCCCCGGCAAACTCCAACACCAAGCCTCCATCCGAGAGCCCCGCGGATTCCGGCTCCGGCAGGAAGCTGTCAATCAGGGCGAGCAGCTCGACCTCTTCCCCCTCCGCCGCCAGCCGCCACGCCATCTCAAAAGCGATCAGCCCTCCCAGCGACCAGCCCGAGAGACGATACGGCCCCTGAGGCTGGACTTGCCGCAAGCTCTCCAGGTACAAACCCGCCAAGCCTCCCACGGTTTCAAGAGACGCGGCATCCCGAACGTCCAGATCCGGCGTCTGGAACCCGTACACAGGGAGCTCCAGCCCCAACCGGCGTGCCAGGCCGAAGTAGCAGAGCACATTGCCTCCGACGGGATGAACCAGGAACAGGGGCCGCTCCCCTCTCCCAGCCTGGATCTCGACGAGCGGCGACCGAGGCGAGGCCTCTCCTCCGGCCTGGAGCTCCGCGGCCAGTGCCTCGATGGTGGGGACCCTGAAGAGGGCGGCGAGCGGAAGATCTCGTCCGAACCGCTGCCGGATCCGAGCGAGGAGACGGACAGCCAGGAGGGAGTGCCCGCCGAGACCGAAGAAGTTGTCCCGCACACCGATCGGCCCGCGGCCCAGCAATTCCTCCCAGATGCGCACCAAACGCAGCTCGGTCAGCGTCCGTGGGGCTCCCGGCCCGACTTCCGGAGAGCCTCCTTCCGGTGAGGGCAGAGCCCGCCGGTCCACCTTGCCACTCGGGGTCAGCGGCAAGCCTTCGAGCAGCACGATCGATATGGGAACCATGTGCTCCGGCAAACGCTCGGCCAGGAAGCTCCGCAGATCGCTGATCGCGGGAGCGCCCTCCTCCGTCCGCGGGACGGCGTAGGCCACCAGCCGGGCAGCGCCGGGAACTTCTTCGCGCACCACCACCGCGGCCTCTTTCACCGCGGGGTGAGAGATCAGTACCGCCTCCACCTCTCCCAACTCGATGCGGAAGCCCCGCACCTTCACCTGGTGATCGATCCGGCCGAGGAAGGCAACCGAGCCGCCGGGCAGCAAGCGGACTCGGTCTCCAGTCCGGTACAGCCGTCCGCCTGCCTCGCCGGACAGCGGATCGGGCACAAACCTCTCCGCGGTCAACTCGGGGCGTTCATGATACCCACGCGCCAAACCGGCCCCGCGCACGAACAGCTCGCCGGGTGCTCCGATCGGCACCGGTCGCAGGATGGAGTCCAGCACCACCAGCCCTCCATTGGCGATCGGGCGTCCGATCGGGATGTTCCCGGAAGGGTGGGGAGAGCTGCACTTCCAGAAGGCCGAATCGATCGTCGCCTCCGTCGGGCCGTAGGTGTTGATCAGCTCCCGCCCACCCCAGGAGAAGAAATCGTCGTACAGCTCCTGGACCAGCGTCTCACCGCCGCTGAAGACACGGCACCAGGGAGCGACCGCCGCGAAGCCAGGCTCCTCTACGAGAGCGCGAAGCAGCGACGGCACAAGTTGAAGTGACATCCTCCCCCGGCGCGAAATCTCTGCCACCAGATAGCCGGGATCCCGCTGGCCTCCCGGCCGGGCCAGAACAAGCTGCGCCCCGGAGGTCAAGGGACCGAAAAACTCCCAGATCGACGCGTCGAAGCTGAACGAGGCCTGCTGGAGCACGGAGTCTCCGGGACCGAGGGGAAAATCCCGAGCCATCCAGAGGGTGTGGTTTACGATGGCGCTGTGCGGCACCACCACTCCCTTGGGCCGCCCGGTCGAGCCTGAGGTATAGAGGACATAGGCGGCGTTTTCCGGCGCCACGTGCACTTCCGGGGCTGCCGACGGCTGCCGGGCGATGGCTTCCCGGTCCCGGTCGAGATCGATCCGTAAGACGCCTCGTCCCGAGACCTCGCCCAACGCCTGTGCGGAGGCGGCATGGAAAAGAATCGCCTTGAGACCGGCGTCCTCGACCATGAAGGCTAACCGGGCGCACGGATAGCTGGGATCGAGCGGCAGATAGGCGGCTCCGACCTTGAGCACACCGAGCATTGCCGTCACCATCTCGGGGCTTCGCTCCAGGCACAGCCCGACTCGTTCCTCCGGCCCCACTCCACTCTCCGCCAGAAAGCGCGCCAGCCGGTTCGCGTTCGCTTCGAGCTCGCCGAAGGTGACCGCGGCCTCGCCCAAGGCAACCGCCACGCTCTCAGGCCGCAGCCGCGCCTGGAACGCGAACAGCTCGTGCAGACAGAGAGCCGGCAGATCGTTCCGCGTGTCGTTCCACTCCGTCGCCAGTTGGTGACGCTCCGCAATGGACAGCATCGAGAGCTCTTCCACCCGCGCCTCCGGCGCGACCACGATTCCTTCCAGTAAAGCCTCGAAGTGGCCCAGCAGACGTTGGATCGTCGAAGAGTCGAACAGATCCAGGCTGTACTCAAATCCGCCCCGAAGACCGCGCTCTCCCTCCCCGAGCCCCAGGGTAAGGTCAAACATGGCCACGTCCGCCGCCAACAGCACCGGCCTCCACCCAAGGCCTGACAGATCGAGCGCCTCCGTGGGTGTATTCTCCAGTGTGAACATCACCTGGAACAGCGGCGACCGCGCCAGATCTCGCTCCGGCGCGAGCTTCTCCACCAGCTTTTCAAAGGGCAGGTCCTGGTGCGCGTAGGCTTCCAGGGTCACCTCCCGGACCCGGCCGAGAACCTCGCGGAAGCTCGGGGCTTCCGGACGGCTCCGCAGGTCACCGCGCAGCACCAGGGTGTTGACGAAAAATCCGATCAGCCCCTCGGTCTCCATGCGATTGCGGTTCGCGATCGGCGTGCCCACCAACAGATCCGGCTGGCCACTGTGACGCGACAGCAGCACCTCGAACGCGGCGAGCAAGGTCATGAATAGCGTCGTTCCCTCCAGCCGGCCGAGTCCGACCAGGGCTGCCGAAACATCCCGCGGCAGCTCGAAGGATGCGAACCCGCCGCGGAATCCTTGCACGGCTGGCCGCGGCCGGTCGGTCGGGAGATCCAGCACCCGTGGTGCCCCTTCGAGCGCCGACCGCCAGAAAGCGAGCTGTCCTTCCAGCACGGAACCGGAGAGCCAGCTCCGCTGCCAGGCCGCGAAGTCGGCGTACTGCACTGCCAGCTCCGGCAGCGGCGAGGGCCGGCCCTCCACAGCCGCCGCGTACAGTGCTCCCAGCTCACGCACGAAGATCGACATCGACCAGCCGTCCGAAACGATGTGGTGCAACGTCAAAACCGCAATGTGCTCGTCCGGGCGGAGCCGGAGCAGGACCATGCGCACCAGAGGGCCACGCGACAGATCGAACGAGCGCGCCGCCTCTTCGGCAGCGAGCAGGGAAGCCTGATCCTCCCGGACGACCTCCGGCAAAATCGACAGGTCGATGACCGGCAGCGCCGACTCCAGCTCCGGCAGGATGACCTGACGTGGCTGCCCGGCCTCGCTGGTGAAAACCATGCGGAGAGCTTCATGGCGCCGTACGATCTCTCCCAGGCTCGCCGTCAAGGCCGCGACATCAAGACGACCCGAGAGGCGCACCGCATCAGGAATGTTGTAGGAGGCGTTCCCCGGATCGAGCTGGTCGATGAACCAGAGCCGTTCCTGGGCGAAGGATAACGGCAGCTCCCGATCCCGGCCCGTGCGCAGGATCGGCGGCGCAGCCTCGTCTCCCTCCCGCGGCCGGCCAGCCGTGAGCTTCCGAGCGAGGTCGCGGACCGTCGGCCCCTCGAAGAGCGCCCGCACCGGCAGGTCGACGCCAAACACCTGGCGCAGGCGCGACACCACCCGGGTCGCCAGCAGCGAGTGACCGCCCAGCTCGAAAAAACTCTCTCCCAAACCAACCCGGGCGAGCCCCAGCACCCCGCACCAGATCCCGGCGACGATCTCCTCCACCGGCGTACCCGCCAGCTCCGTGCCTCTACCGTCGGCGACAACCGGCTGCAGCGCCAGCTTCGCAAGCTCTTGCCGATCCACCTTGCCGCTCGGCGTCAGAGGTAGCCTGTCCAGCGTCACGAACACCGATGGCACCATGTAATCCGGCAATCGTTCGCGTAAAAACACCCGAAGATCTGCGGCGATCAAGACCTCCCCATCCCGATGCGCCGCGCAGGCCACCAGGCGCTTCTCCCCAGGCCGGCCGCGCTCGTCCTGCACGACGACCACGGCATTACGGACCCTGGGGTGCATCGCCAGCACCGCTTCGATCTCCCCAGGCTCGATCCGGTAGCCGCGGACTTTGACCTGATGGTCGATCCGGCCCAGGAACCCGATCTCGCCGCCGGCCTCGTAGCGCGACAGGTCCCCGGTCCGGTAGAGGCGCGCGCCCGGCTCCGCGCTCCACGGGTCTGGGATGAACCTCTCGGCCGTCGTCTCCGGCCGGTCGAGATAGCCTCTCGCCAGTGACACACCGCCGATCAGTAGCTCGCCGGGCACGCCGACAGGGACCGGCTTGAGCTCCCCATCCACCAGCCAGATCGTCGTATTGGCAATGGGACGGCCGATCGGGGGCAGCGCAGGCCACACATCCGGGTCTCCCTGCAGGGCCAGCGCCGTTACCACATGCGTCTCCGACGGACCGTAATAGTTGTGCAGCCGGCACTGCGGCAGGGCGGCAAAGAAGCGGACCAACGCCGGAATAACTTGAGGCTGCTCGCCCGCGGTCAGCACCTCCAGGAGAGACAGGCCGGCGACGGTGGAATCTTCAGCGGGATCCTGCGCCGCCTCCGCCAACTGGCGTAGAGCGACGAAGGGGAGGTAGATCCGCTCCACCCGCTCGCGCCGCAGCACCGCCAGGAGTCGCCGAGGATCGCGTCGCGTCTCCTCCGAGATCAGGACCAGGGTTCCACCGCGGCGGAACGTCGTGACGATCTCCTGGAACGAGGCGTCAAAGGAAAGCGACGAGAACTGGAGGGTCCGCGCCGGCCGGCGAAGCGCCGGGTCGGCCTCCTGCCACTCGATCAGGTTCTCGAGCGCTACGCGGGTCATGGCGACCCCCTTCGGCCGGCCTGTCGAACCCGAGGTGTAGATGATGTAGGCGAGATGGCTCGGATCGGCCCGCCGGCACGGATTCTCCGCAGGTTCCAGCTCCAGGCTCTCCTCCGCCGCATCCAGGCAGAGCACGGCGCAACCGGCGGGAGCCGGCACGGCGGAGAGCAGGGGCACCTGCGTCAGAAGCACAGGGGCTCGGGAGTCCTCGAGCATGAACGACAACCGCTCCGCCGGATAGGCCGGGTCGAGAGGCACGTAGGCACCCCCGGCTTTAAGCACGGCCAGGACCCCCACCACCATCTCGATTGAGCGCTCGATGAGGAGCGCCACGGCCACGTCCGGTCCCACCCCCAGGCTCTGGAGGCGATGCGCCAAGCGGTTTGCCCGGACATTGAGCTCCCCGTAGCTCACTCGTCGCTCCCCCCAGATCAGTGCCGGACCCTCAGGCGTCGCCATCGCCTGGATCTCCATGGGACCGAAAAGATCCAGCCCTTCGGCTGCCGCCGCGGTGTCGTTCCACTCCACAAGCAGAGCCTGCCGCTCCGCCGCCGTCAGTAGATCGATCCGTTCCACCGGCTGATCCGGTGCCGCGGTAATCCCCTCCAGCAGGGCTCCCACGTGGCCGAGCAAACGTTCCATTGTGGTCGCGTCGAAGAGATCCCGGCTGTACTCCAGGTTGGCGGTCAGGCCGCCGTCCGTCTCCTCCTGGACGAATAACGTCAGGTCGAATTTAGAAGTCTCGATCTCCTCACCGAAAGGGCTCATCACGAGACCCGCGATCTCCGCCGGCTGCTCCGGACGCTGCACGACGAGCAGCGCCTGGAACAGCGGTGCCTGGGAAAGATGGCGCTCGACGGCCAACTCCTCCACCAGCCGCTCGAAGGGGAGGTCCTGATGGCTGAAGGCGTCCAGGCACACTTCCCGCGCCCGCCGCACGAGCTCAAGCAGGCTCGGGCTTCCACTTAGGTCCATGCGCAGCACCAAGGTGTTGAGGAAGAACCCGATGAGCCCCTCGACTTCGATCCGCCCGCGGTTGGCCACCGGCGTACCCAACAGCAGGTCTCGCTTGCCCGTCAGGCGTGCCAGCAAGGCCGCCGTCACCGCGAGCACGGCCATGAAAGTCGTCGCCCCCTCGCGGCGGGCGATCGCTTGGCTCTCCCGCGCCGCCCTCCCCGGGAGACGGTCCGACCGCCGGCCGCCGCGGAAGCTCTGGGTCGCCGGCCGCGGCCGGTCCGTGGGCAGATCCAGCGCCTGGGGGGCCCCCTCCAGGCGCTCGCGCCAGAAGGCGAGCTCTGCTTCCAGAACCTCTCTTGACAGCCAGCGCCGCTGCCAGAGCGCGAAATCGGCGTACTGCACCGGCAGCGCCGATAGTGGCGAAGGGCACCCGGCGGAGAACGCCTGATAGAGCTCCGAGAGCTCGCGGAGGAAGACCTCCAGCGACCAGCGATCCGAGACGATGTGGTGAAAAGTGACCAGGGAGACATGCTCCGGCTCCACACCGCCCGCCAGACGCAGCAGGCTGGAACGCAACAGCGGGCCCCGGCTGAGGTCGAACGGCCGGGACGCCTCGTCCCGGGCGAGGCCGTGGGCCACGGCCTCGCGAACGTGCTCCGGCAGGGTGCTGAGATCAACGATTGGGACCCGCGCGGCCCAGGCCACGTCGACTCGCGGTACCGGCAGGCCCTCCATCTCCTCGAACCGGGTGCGGAGCACCTCGTGGCGCGCGAAGATCTCTTCCAGAGCACGGACGAGCACCGGCACGGACAGTTGCCCATGCAGCCGGACCGCTTGCGGAACGTTGTAGAGCGATCCTCCTTCGAGGCGGTCGAGGAACCAGAGGCGCTCCTGGGCGAAGGAGAGGACCCGCGTCGCACCGAGAGGCTCGGCCACCAGCGGCGGCTGGTGAGCACGCCCCGCCCCACGCTCGCGCTCCACCAAAGCCGCCATGCCGGCCAGCGTCCGGAGCTCGAAGAGGCTGCGCAGGGGAACCTCCGCGCGGAGCTGTTCCCGTAAACGCGAGGCGAGCTGCACTGCGAGCAGCGAATGGCCGCCAAGGGCAAAGAAGTCGTCTTCCGCGCCGACACCACGGATTCCCAGGAGCTCCTCCCAGATCTGGGCCAGCAGCTCCTCGATTGCGCCCCGCGGCGCCGTCCGGCCGCTCCCGAAGCCCGGAGCCGAAAATTCCGGCACCGGCAGGGCTTTGCGGTCCACCTTGCCGCTTGGGGCCAGCGGCAGCTCTTCGAGCAGCACAATCGATGCGGGAACCATATGCTCGGGCAAACGCTCGGCCAGGAAGGTCCGCAGGTCTCTGACCGTGGGAGCGCTGGTCTCCGCCCGCGAGACGACATAGGCCACCAGCCGGGCGGCGCCGGGAGCCTCGTCGCGCACCACCACCGCGGCATCTCTCACCCCGGGGTGAGAGGCCAGCGCCGCTTCCACCTCTCCCAACTCGATGCGGAATCCCCGCACTTTCACCTGGTGATCCATTCGACCGAGGAAGGCCACCGAACCGTCGGACAACAAACGGACCCGGTCTCCCGTCCGGTACAGCCGCCCGCCCGCCTCGCCGGACAGCGGATCGGGCACAAATCTCTCCGGCGTCAGCTCGGGGCGCTCATGATACCCACGCGCCAGGCCGGCCCCGCGCACAAACAGCTCGCCAGGCGCTCCGATCGGCACCGGCCCCAGGGCGGGGTCCAGCACCAACAGCCCTCCGTTGGCGATCGGGCGGCCGATCGGGATGCCCCCCGAAGGGTGGGGAGAGCCGCATTTCCAGAAGGCCGAGTCGATCGTCGCCTCGGTCGGACCATAGGTGTTGATCAGCTCGCGCCCACCGCAGGCGAAGAAACCATCGTACAGCTCCTGACCCAGCGCTTCACCACCGCTGAAGACTCGGCACAAAGGAGCGACCGCCCTGAAACCAGGCTCCTCGACCAGAGCGCGGAGCAGCGACGGCACGAGTTGGAGTGACATCAACCCCCAACGCGAGATCTCTGCCACCAGATAGGCGGGATCCCGCTGCCCTCCCGGCCGGGCCAGAACAAGCCGAGCCCCGGAGCTCAATGGGCCGAAAAACTCCCAGATCGACGCGTCAAAGCTGAACGAGGCCTGCTGGAGCACGGAATCGCCGGGACGGAGAGGAAAGTCCCGGGCCATCCAGAGAGTGTGGTTCACGATGGCGCTGTGCGACACCACCACTCCCTTGGGTCGCCCGGTCGAGCCCGAAGTGTAGAGAAGATAGGCCGCATTTTCCGGCGCCACGAGTACTTCCGGGGCTTCCGGCGGCTTTCGAGCGATGATTTCCCAGTCCCGGTCGAGATCGATTCGCAAGATGCCCGGCCCTGAACCCTCGCCCAACGCCTCGGCAGAGGCGGTATGGACAAGGATCGCTTTGAGGCCGGCGTCTTCGATCATGAAGGCCAGTCGGGAGCGCGGATAGGCGGGATCGAGCGGCAGATAGGCGGCACCGGCTTTGAGGACACCGAGCATCGCCATCACCATCTCAGGGCACCGCTCCATACACAGACCGACCCGCTCTTCCGGCCTCACCCCACGCTCTGCCAGAAAGCGCGCCAGCCGGTTGGCATACTCTTCGAGGCCGCCGAAGGTAACCATGACCTCCCCCAGGGCGACCGCCACGCTTCCAGGCCACAGGCGTGCATGGGACGAGAACAGCTCGTGCAGACAGACGGTTGGCAGATCCGTCCGGGTGTCATTCCACTCAGCCACAAGTTGGTGACGCTCGGGTGCAGACAACATCGAGAGCTCTTCCACCCGCGTCTCCGGCGCTCCCAGGGCCCCCTCCAGCAAAGTCTCGAAGTGGCCCACAAGCCGCTGAATCGTCGAAGCATCGAAGAGGTCCAGGCTGTACTCGAAGCCGCCTTGCAGACCATGGTCCCCTTCCCCAAGCCCCAAGGTGAGGTCAAACTTGGCCACTCCTGTCTCCAACCGCACCGGGCTCCACCGCAGGCCCGGCAGGTCCAGGGCCTCGGAGGGGTTGTTCTCCAGCGTAAACATCACCTGGAACAGTGGCGACCGCGCCAGATCCCGCTCCGGCGCGAGCTCCTCCACCAGCTTCTCGAAGGGCAGATCCTGGTGCGCGTAGGCGTCCAGGGTCACCTCTCGGACCCGGCCGAGAAACTCGCGGAAGCTCGGGGACCCGGGATGTCCACGCAGGTCGCCGCGCAGCACCAGCGTGTTGACGAAGAACCCGATCAGCCCCTCCGTCTCCAAGCGGTTGCGGTTCGCGATCGGGGCGCCCACCAGCAGGTCCGACTGGCTGCTGTGACGCGACAACAGCACCTCGAACATGGCGAGCAAAGTCATGAACAGAGTCGTTCCCTCTCGCCGGCTCAGCGCGACCAGGGCTACCGAAACGTGCTTGGGCAGCGCGAAGGCAGTGAATCGACCGCGGAGTCCTTGCACGGCTGGGCGCGGCCGGTCGGTCGGCAGCTCCAGAAAGCGAGGCGCCCATTTGAGGGCCGACCGCCAAAACGCGAGCTGCCTCTCCAACAGAGCGCCGGCGAGCAGGTTGCGCTGCCAGACGGCGAAGTCGGCGTATTGCACCGGCAGCTCCGGCAGCGGCGACGGCCGGCCTGCAACGGCTGCTTGGTAGAGCACTCCCAGCTCGCGCACGAAAACCGACATCGACCAGCCGTCGGAAACGATATGGTGAACGTTGAGAAGTGCGATGTGCTCGTCCGGCCGGAGCCGGAAGAGGATCATGCGGACCAGCGGCCCGCGGGCGAGATCGAACGGGCGCAGTATCTCCTGGTCCGCCAAGCAGGCGGCCTGCGCCTCCCCGGCAGCCCCCGGCAGCCCCGACAAGTCGACGACCGGCAGAGGCGGCCGCATCTGCGAAAGGATCACCTGGCGTGGCTGTCCCCCGTCGCTGGCGAAGACGGTGCGCAGAACCTCGTGGCGCCGCACGATCTCACCCAGGCTCGCCGCCAGAGCAGCCATCCCCAGCCGGCCGGAGAAGCGCACCGCTGCGGGGATGTTGTAGCTCGAGCTCCCCGGCTCGAGCTGATCGATAAACCAGAGCCGATCCTGGGCGAAGGAGAGCGGCAGGGGGGCCTCGCGGGAGGCGCGCAGGAGGGGCGGTGCCTTCTCTTTCTTGTCGTCCGTACCGCCCCTCTCGACTTGGCGGGCCAAGCCGGCGATCGTGGGCGCCTCCAGGAGAGCCCGGATCGGGAGAGCCACTCCGAAAACCTCTCGCAGCCGGGACACCACCCGAGTCGCCAGCAGGGAATGGCCGCCGAGCGCGAAGAAGCTCTCTCCCGCGCCGACCCGGCTGAGCCCCAGGACCTCACACCAGATCCCCGCCACGATCTCTTCGACCGGGGTGACGGCAGGCTTCCCGCCCGCAGCGTCCTCCGCCGGCTCCAGCTTCTCCAGGGCACGCCGGTCGGCCTTGCCGTTCGGGGACAGCGGGAGGGCATCGAGGAAAACAAATCCGGAGGGGATCATGGCTTCGGGCAGGAGCCCTGCAAGGAAGGCGCGCAGGCCTTCCCGGCCGTCGGTGCCCTCCGGGGTGGCCACCAGGCAGGCGACGAGCCGCTTGTCGCCGGCCGCAACCTCGCGCACCACCACCACGGCCGCGCCCACCTCGGGATGGCGCAGCAGCGCCGCCTCGATCTCTCCGAGCTCGATGCGGACACCGCGGATCTTGACCTGATGGTCGATTCGGCCCAAGTAGTGCACGGTGCCGTCCGGGAGAAACCGAGCCAGGTCGCCGGTACGATAGAGCCTCTCCCCTGGGGTCTCGCTGAAGGGGTCGGGCACGAAAGCCGCAGCGGTAAGGTCAGGTCGGTGGAGGTATCCCCGCGCCAGGCCGATCCCGCCGAGGAGCAGCTCACCGGGAGCACCGAGCGCCAGTGGCGCAGTGTGGCGGTCCACCACGTGCAGGCGGTGATTGGCGATCGGCCTGCCGATGGGAACGATGGCCGGCTCAGCCGGGCAGGGCCAGAAGCTCACGTCCACCGAGGCCTCGGTCGGACCGTACAGATTGTGCAATCCGGACCGCGGGAGCCGCGCCGAGAAACGCCGCACGAGATCCGGCGGCAAGGCTTCGCCGCTGGCCACGACCAGCCGGAGGGAGCTCAGGGATTCCAGGCCGGCCGTCTCCACGAAAGCCTGGAGCATCGACGGGACGAAATGGACGACGGTGATCCCTTCCCGGCGGATCAGAGCGGACAGAGCGGCAGGGTCCTTGTGCTCTTCTGGCCGGGCGAAGACCAGCCGCGCTCCGACCAGCAGCGGCCAGAAGAATTCCCACACCGAGACGTCGAAGCTGAACGGCGTCTTCTGGAGGACCCTGTCCTCCGGTGTCAGATCGTAGGTCTGCTGCATCCACAGCAGCCGGTTCACGATCCCCCGGTGCGGAATCATCACCCCCTTGGGCGTACCGGTCGAGCCGGAGGTGAACAGTACGTAGGCCAGGCCCGCTTCGCTGGCTGGACGAGCCGGAAGGTTTTCATCCCGGTCCCAGCTTTCCTCCCTGTCGAGCAGGACCACCCTTTCGCTCCGTCCGGGCAGCCGGCCGGCAAGCCTCTCCTGCGCGGCGACCACTGCGATGCCGGCGGTCTCGATCAGCACCGCCAGGCGTTCCGCGGGAAGGGCCGGGTCCAGCGGCACGTAGGCAGCTCCCGCTTCGAGCACGCCGAGCAGGCCGACGATCATCTCCAGAGAACGTTCGGCCAGAATCCCCACCCGTCCGTCCGGCTCAACACCGCAGGCGAGGAAATGCCGGGCCAGCGCGCGCGCGCGCCGCACCAATTCCCGGTAGGTCAGCGACTCCCCCTCGAAGGTCGCCGCCACAGCCTCCGGGCTCCTCTCCGCCTGCGCCTCTACGAGCTGGTCGAGGCGGAGCTCCGTGGGGTAGGCCACCGCCGTGTCATTCCACTCCAGCAAGAGCTGGTGCCGTTCCGCGGCGGACAACGCAGCGAGGCTGTAGTGCTGGCCCGAGCCGCCGTCCGCCTGCACGGCGGCGAGGACGGTGGCGAAACGATCCCGCAACAGGGCGAGCTGCGGTCTTGCCAAGCCTTCCGCCGGGCTCTGCAGCAGGAGAGACATCTCATTGCTGACCGGGGCCAGGTTGAAGTTGACGAACAGCCCGAAGTTGTTCGGCTCCTCCCGGAAGCTCCGTCCGATGATCTCCATGCCTTCCGAACGCAGCAGGTCTTCCGCGGCGTGAAAGTGCACGTAGTTGAAGAAGATCTCGAACAAGGGCTCGCCCCCCAAGCTCAGGTCCTCCTGAATGGCGGCCAGGGGGTAGCGGCGGAAGGGCAACGTCCGCCACTCGGCCTCGAACGCCGCACGGATCAGGTCGAGCCAGGTCCCGGGCGTAAGCTGAAGGCGCAAAGGCATCGAGTTGAGAAACAGGCCGTAAGCCTCGTCCCCTCCCTGGCTTTCAGGGCGGCCGTTGACCTGCATTCCGGTGAGCACGTCGGCCTGGCCACTCAGCAGGCTCAGCACCTTGAAGTGGACCGCGAGGAGCACCGACTTGAGCGGCACCTGCGCCTGGCGGGCCGACCGCTGCAGCGCCTCCACCTGCTCCGGCGGAATCGTCAGCCAAGCCTGCCGGTCGCCGTCCGCAGACCCGGAATCCGGCCAGCGCTGCAACCGGGCCGGTGTCACGCCGCGCAGATGCTCGCGCCAGAAATCCCGGCACGCCGGGGAGCCGAGCGCCGCCTGCTCCAGGGCGATGAAGTCCCGGAAGGTGGCGCCACCGGGAGGCACCGGAGGCTCGTCCTCGCCGTCGACGATCCTGTCGTGCTGCGTCAACAGATCGCGCAACAGCAGGGTCAGGCTCCAGCCGTCCAGGATGGCGTGGAGCTCGGTCACCGTAAAGCGGAAAACGTCGTCCTCCAGCCGATGAACGGCAAACCGCAGCAAGGCCGGCCGCGACAGGTCGAAGGCAGTGCGGCGCTCCGCCGCGACATATCGCCGGGCTGCTTCGTCCTGCTCGTCGGGAGAGAGCCCGCGCAGATCTTCCCAGCGAACCGGCAGCTCCGCCGTCGCGTGCACGAGTTGGAGCGGCTCCCCATAAGCGCTCAGGTGGAAGCTGGTGCGGAGCACCGGATGGCGGGCGACGACCCGCCGCACCGATTCGCCGAAGGCTCCGCGATCGAGCCGGTGGCGAAAGCAGAAGCTGTCGACGTTGTGGTACGGCAGCATCTCCGGCGCAAGCTGCATCTCGTAGATCATCCCGAGCTGCATCTTCGACATCGGATACGCGTCGACTCCGCCAGCGGGCAGAGCCGCCCGCACCGCCGCGGAGATCAGGCCGAAAGGCTGGGAAGCGGCGAGCACGCCGGCGATCCCTCCGGCGGTTTCGAGGTCCCGGGCCAACGGCCGGATCGCCTGATGCAGGAAGAGCTGCGGCAGGCTGAGGTCCAGGCCGCGCTCGCGGCCCAGGGCGAGGACGCGGATGCCGAGAATCGAGTCGCCTCCCAGGGCGAAGAAGTTGTCCTCCGCCCCCACCCGTTCGAGCCCCAGAGCCTCGGCCCAGATGGCCGCGAGCACCTCTTCCGTCATCCCTTCCGGAGCGACGAACGTAACGGTCTCGGCCGTTGTCGCGTCGACCGGCGGCAGGGCGCGGACGTCGAGCTTGCCGTGGCTGGTCAGCGGCAACTCGTCCAAGAGGACGAACCGCCGCGGGATCATGTATTCGGGAAGCAGGGTCGCCAGAAAGCTGCGCAAACCGGTCGTGTCCGGCGCGCTGCCCGAGCGGGGAACGGCGTAGGCCGCCAGCAGCAGGTCTCCCGCCTGGTCGGGCCGCGCGAGCACGACACAGCGGGAGACGTCCGCATGGGTCGCGAGAGCCGCCTGCACCTCGCCGAGCTCGACCCGGAAACCGCGGATCTGCACCTGATCGTCCAGGCGCCCGAGAAATGCGATCTGTCCGTCCGCCAGCAGCCGCGCGCCGTCGCCGGTCTTGTACAACCGCGCTCCGGGCTCCGCACCGAACGAGGAGGGGAGGAAGCGCTCCGCGGTGAGGTCCGGCCGGCCCAGATAGCCGCGCGCCAGGCCGGCTCCGCCGATGTACAGCTCGCCCGGAACCCCGAGGGGAACCGGCTCCAGCCGCCGGTCCAGCAGGTAGACCTGCAAGTCGGGGATCCCGACACCGATCGGGCTCCCCACGGAGAGGAGATCGAGATCGGCCGGCACGAGGGGCCGGTAGGTGACGTGCACGGTCGTCTCGGTGATGCCGTACATGTTCACCAGACGGGGACGCTCCGTGCCATACCGCTCGATCCAGGGCCGCAGAGCCTCGACGTCCAGGGCCTCGCCGCCGAAGATCACCGTGCGCAGCGAAAGAGGGGCGTGCGCGGGGGCTTCGGACTGCTCGAAACGCACGAGCTGGGCGAAGGCCGACGGTGTCTGGTTGAGCACCGTGACGCGCTCCACGGCGAGCAGCGAATGGAGGTCTCGCGGCGAGCGGCTCGTCCAATACGGCACCACGACCAGACGCCCGCCGTGCAGCAACGCCCCCCAGATCTCCCACACCGAAAAATCGAACGCATAGGAGTGGAACAGAGTCCAGACGTCGTCCGCGCCAAAGCCGAACCAGCAGGCCGTGGCGCTGAACAGACGCACCACGTTGCCGTGCGGGATCACCACCCCTTTCGGGGTGCCCGTCGAGCCGGAGGTATAGATAACATAGGCGCCGTTGCCGGGCGCGACCTTCACCTCGGGTGGAGTGTCCGGATTAGAGGCGAAACGCTCGCGGTCCCAGGTCACGGCGAGACCTTCCGGCAGGCGGTCCTCGAATCCCGCCTGGACGAGGACGAGGGCGAGGCCTGCGTCGCGGGCGATGAAGCTCAGACGTTCCTCCGGGTAGGCGGGGTCGAGGGGCACGTAGAGACCACCCGCCTTGAGCACACCCAGGATCGCCACCACCAGATCGGCGGAGCGCTCGAAGCACAGACCGACTCGAATCTCCGGCCCCACGCCGCGGCGCATCAAGCCTTGAGCCACCTGGTTGGCCGCCCGGTCGAGCGCACCGTAGGTCCATGCCGACTCTCCGGACACCGCGGCCACGGCCACGGCCGTGGGCCGCGCCGCCGCCTGCCGCTCGAAGAGGTGGTGGAAACAGCCGGTGGCGAAGTCCGGCACCGGCTCCCCCTCCGGCCGGCCGTGCCGGCCGGAGGTAAGCTCCTGTCGCTCCGCGGCCGAGAGCACCGGCAGGTCGGCCACCGCCGTCTCCAGGTCGGCATCCTCCGCCGCGGCGACACCGGCGAGAAGGTTGCTCAGATGGGCGAGCAGTCTGTCGATGGTCTCGCGGTCGAACAGCGCCGTCTTCGATTCGAGGAAGCCTTCGAGCCCCGACGGCGTCTCGCGCACGGCGAGGGTCAGCTCGAACTTGGCCGTCTGCGGATCCGGCTCGAACGTCTCGAAGGAGAGACCGGGGGCCAGGGGAGCCGGGGGAACCGAAGCGCTCTGATAGTTGAAAACCACCTGGTAAAGCGGAGTCCGGCCGGCATCTCGCTCCACCGCGAGCTCGTCAAGCAGGCGCTCGAAAGGGAGCTCCTGGTGTGCCTGCGCTCCCAGCACGGCGTCGCGGGACGCGGCGAGGAGCTCGCCGAACGGACGGCCGGCGTCGAACCGGACCCGCACCGGCAGGGTGTTGATGAAGAAACCGATCAGCGCCTCGATCTCGGGACGGGTACGGCCCGCGAACGGAGCTCCCAGCACGATGTCTTCCTGCCCTGAATAGCGGAAGAGCACCGCGTCGAGCGCGGCGAGCAGGGTGACGAAAGGAGTCGCCGACCGTCGTCGGCCGAGCGCCGCCAGCCGCTCCGCGAGCTCCTTCGGCCACCGGATCTCCCGCCGCAGGCCCGACTCGCTCTGCTCCCGTGGCCGCGGACGGTCGAGCGGCAACGTCAGCTCCGGAGCCTCCGCCAGGGCCTCCCGCCAGTAGGCGATCTCCCGGGTAAGCCGCGAGCCCGCGAGCTGTCCGCGCTGCCAGACCGCGAAATCGGCATACTGGACCGGCAGAGCCGGCAGCACCATCCCCAGATCGCGTCCTGCGCAGGCGGCAGGGTACAAAGCTCCCATCTCCGCCAGGAGAATGTCGTTCGACCAGGCATCGGACGCAATGTGGTGGACGTTGAGCAGAAGGACGTGGTCGCTCTCGCCGAGCCGCAGCAGGCTCGCGCGCAACACCGGCCCCCGGCACAGATCAAACGGCCGCCGCGCCTCCGCGGCGGCCCGGGCGAGCGCCGCCCGCTCCGGCTCTGCCTCCCCACCGAAATCCACTCTCTCCAGGACAAATGCCATCACGGGATGCACGGGGGAATGCACGGCCTGGACGGCGTCGTGCTCCTCGACCTCGTAGGCGGTGCGCAGAACCTCGTGCCGGCGGACGACCTCGCGGAGCGCCGCCTCCAGGGCGTCTGCCTGGAGCGGGCCGTGGAAACGTGCCGCACCGCTCAGGTTGTAAGCGGCGGATCCGGGAAGATACTGGTCGAGAAACCACAGGCGCTGCTGGGCGAAAGACAGTGGGAAACGGGACACCCCCGGCTGCCGCGGCAGGGCGGCGATCGGCCTGAGGAAAGCAGCGGCCTCGGCTGGAGCCGCCCCCACAGCTTGGCGGATGGCGCGCGCCAGACGGGCCACGGTCGGATGGTCGAATACCGCGCCCAGCGTCAGCTCGACGCCGAACGCCTGCTGCACCCGGTACATCAGCACCGTGCCGTTCAAAGAATGGCCGCCGAGGGCGAAAAAATCGTCCTCGACCCCGACCGCCTCGCGCCCCAAGGCTTCAGCCCAGAGAGCCGCCAGGCGGGCCTCTACTGCATCCTGCGGCGCCACCCTCTCGTGCGGAACGGCGGCCGCCGATGGCTCCGGAAGCGCCTTGCGATCGATCTTGCCGTTGGGCGTCAGCGGGAATCGTGGCAACGCCACCAGAAACGGCGGCACCATCGCCTCTGGCAGCAGGCGCCGGAGAAACACTTGCAACTCCCCCGTCGCTGGCGCCGGCTCCGCCGCGGGCACGAAATACCCGACCAGCCCCTGGCTCCCCGCCGCATCTGTCCGGACCGTCACCACCGCCTCGCGGACACCGGGATGCCGGCCGAGCACCGCCTCGATCTCGCCGAGCTCGATCCGTTGGCCCCGGATCTTGACCTGGTGATCGGATCGGCCCAGAAATTCGAGAACCCCACCCGCCAGGTAACGCGCCAAGTCACCCACCCGGTACAGGCGCCCCCCTGCCTCTGCGCCGAACGGGTCCGGCACAAACTTTTCCGCCGTCAGCGCCGGCTGGGCGTGATATCCCCGGGCGAGGCCGGCCCCCCCCAGATAGACCTCCCCTGCGATGCCGTAGGAGACCGGCTCCAGATCCTCGTCCACCACATAGACCTGGGTGTTCCCGATCGGCCGCCCGATGGGAGCCGACGCCCATGCCGGATCTCCCGGCCGCACCTCGTGCAGGGTCGACCAGATCGTCGTCTCGGTCGGACCATAGACGTTCCAGACACTGCCGCCCCCAGCCGTCAACGCCGCGACCAGCGTTGCGGGAAGAGCCTCGCCCCCGCACAGCACCCGCAATCCGGCAGGCCGCCTCCAGCCGGCACCGAGAAGCATCTTCCAGGTGCTCGGCGTCGCCTGCATCACCGTCACCGCCGAGCCCGCGAGGCGCGCCGCCAGACGCAGGCCGTCCCCGGCATCCTCCCGGGCCAGCAGCTCGATGCGAGCCCCCTCCGACAGCGGAAGGAACAGCTCCAGACCCGCGATGTCGAACGTGATCGTGGTCACCGCCGCAAGCACGTCGCACGCTGCCATTCCCGGCTGGCGGCGCATCGACTCCAAGAAGCTCACCACTGAGCCGTGGCAGATCTCGACACCTTTCGGCCGCCCCGTAGATCCCGAGGTGTAGATGACATAGGCCAGGTTGAAGGCATCTACAACGACAGCCGGAGGGCTTGCCGGAAACGCCGAGAGGTCGAGGGCGTCGAGATCCAAGACCTCGGCCTCCGCCGGCATCACAGGCCCGGGATCGAAACGCGAACGGCGAGCGAGCACCCAGCGGCAGCCGCTGTCCTCCAGCATCAGTCGCAGGCGCTCCGGAGCACCTTCCGTGTCCAGCGGCACATAGGCAGCGCCCGCTTTGAGCACACCCAGCAGAGCGGCCACCATCTCCTCCGATCGGGGCAGGCAGACGGCCACCCGGGACTCCGGACCCGCACCCCGCTCCCTGAGCAGGCGCGCCAAACGGTTTGCCAGGGCGTCGAGAGCTCCATAGGTGACCTCGACCGCGCCGGAGACCAGCGCCACCCGCTCACCGCACTTCCGAGCCTGCTCCTCAAAGAGCCCATGGATCGTCGTCCCCACGACCACCGTTTGCGTCGCGTTGACTCCCGCGAGCAGCTCCTCCCGCTGGCCGTGCCCGAGCAACGACAGGCGTTCCAGGAAAGCGTCTGGATGGGCGGCGGCGTCCGCCAGCAGCGCCGCAAGCTGGCCCGCCAGGATCACGATCTCGCTTTCGCCGTACAGGGACGAGTCGTAGTGAATCTCGGCCGTCAGGCCAGACCGGCTGCGCAAACATGACAGGTGCAGCGCGAAGCGGTCGAAGCACCCGTCAAGCCGCCGGAACGCGAGGTCCGTCTCGCGGAAGCCAAAGGCCAGAGGGAACCCCTGCGCGCTCCCGGCGGACGGGAAGAAATGGTCCTGGTAGACGGCGATCTCCGCGATGGCGCGGCGCAGGCGCCTGACCACATCCGACAAGCGGACATCCGCTCCCAGGACGGCGGCGACCGGCAGATACCGCGACAGTGGACCCACCAGCCGGGTGAGGGCCTCGTGCGCCCGGTTGTCGGCCTCCCACCCCAAGACCAGGCGGTCCCGGATCCCCAGACGCCAGGACAGGGTCAGCCAGCAGGCTGCCAGGAAAGCCGGGAGAGAAGCCGCGTCCAAGAGCCGCCCGGCGACGGCGAGGGCACGGGGGTCCACGGCCACACGGCGGGGGGCAAACGGCCCCGGCACCGGTCGCGGAAAGGCGAACGCCAGCCGGGCATCCCCCGGCTCCGGCAGGTCGAGGTGCCGCCAAAACTCCCTCCCCTCCTCCACCTCCTCCGATTCGATCAGGTCCCAGAGGACCTCCACGACCTCCGCGTATTGCAAGGCCGGAGGATCGTCCGGAAGACCGGAGCATGCCAGGGCGGTCTCTTCCGCAAGAATCACCAGAGAGGCCGCGTCCGCGCGCCGTGAAGAAACTGAAAGGAAAAGGATCCGCTGCTGCCGGGAGAGATCTACCAGAAACGCCGCGACGACATCGCCGCGGACGTCGAGCTTGCCCGCCTCCAGCGACGCCAGCTCAGCGTCCTGGGCTTCCGGAGCCAGGGAGGAGAGATCGATTTGAGAAAAGTGAAGAGGGACACCCGCTCCCAGAATGTCGTGGCGAGCGACGGCCTCCCGTAAGGCGTGCTCGATCAGGGACCCTTTTCCGTCTCCATCCAAGGCCAAAGAGCAGACGGTCCGGGCGCAGTCTCCAGGCAACCGGGCGGCGAGAATCTGCTGAGGCGAGAGATGGTGCGTAGTCGGGGCGGTCAAGCTCAAGTGATTCCTATCTGAAAAAGATCAAGTCGCGAGTCAAAGGGAAGCGGTGGTTTGCTGCAGGCTCGCGTCCGCAGGGTCGATCGGATCGCCAACTCCCGCATCAGGAACCTTCGCCTCCAGTGTCCGCAGCGCAGTCATCGAGGCCAGCAGGGTGGCGAGGACCATCAATGCACCGACGGAAACAAACAGCAGCGCGATGCCGCGGCCGGCCCCTACGCCGAGGACTCGGCCGATCGTCGGCGCCCAAACCCCACCTTCGGCCATCAGCGGCTCAACGACACGGTCTGCCAGCGGCCCGGCCAGCAGGCAAGCCAGCGGAAGCCCGATCCAACCGACCACCCGCCGCACCGAGAAGACTCTGCCCTGGATATCGGCCGGCACTTTCTTCTGCCAGATGGCTTGCGAGCAGGCAGACACGATCGGAGAAAAGAAGAGGAAAGAGAAGAGGGCGGCGGCGAAGAGAGCCGGCGACGGCCGCAGCCCGCCGGCAACAGCGCTCAGCCCGCACATCACCTGGCTGCACAGCACGCCCCAGATCAGCCGCCGCGGCCCTCCCCATGCCGTCATCAAGATACTGCCCGCCAGCATGCCGACGCCGCCGATCGACATCAAAACGCCCAGTTTTGCCTCGGAGACGAAATGGAGAGCCATGGGCGCTCCCAGGACCATGATGAAGCCGAGGAAGAAATTGGCGATTCCCTGAAAAATCAATAAAGCGAACAACGGCGGCCTCGCGCGCAGGTAGGACCAGCCGAAGACCGCCTCGCGCAAGAGCGAGCCGCGCGCCTTGAGACCCTCCGCCGAGACCGGGGCCTTGGGAATGCGCGCGATCCACAGCGTGACCAGCGCTGCGAAGAAGGTGAGGAAATCGATCAGTACCACCCCTTCGAAGTGGACCTGGCTCAGCAGGACACCGCCCAGCGCCGGCGCCACGAGTTGGGAGGCCGCGACACTCATTTCGCTCATCCCCCCTGCCCGCGCCAGATCCTTCTTGTCGACCAGGACGGTCACTACCGCTCCGAAGGCAGGGATCTGGAATGCACCATAGAGACTCGCTGCGATCATCAGGACGTAGACGTGCCAGAGGGCGAGATGGCCCGACTTCGCCAAAACCAGGAGAGCCAAGGCACTCAGCGCGGCTCCGGCGTCGCTCAGAATCAGCGTCCGGCGGCGGTCCCAGCGGTCCACCAGGGCACCTGCAAACGGTGACAGCAACAAGCCCGGCAATTCCGCCAGCAGGGCTGTCAGTGCGAACAGGGTCACAGACCGGCTCCGCTGGTAGACCCAGATCCCGATCGCAAACCCCGACAAATGGCTGCCGAGCAATGAAACGAGCTGTCCAGCCCAAATAAGAATAAAGGTGCCCATGTTTGCTTATATGAAAGGTTGCACCGAGGGCCTCGATGGTCAAGGCGAGCTTATCATTCTTCCCTGGCTGGCCTGAACAGAATCGGCTACACTGGCGTGTGCCAAAAAGAAAGGGCGATTGGCCAGCGTGAGCACCTCTTCGTCGCAGAAAGAAGGCGCCCTGAGGCTGCCCTATGGCACCGTTCGCACAGAATGCTGCCTCCGGGTGGCGGGGTGCGATTCCGCCAGTTTGCTTCGGTCGGCTTTTCGCGAGGTGGTGGAGGCTTACGAGATCCTGCATCCGGCCGGCCAAGCTCCGGAGCTCCACGTTGTCGATTTGTGCGCCTTGCATCCGGAGGCTCTCCACCGCGCGGCTGAGTCCATCGCGCTGGAGCCCCTCCCGCTCTCTCCTGAAAACGGCACTGTCCTCCGGGCGGCCCTCATCCAACTGAACGGAGAGCTCTGCCTGTTGCGGCTCGACGCCTCGGCGCTCTCCGCCGACCGCGCCTCCCTTGAGATCCTGGCCGCCGATCTCGCCCGGGCGTGCGCCGCGCTCAGCGGTGGAAGCGTGGAGCTTCCAGAGGAGGCCCCTCCTTACAGCGCGGTCTCCGCCGTCCTCCTGGATCTTCTCGAAGCCCCCGAGGCTGAAGAGGCGCGCGAGTATTGGCGGGCATTTGACCTGACGGCGCTCGCCGAGGCGAAGATCGCCTTCGGCCGCTCGCTCCCGCCAGGCAGGGCCGAGCGGCTGCGGTCGGCTCCGGTTCCGCTCGCCGGGTCGCCTCCGGCGGCCGGCCAGGGCCTCACCCCGTTCCTGCTCGGCGCCTGGATCGTCCTGCTCTGGCGGCTGGGAGGCGATGACCGGGTCCCCCTAGGCGTCGTGCTGGACGGGCGTGGGCAGCCGGAGCTCGTCCGTGTCGTCGGTCCCCTGGCGCGTTGTCTGCCGGCGGTTTTCGCCGTCCGCTCCGGGCTGCGCTTCCGCGACTTGGCCGCACAGGTGCGAAGCGCGCTCCGCGAACAGGCCGAGTACCAGGACTTCTTCCACGTTCCGGACTCCGACGGAGCCGGAGAGGCCTGGTTCCCCTTCGCCTTCGACCTCCACAGCACGGGCTCCCTGCCGGCGGCGGGCCGGCTGCGCCTCGCGATCCAAAGCCTGGGCTTCCGTCTCGACCGGTGCGGGCTGCGCCTGAGCGGTCTCGAGCATCCGGGAGGCCTGGTCTTGGAGATCGTCTACGATTCCGGGCGCTACCTGGCGAGCGAAGCGTATGCCCTTGCGGATCAGCTAGCCGGCCTTCTCGCGGACGCTGCAGCGCGGCCCGCCGCAGCCGTCGAGTCGCTCTCTCTGTTCACCCAGGCACAGCGGCAGGCGCTCCTGGTCGACTTCAACCGCGCCCCCATGGACCTGCCGGAGACGGCGCTGACGGGACTTTTCGCCGCTCAGGTGGCGCGCACTCCGCAACGGACCGCCCTGGTCTGCGGCGACGAGCGGATCACCTATGCCGAGCTGAGCCGTCGCACTGGCAGATTCGCCCGCGAGCTGCGCCGACTCGGCGTCGGGCCGGAGGAGACCGTGGCGGTCTGCCTGCCCCGATCCACCGGGATGGTGGTCGCGCTGCTGGCCGTGCTCAAGGCGGGAGGTGCCTATGTTCCTCTCGATCCCGACCTCACGGCAGAGCGCCTGCGCCTCATGCTCGCGGACAGCGGCAGCCGCTTTCTGCTCACCTCGCGCGCCGCGAGCTTGCCAGCCGATCTGGAGTCGAGCCTGCCGCCGGGCGGCCTCCGGCTCGCGATCGAAGATTGCGATCCCGCCGACGCAGCAGACAGCGGCGATCCGGAGTGGCCCGTCGACCCGGACTCCCTGGCTTACGCGATCTACACTTCAGGGTCCACCGGCAAGCCCAAGGGCGTTGCCGTCACACACCGCGCGCTGGTGAATTTCCTCCTGTCCATGCTCCGCAAGCCTGGGATTGCGGAAACGGACGTCCTCGCCGCGGTGACCACGATCTCCTTCGATATCGCGGGTCTGGAGCTCTACCTCCCTTTGCTTGCGGGTGCTCAGGTCCTGCTGGTTTCGCGCGAGGTCGCGGCCGACGGCTTCCGCCTGGCCCGCCTCCTGGACAGCGGGGAGCCCACGATCCTCCAGGCCACGCCGAGCACCTGGAAGATGCTGTTGGCGACCGGCTGGAAACCGCGCCCCGGCCTGCGCATGCTGTGCGGCGGCGAAGGATTGCCTGCTGCGCTCGCAAAGGAGCTGACCGCGGGCTGCGAAGGGCTCACTTTGTGGAACCTCTACGGGCCGACCGAGACCACGATCTGGTCGACGGCGCTCGCCGTAAGAGCCGGCGACCTCGAAGCGCGACGTACCACGGTGCCGCTCGGCCGCCCGGTCGCCAACACGGCGCTCTACCTGCTGCGCCAGGACCTTGAGCCGGCCGCCTGGGGAGAACCGGGCGAGATCTATCTCGGAGGGGCCGGACTGGCCCGCGGCTACCTCGGCCGGCCGGACCTTAGCGCCGAACGGTTCCTGCCCGATCTCTTCAGCGCTGCGCCGGGGGCACGGCTGTACCGTGTCGGAGATCTCGCCAGGCTCCTTCCCGGTGGAATATTGGAGTTCCTCGGCCGCACCGATCATCAAGTCAAGGTGCGGGGCCACCGCATCGAGCTTGGGGAGATCGAGGCCGTGCTCTGCCGCCACGGAGGCGTGGCCGAGGCTGCGGTCACCGCCCGCCCCGATGCTTCGGGCGGCCAGCAGCTCGCCGCCTTTTTCGTTCCGGCCGCGGCGGACGACGTGCCGTCAGCCGCGGATCTCACGGCCTTCTTGCGCCGTTTTCTCCCCGAGCCCATGGTGCCTTCGGCCCTCCTGCCACTCTCCCGGCTGCCCTTGACCCCGAACGGCAAGATCGACCGCCGTGCCCTGGCCGGCATCGAGATCTCCCGGCATCCATCGGCCGGCTCCCAGGAGCCGAGCGGAGACACCGAGGTGCGCCTCGCGGCCCTCTGGCGAGAGGTGCTCGGCCTCGAACGGATGGGGGCCCAGGACGGCTTCTTCACCCTCGGCGGCCACTCGCTCACCGCCACCCTCCTGGCCCACCGTGCCGGCCAGGCGTTCGCGGTCGACCTGTCGCCCGCCGCCATTTTCCAGCACCCGACGATCGCTGGCCTCGCCCGGGAGATCGAAGCGCGGCAAAGGGAGAGCCCCGCGGGTACCGTCGCCGCGCAGCCCCGCACCGGCGCGGCGCCGCGCTTCCCCCTCTCCTTCGCGCAACAGCGGCTCTGGTTCATCCAGCAGTACCTGCCGGAATCGCCGGCCTACAACCTGGCCGGCGTCGCCCGCTTCCGGGGACCGCTCGATGCCGGCGCGCTCGCCGCAGCCCTTGGTGGGGTCGTGGACCGGCATGAGGTCCTGCGTACCACCTATGAGACCGACGGCGAATCGGCGGTCCAGGTGATCCATCCGTCCGGGGACTTGCACCTGGCGGTGATCGATCTGGCCGGAGAATGTGACCCGGAGGCGGCGGCCCTGGCCCGGATCGCCTCCGAGGTGCGGCGGCCTTTCGATCTGCGCGGCGGCCCGGTCCTGCGCGCGAGCCTCCTGCGCCTGGCGGCCGAGGAGCATCTCTTCCTCCTCGAGATCCACCACATCGCCTCCGACGCCTGGTCGAACGACATCCTGATGGCGGAGGTGACCGTGCTCTACGGAGCCGCCCGGGCCGGGAGAGAGACGGCCACGGCTCTGCCGCCACTGCCCGTTCAATACGCCGACTTCGCCGTCTGGCAGCGAGCATGGCTGACTGCGCAGAGACTGGAGGGCCAGATCTCCTACTGGCGAACGACTCTGGCCGAGGCGGAGCCCCTCCAGCTCCCCTCGGACCGGCCGAGACCCAGGCGCCAGAGATTCACCGGCGAGCGTTTGCCGCACGCCATTCCCGCCCCCCTGCCCGAACGCCTGGCGGAGATCGGCCGCCGCGCCGGCGCGACCCCCTTCGCCGTCCTGCTCTCTGCTCTGGGCATCCTCCTCCACCGCCATTCCGGACAGGACGACATCGTGCTCGGCGCGCCGTTCACGGGACGGCTCCGGCCCGAGGTCGAGCGCCTGATCGGTTTTTTTGTCAATACTCTGCCGCTACGCCTCAGGTTCGGCGTCGGCGCTTCTCTCGGCACGGTGCTGGATGCCGCGCGGGAGATGGTCCTGGGGGCTCACACCCATCAGGAGCTTCCCTTCGAGCGCCTGGTCGACGAGTTGGCGATCGAGCGCGAGCCGGGCCGCACCCCCGTCTACTGCGTGGTCTTCAATTATCAAGGAGCCGCCGAGACTCTGCCGGGCTTGGAACCGGCATTGAGCTGCGAGCTCGTGGAGCCCGACCCGGGGACCTCCAAGTTCGACCTCACCCTCGCCCTGCAGGAGACGCCCGGCGGGCTGCGCGGATTCCTTGAATACGACACCGGCCTCTTCGATCCGGGAACGGCCGCGCGCCTCGCCGCCGGTTTCACCACCCTGTTGGCCGGCATCGCCGCCTGTGCTCCGGACCTCTCGCAGTCTCCTTCCGAGCTGCCCCTGCTCTCCCCGGCCGAATTCGCCCAGCTCACCTCCGGACGCCTCCTCGCTCCGGTGCCGGCCGCCGTTCCGGCAGCCGGCGGGGCGGCGGACGACCTCCTGCACCTGATCTTCGCCCGGCGGGCGGCGGAGCATCCGGAGCGGATCGCCGTGCGTTCTGGAGACCGGTCGCTCAGCTACGGCGCGCTGGATCGCCACGCCAACCAGGTGGCTCACTTCCTGCGTTGCCGGGGCGTCGGTGCCGAGACCCGGGTCGGCCTCTGTTTCGAGCGCTCCTTCGAGCTCCTCGTGGCCCTCCTCGGCGTGCTCAAGGCCGGCGGCACTTATGTGCCGCTCGATCCCTCCTCACCGGAGGAGCGTTTGAGCTTCATCGCCCGCGATGCGGGCCTGTGCCTCGTCCTTGCCCAGGCGGAGAGCGCGGAGCGCTTCCCCGCCGGCCTCGCCGTCGCCTGGGACGAAGAGCTTTTCAGACGGCGGCCTGCCGCTGCTCCGGACATCCCCGAGGACGGCGGCTGCGCCGCGTACATCATCTATACCTCGGGCTCCACCGGCCGGCCGAAAGGGGTGGTCGTCCCGCATCGCAACGCCGCCCGCCTCTTCCGTTCCACCCAGGGCTGGTTCGGCTTCGGGGACGACGACGTCTGGACCCTCTTCCACTCGTATGCCTTCGACTTTTCGGTGTGGGAGATCTGGGGAGCGCTGTTGCACGGCGGCCGCCTGGTCGTGGTGCCCTACTGGACGAGCCGCTCGCCCCGCGACTTCTACGCTCTGCTCGCCGCGGAGGGAGTGACCGTCCTCAACCAGACGCCGTCGGCCTTCGCCCAACTGATCCGCGCCGAGGCCGATGCGGGCCTGCCTCCGGCAGCCCTCTTTCTCCGCTACGTCGTCTTTGGCGGCGAGGCGCTCGACGTCAAGACCCTGGAGCCCTGGATCCAGCGGCACGGCGACTCCCATCCGCGGCTGATCAACATGTTCGGCATCACCGAGACGACGGTGCACGTCACCTGGCGCCCGATCGTCTCTGCGGACCTCCTGTCCGCCGTTCCGGGAAGCCCGATCGGCGTCGCCATCCCCGACCTTTCGCTCTACCTGCTGGATGCTGCGATGGGCCCTGTTCCGCTCGGCGCCGGCGGCGAGCTGTACGTCGGCGGCGCCGGGCTGGCGCGCGGCTACCTGAACCGGCCCGACCTCACCGCGGAGCGCTTCGTGCCCTCCCCCTTCGAGCTAGAAGCCGGGGCGCGGCTGTACAAGACCGGCGACGGAGCCCGCCTCCTTGCCGGCGGCGAGCTGCTCTTCCTCGGCCGCCTGGACAACCAAGTGCAGATCCGCGGTTTCCGCGTCGAGCTGGGGGAGGTGCAAGCCACTCTCGCCGCACATCCGGCGGTGCACCAGTGTGCCGTGCTGGCCCTCCCCACCCGCGAAGGCGGTCTCGAGCTCGGGGCCTATCTAGTTCTGCGGTCCGGCGGGACGGACATCGCCGGCTTGCGGCGTTTTCTCGCCGGCCGACTCCCCGACTACATGATTCCACGGCGATTCACTCTCCTCGCCGAATTCCCGGTGACCAGCCACGGCAAGCTCGATCTGCGGGCGCTGCAACGGGGGAAACCGGTGGAGGTCCGGGAGGCTCGGTTCGCCGCTCCGGAAGGCGCTGTGGAGGAAGCGCTCGCCGCCATCTGGGCCGAAGCCCTGGGCGCCGAGAAGGTCGGCCGGGACGACAACTTCTTTCTCCTCGGCGGCGACTCGATCCTCAGCATCCAGGTCCTCGGGCAAGCCCGCGAGCGCGGCCTCACGATCACTCTCCAGCAGCTCTTCGAGCACCAGACGATCCATGCCCTGGCGCGGGAGATCACCACCGAGCCCGCCCTGCCGGCCGAAGCGGCGCAACCTTTCGATCTGATCTCCCCGGAAGTGCGAGCCCGGCTGCCCGCCGGCATCATGGACGCCTACCCGCTCTCCTGGCTGCAACTGGGGATGATCTACGAGATGCAGCTCCAGTCCGAAGATCCCCCGTACCACAACGTCGACAGCGTCGGCTATCGCCTGCGCATCGACCGGCCGGCCTTCGAGACGGCGGTGGCATGGGCGGTGGCACGGCATGCCGTGCTGCGCACGAGCTTCCATCTCACCGGCTACGGCGAGGCCTTGCAACTCGTCCATGCCACCGCGGAGCTGCCCCTGCTGTGGCAGGACTTGCGCGGCCTGCCGCCGGCTGCGCAGGAGGAGGTCCTCCGCGACCATGTTGCCGCAGAACGCCGGCGGCTCTTCGACCTCTCCCGCCCTCCCTTGCTGCGCTTCGCGCTCCACCAACTCGCGGATGACTTCTTCCGCTTCACGGTGACCGAGTTCCACCCCATCCTCGACGGCTGGAGCCTGACGATGCTCCTGCGCGACATCTTCACCGCGCACGAACGGCTCGCCACCGGGTCCGCCGCGAGCGATGAGCCGCCGCCGCGGGCCGGCTTCAAGGATTTCATCCGTCTCGAGCGGGCTGCCATGGGCTCCGAGGAGTCGCGGTCGTTCTGGCAACAGACCCTCGCCGGTCGGACACCGGTAAAGCTGCCTCGCTGGCCCGCCTTGCCGGAGAGCGGTGCCCGCACCGGCGTCCGCGAAGCGAGGTATACGGTCGTCCCAGCTCAGTTGGACCGCTTGAAGAAGCTAGCCCGGCGCGCCCGGGTGCCGCTCAAGTCGGTCCTCCTCGCCGCCCACGCGAACGTCCTGGGCTTCCTCACCGGAAGCTCCAGCGTGGTGACCGGGGTGCAGCTCAACGGCCGGCCCGAGGTCGAGGGCGGCGACAGGATTTGCGGCCTGTTCCTCAACTCCCTCCCGCTGCGTCTCGACGCGGGCGCCGGGAGCTGGCTCGAGCTGGCGCAACGGTCGTTCGCCGCTGAGCTGGCGAGCCTGCCGCACCGCCGTTTCCCGATGTCCGAGATCCAGCGTCTTTTCGGCCGGGGAGGGCCGCTCTTCGAGAGCTTCTTCAATTACGTCCACTTTCATGCCGCCGAGGAGGTCTTCGCGACCGGCGAGCTGGCCGTCGAGGGGGAGAGCGTCCACTGGGAGCCGACCCACTTCCCGTTCTCGGCCGACTTCAACTTGAGCTCGCGGGCTTCGACCCTGACCGTGACCCTGCAAAGCGCCGGCGACGGCTTCCCGCAGACCCAGCTCGACGCTGTCCTGACCTACTACAGGCAGGCCCTCGCGAGCATGGCTGACGGCGCCGAAAGCGAGGGAGCTCCCCGCGGTCTCCCCTCTCTCCTCCCCGGCGCCGAGAGAAGCTGGCTCCTCGCCGCTTGGCGCGGCGAGGAGGCGGCCGAAGACGGCGGCGCCTCCTTCCCACAGATCTTCGCCGCGCAGGCACGGCGGACGCCCTCTGCGGTGGCGCTGGTCCAAGGGGACTGCGCCATGACCTACGGCGAGCTCGACCGGAGATCGAGCCAGGTCGCCCACCACCTGATCGCCCTCGGCGCCGGTCCCGAGGCCACTGTGGGTCTCTGCGTGGAGCGCTCCCTCGCGCTGATCATCGGGATTCTCGGCATCCTCAAGGCAGGCGGCGCCTATGTCCCGCTGGATCCCAGGTATCCCGAAGAGCGCCTGCGCCACATGCTGGCGGACTCCGGTGCCCGGGTGCTCCTCACCCAGGAGAGCCTGGCCCCCCGCCTGGCCGGTCTCGGAGCACCGGCGGTCCTTCTCGACTCTCAGGAAGCCGAGATCTCCCGCCGGCCGGAGACGCCGCCGGAGGTTGCGCTCTCTCGTCTCCACCTCGCCTACGTGATCTACACCTCCGGCTCGACCGGGCTGCCGAAAGGAGTCGGCATCACTCACGGCTCGCTGTCCGGCTTCGTGCGCGCCGTGCACCGGGACTACGGCATCCGGACTCGGGACCGGGTCCTGCAGTTCAGCTCCATCAGCTTCGACATCTCGGTCGAGGAGATCTTCCCCACCCTGGCCTGCGGCGCCACGGTCGTGCTCGCCGGGCGCCATCTGCTCGCCGGCGGACAGATGGTGGAGCTGATCGCCGCGCAGGCGGTCACGGTGGTCGACCTGCCGACCTCCTACTGGCACGTCTGGACCGGAGAGCTGCATCGCTCGAGCACCGTGCTGCCGGAGTGCCTGCGCCTCCTCATCGTGGGGGGCGAACGGGCGAGCGCGGCCGTGCTGCGGGCATGGTTGGAGCTCGCGCCTTCCGGCTGCCGCTTTCTGAACAGCTACGGCCCGACCGAAACCACGGTGGCCGCCACCCGCTTCACCGTCGCCCCGCCCGGGACCGATCACGGCCTAGTGGATCTGATGCCGATCGGGCGCCCGCTCTGCAACAGCCGTGTCCTGCTCCTCGACGCCGCGATGTCGCCGGTGCCGACCGGGATCCCCGGAGAGCTGTACATCGGCGGGTCCGGGCTCGCCCGCGGATACCTCGGCCAACCCGGCTCGACGGCCGAGCGCTTCGTCCCCGATCCCTTCCCCCCGGAGGAGAGACCGGGTGAGCGCATCTATCGCAGTGGAGACCTCGCACGGACGCTGCCCACCGGCGACCTCGAATTTACCGGCCGGATGGACTTCCAGGTCAAGATCCGCGGCTTCCGTGTCGAGACGGCCGAGGTGGAGGCCGCCCTCGAACGCCATCCCGGGCTCGACAGCGCGGTGGTGACGACGTGGGAAGCCGGGGCCGGGAACCAGCTCCTAGTCGCCTATGTGATAGCCGCCGGCCAGCCCTTGTCCACGGCGGAATTGCGCGAGACCCTGGTCCGCAACCTGCCCGAGCACATGATCCCCGCTCTCTTCATAGAGCTCCCCAGCCTCCCTCTGACGGCTCAGGGCAAGGTCGACCGCTCGGCTCTCCCGCCGCCGCAGCCCGGCCGCGACCGGAGCCTCGAATACGTCGCTCCGCGCACTGCCGCCGAAGAGCTTCTCGCCGGGATCTGGGCTCAGATCCTGGGGGTGCCGCGGGTCGGGGCGGAGGACCGGTTCCTCGACCTCGGAGGGCACTCGCTGCTGGCGATCCAGGTCGCTTCCCGTGTCCGCGATGCCTCCGGCGCCGCCCTCGGGCTCAAGGGACTGCTCGAAAACCGCTCCGTGGCCGAGCTGGCCCGGTCGATCGGCCCGCCGGCCGCGCAAAGCCCGGCGCCGGCGATCCCGCGAGCTCCCGCCGGCGTCGATCTTCCGCTCTCTTTTTCCCAGGAACGGCTGTGGTTCCTCGACCGGCTCGATCCCGGCAGCGCGGTCTACAACATGCCGTTGGCGCTGCGCGTCGAGGGCGATCTGCGCGTCGACCTTCTGCGCCGCTGTTTCACCGCCATCGTGCAGCGCCATTCCGCCCTGCGCACGCGGTTCGCCGCGCAGGACGGCAGGCCGCGGCAGATCGTCGAGGAGCCCGGCGAGGTACCCCTGCCCCTCGTCGACCTGCGGGGGCTCGCGGCGGAAGACGGCGAGCGGCAGGCGCGGCAGCAGATGGGCGAGGCGGCCCAGGTGCCCTTCGACCTCCGGACCGGCCCACTGTTGCGGCTGACTCTGCTGCTCCTCGAGGAGCGCCGGAGCTTTCTGTTTCTCAACATCCACCACATCGCCTCCGATGGCTGGTCGATGCTCGTCCTGGCGCGCGAGCTGGCAGCTCTCTATCCCGCGTTCCTCCGCGGCGAGGCTCCTCCCCTGCCGGAGTTGCCGGTCCAGTACGCCGATTACGCCTGGTGGCAGCGGCAGGAGGAACAGGAGGCGCGGACTCGGGAGCACCTGGAATTCTGGGAGCGGGGCCTCGCCGGGGCAGCGGCGCTTCAGCTCGCCACCGACCGGCCCCGGCCCGCCGTGCAGACTCATACCGGCCGCAACGTTCTCTTCCGGCTGCCGGACACCGTGGCAGCGTCGGCCGCCAGCTTCGGGCGGCAGGCGGGAGCGACCCCGTTCGTGGTCCTCCTCGCCGCCTTTGCAGTGCTCCTCTACCGCTATTCGCACCAGAGCGACCTGTCGATCGGCACGCCGGTCGCCAACCGTGACCGCTCGGAGCTCGAGCCTCTCGTCGGATTCTTCGTCAACACCCTCGTCCTGCGTCTCGCACTCGACGGCGAGCCCGGCTTCGGCGCGACCGTCTCCCGGACACAGGCCGCGGCGATCGAGGCGTTCGCACACCAGGAGGCACCGTTCGAGCAGGTGGTGGAGCGGCTGCACCCGGAGCGCGACCTCAGCCGGTCGCCTTTGTTCCAGGTCCTGTTTTCTCTCGCCGAAGTGACCGCGAGCCCCGAGGCCGCCCGCGTCGAGCTGCCGGGTGTGACCCTGGTGGCCCAGCCGCTCGCGGAGCGAGCCGCCAAGTTCGACCTCTCGCTCGAGATGGTGCGCGACGACGCTGCGCTGAGCGGTAGCTTCGAGCACAACAGCGACCTCTTCGACCTGGTGACGATCGAGCGGATGGCATTGCACGCCTCTCAGCTTCTCGCCGCGCTGATCGACCGTCCGGACGCGCCCGTCGCCACCCGGCCGCTCCTCGGTGCCGCGGAGATCCATCAGACTGTCATGGAGTGGAACGACACACGAGCTGAACGGCGGCACCGACCGGGTGTCCACACGCTGTTTGAGGAAAGGGCGGCGAAGGCGCCGGAGGCCCTGGCTCTGCAAAGCGGCGACGCCACCTTCTCCGCCGGGGACCTCGATGCCGCAGCCAACCGCCTTGCTCACTTCCTCCACGGGCAGGGGGTGGGACCAGAGACTCTGGTGGGCCTCTGCCTTGAGCGGTCGCCAGAGATGATCATTGCTCTCCTCGCCATCTTCAAGGCCGGGGCCGCCTACCTGCCCATCGATCCCCAGGCACCCCGCGAACGCAGCGAATTCATGGTCCGCGATTCCGGCTTGTGCTGGCTCCTTACCGCTGGCGGCGCCGCCCCCGCGGGGCTCGCCGCCCGCACTCTCGACCTCGTCCGTGACTGGGATCGCTTCGCGGACCACCCGGGCACCCCACTCGATGGCGGCCATGATCCGCAGCGGCTCGCCTACGTCATCTATACGTCCGGCTCCACGGGCCGGCCGAAGGGGGTCGCCGTCTCTCACGCTGCGATGGTCAATCACAGCCTGGCGGCGGCGGAGCTGTTCAGGCTGGGGCCGGGAGACCGCGTGCTGCAGTTCTGCTCGCTCGGCTTCGACGCCTCCATCGAGGAGATCTTTCCGAGCCTGGCCACCGGCGCAGCCCTGGTGCTGCACCCACACCGGCACGGGCTTTCCACCTCCGAGCTGCTCGGCGTGGTGGCAAGGCACCGGATCACTGTGCTCGACCTGCCGACCGCGTACTGGCAGACCCTGGCACAGGACATCGGCCGTCTAGGGGAGGAGGTCCCGCCGACCTTGCGCCTGACGGTGGTGGGCGGCGAGAAGGCCGATCTGTCCACCCTCTCGCTCTGGCGCCGGATGGATCGGGGCGAGGGTAGGTGGATCAACACCTACGGACCGACGGAGGCCACGGTCTCCGCCACCGCGTATCCCGCATATCCGACATCGCGCGGCACCGCGCTTGCGGCCGTCCTGCCGATCGGCAGACCGCTGGACAACTACAGCGCCCACCTCCTCGACCGGCGGGCCCTCCCCGTCCCAATCGGCGTCCCGGGCGAGCTGGCCCTGGGCGGCATCGGCCTGGCTCGAGGCTATGTCGGCGATCCTCGCTTGACCGCCGCTCGCTTCATCCCAGATCCCTTCTCCGGCCTCGCCGGCGAGCGCCTTTACCTCACCGGCGATCTGGTCCGGTTCCTGCCCGACGGTAACCTGGAGTTCCTCGGGCGCACCGACTCGCAGGTCAAGGTCAGAGGTTTCCGGGTGGAGCTGGGAGAGATCGAGGAGGCCCTGCTCCGGTTTCCTGCGCTCGATGGAGCCGCCGTCATTCCACAGCCGGAGCCCGGAGGAGCAGTCCGCCTCGTCGCCTATGCCGCGGGGGCGGATCTGCGGACCGCGGAGCTCCGGGCCTTCCTCCGCGAACGGCTGCCGGAGTTCATGGTCCCCTCCACCTTCGTGATCCTGGAGGCGCTGCCACTGACCTTGAACGGCAAGGTGGATCGCAACGCCCTGTCCCGCATGATCTTGAAGCCCTCCGCCGAGACCACCGGCGAAAAGCCGCGAGGAACGCCGGCCGAGGAGATGGTGGCCGGGGTCTGGGAGGAGGTGCTGGGCCTGGACCGGGTAGGGGTGAGCGAGAGCTTCTTCGAGTTGGGCGGCCACTCGCTGCTCGCCACCAGCATCGTGTCACGGCTGGGCCGCATCTTCGGGGTCGACCTGCCGGTGCGCGCCCTCTTCGAAGCACCGACGGTGCGTGAGTTGGCCCACAGACTCGAAACGGTCCGCTCGCGAGGGGAGCAGGAGATGCCGCCGCCGATCCTGCCGGTGAGCCGGGAGCGGGAGAGGCCGCTGTCGTTCGCCCAGGAGCGGCTCTGGTTCATCGATCAGCTCGATCCGGGGAACGCCTCCTACAACATCCCGGATGCGGTCCGTTTCTGGGGCCGCCTGGACGTCGCGGCGCTGACCGCGAGCCTGTGCGAGATCGTGCGCCGCCACGAGGCCCTGCGAACGGTTTTCGCCAGCGATGCAGGGCATCCCCGGCAAGTGATCCGGCGGGAGATGGAGCAGCCTGCCCCCGGAGCTCCCGTCATCGACCTCTCCGGCCTGCCGGAGACCATTCGGGAGGATCGAGCGTCCCACCTGGCAGCCGAAGAGTCGGTCCGCCCGTTCGATCTCTCCCGCGGACCGCTGATCCGCCTGGTCCTGTTCCGGCTCCGTCCGGACGAGCACATCGCGCTGCTCAACCTGCACCACATCATCTCTGACGGCTGGTCGACCGCGGTCTTCTTGCGCGAGTTGGGGCTGCTGTACCAGACGGCACTCTCCCGCCGGCCCTCGCCATTGCCGGAGCTTGCGGTCCAGTACGCCGACTTCGCGGTCTGGCAGCGGAGCTGGCTGTCCGGTTCCGTGCTGGAAGGACAGCTCGCCTTCTGGCGCGCAGCCCTCGAAGGCGCGCCGCAGGTGCTCGAGCTTCCCCTGGACCGGCCACGTCCGGCAGTGCCCGCCACCCGCGGCGGCGCCGCGTCTCGCTCTCTGCCACGGGACCTGTCGGCGGCGCTCGCGGCGCTCGCACGGCGGGAAGGGGCGACGCTTTTCATGACCCTGCTGAGCGTACTCGCGGCTCTGCTCGCGCGGCACAGCGGCCAGGAGGACCTGCTGGTGGGCACGCCGATCGCCAACCGCAACCGCCTGGAGACGGAAGGTCTCATCGGATTCTTCGTCAACACTCTGGTGCTGCGCGGAGACCTGCGGAGCCGGCCGGACCCTCCGGGCTTCCGCGAGGTGCTGCGGCGGATCCGCGAGTCGACGCTGGAGGCGCACGTGCACCAGGACCTGCCGTTCGAAAAGCTGGTGGAGGCGCTCGCGCCGGAGCGCGACCTCGGGCGCACGCCGCTGTTCCAGGTGATGTTCGGGCTCGCCAACGTGCCGGCCGCCAGGCTGGAGCTGCCGGACCTGCGCTGGTGCCCGGTCCCCCTCGCCGCCGAGGAGACCAAGTTCGATCTCACCTTGAACGTACAGGACGACGACGACGGCCTCCATCTGCGCTTCGAGCACAGGCTCGACCTGTTCGATCCCGCGACCATCCGCCGCCTGCTCGGCCATCTCGCGGTTTTGCTGGAAGGGATCGTCCGCGACCCGGAAGCCCGCCCGGCCGATCTGCCGCTGTTGTCCGTCCCCGAGCGTCACCAGGCCGCCGCGGAATGGAACGACACCGCGGTGGACTTCGCCGGTGCGCCCCTCCACGAGCGGGTCGCCGCGCAAGCGGAAAAGACCCCAGACGCGCCGGCCGTTCTCGCCGGCGGGCAGTCGATGACCTGCCGCGAGCTTGACAGGCGTTCCGCGCGGCTGGCCCGCCGGCTGCGCCGGCTCGGCATCGGTCCGGAAGCGGTCGTCGGACTGTGTGCCGAACGCACACCGGACGCGCTGGTCGCCTTGCTCGCGATCCTGCGCGCCGGCGGCGCCTACCTGCCGCTCGACCCCGCCTCTCCGCGCAAACGGCTGGAGCTGATGCTCGCCGACGCCGGAGCAGCGGCGCTGATCGGCCACGCGAGCCTGCTGAGCAACCTGACGGCACCACCGGGAATCCCGACGCTCACGCTCGGCCTTCCGGAAATGGATCCGGACCAGGAGGCTCCGCTGCCAGCCGTGGAGCCGGAGCACCTGGCCTACATCCTCTACACCTCGGGCTCGACCGGGAGTCCCAAGGGGGCGATGATCACCCATCGCGGACTCAGCAATTACATCGACTGGTCGCTCGGCGCCTATCTGCCGGAGAAGGAAGGGGAGAACGGACGCGGAGGCGCTCCGGTGCATTCTTCCTTCGCCTTCGATCTGACCGTAACGAGCCTTCTGGTGCCGCTGGCGGCAGGCCGGACGGTAGACCTCCTGCCGGACGGAGTGGAAGCCCTGACCGCCGCCCTGCGCACCGCCAACGGCTACGACCTGGTGAAGCTGACCCCAGCGCATCTCGACGTCCTGGGGCAGACGCTGGCGCCGGAGGAGCTCGCCGGGCGGACGGGGCTTCTGGTCATCGGCGGTGAGGCGCTCCTGGCGGAGACCGTCTCCCCCTGGCTGCAACAGGCTCCGGGCACCCGCTTGGTCAACGAATATGGTCCGACCGAAACGGTCGTGGGCTGCGCAGTCCACGAGGTGACCTCCTCCGTTCCGGGAGCGGTCCCGATCGGCAGACCGATCGCCAACGTGCAACTGCATGTGCTGAACGGATCGATGCAGCCGCTGCCGATCGGCGTAGCGGGAGAGCTCTATATCGGCGGGGCCGGCCTGGCGCGGGGGTATTTGCGCCGGCCGGACCTCACGGCAGAGCGCTTCGTGCCGGACCCGTTCGGCGAGCCCGGGGGACGCCTCTACCGGACCGGCGACCGCGCTCGCAGATCTCCCGAAGGCATTCTCGATTTCCTCGGCCGGCTCGACCAGCAGATCAAAGTCCGCGGCTACCGGGTCGAGCTGGGTGAGGTGGAAGCTGCCTTGGCCGCTCATCATGCGGTCAAGGCAGTGGTCGCGGACGTCTGGAGCACGGCTCAGGGAGGGTCGCAGCTCGTCGCCTGGGTTGTACGGGCGGCCGACGCCGCGCCGGCACTCGCCGCCTCCCTGCGCGTCTATCTGCAGGAGCGGTTGCCTCAGTACATGATTCCTGACCTGCTGGTCGACCTTGCGGAGCTGCCGCTGACCCCCAACGGCAAAGTCGACCGGCGAGCCTTGGGAAAGCTGCTGTTGAGCCCAGGGCGGGTTTTACCGACACCATACGACAGACCCGGAGCTCCGCGGACGTTGACCGAGCTCCACTTGGTACGCATCTGGGAGGAGCTGTTAGGCCGCGAGCCGATCGGTGTCCAGGACAACTTCTTCAGTCTCGGCGGGCACTCTCTGCTCGCCGTTCGCCTGCTCGCCCGGATCAGGCAGCAGTTCTGCCAGGATCTCCCGCTCGCCAGCCTCTTCCAGAATCCGACCGTCGAGACCTTGGCTGCGACGCTACCTGACGGCACTGGTGGCGCAGCCACAGCGACACACCTCATTGAAATCCAGCGCGGCGGAGCAGAAAAACCGTTCTTCTGTGTTCACCCGATCGGCGGCAGCGTCTTCTGCTACGTCGATCTGGCGCGGCAGCTTGGCCGGAGCCTTCCCTTCTACGGACTGCAGGCGTTGGAGAATGACGGAGCGGAGACCATCGAGGAGATGGCCAGTCAGTACTTGATCTCGCTGCAAGCCGTGCAATCGGACGGACCCTACCGTCTCGGCGGCTGGTCGATGGGTGGACTGATCGCCTATGAAATCGCCCGTCAACTCACAGCCGCGGGAGAGCAGGTCGAGGTGCTCGCGCTCATCGACACCGAGCTGCCTCAAGCCGGCCGGGCCTCATCCTCCCGAGAGGAAGCAGCGATAGCCTTGGAATTCGCGAGCGACTTGGCTGGTCTGCTTCAGGCCCCTTTGTTCATGGATGCGGCAGAGCTTGGGGGGCTCAGCGCTGATGAGGCTCTCGCCGCTCTCTTCGAGCGCGCCCGGGCGGCTCGGACCCTTCCTCCGGGCCTGGAGCTTGCGGAGATCCAACTCCGTTTCAAAATTTTCCGGAGGAACTGGCATGCCATACATGCCTATGTGCCGCTACCTTATTCCGGTGAGGTCCTGCTTTTCATCGCCGCCGACCGAGGCGACCTGTCAAGAGACGAAAGCTCCGGCTGGACTCAATACACCGTCCGCTCATCGGTCCACGAAGTCCCCGGAAATCACTTCACCATACTGACTCACCTTGGCGTCGAGGTCCTGGCCAAGAGGCTCGGAGGGGTGCTCGGCACTCGTTTTCTGTTGTCAGAATAGCCCCGGGGCGCGCCGCCAGCCACCGCACCGCGCGGTCGCGGTCCGCCACCGGGAACATCGCGTCGAACGCCGTCAACGCAGTGAGCGCCTCCACCGTGCCATTGCGAGTCGCGGCCGTGTCTTCCCAATAGCCGCGGAGATCCGTGCCCCCGCCGCCACCTGGCGGCTGCGCAGCCAGGCGAGAGCACGGACGGTATCCACCGTGCCCGATCCGGCGTCTCGGAAGTTCGGGGCCGGCTACAGCAAGCCCAAGAATTTCGCTACTTTTTTCTCAAACAGGCCCAAGCCGTCCTCCACAGCGCCTACTCGTCCCTGGAGCGAGCCGAGCCCGGCTTTAGACGGCCCGCTTCGCTGCTACGCCACAAGCAGGCAAACCGACCCTCCTCCAGCCGCTTGCTGTAGACACACAGCCCTGTCCCGTCCCACAGCAACACCTTCGCCCGCCGACGGGTCGCGATTGACGAACAAGTACAGATCCCCTGACAACGGGTCGCCCTTCATCTGATGCTCTACCAGAGCGCTCAGTCCGTCGAACCCCTTGCGCATGTCCACCGGGGCCCCATACGCGTACACCGTCACCTGCCGAGTGCTGCCGATCACCGCAGAGCCTCCAGAAGCCTCGCCGCATCGTCCACACCCAGCCCTTCCACTCGGTAGCCTTGCGGCGTCACCAACACCAACCGGCTCGAGCCCTCAAGGCGAGCCGACTCACTCTCCACGACCTCACTTTCCGGAGCGCTGCCCTTTTCTCCCTCGCCACCCAGCGACAGAGACTCGCATGGCTCACACCAAGTGCCACCGACACATCCCGCAGACTCCCTCCCTCTGCCAGCGCGGCCTGCGCACAGCCAACCGCCTCCTCCCGAACCTCTTGGGGGTACCAGCTACCGCGGCCTGCCCGATCGCCCACCAGGCGGCTGCTCAACTCACGAAACCGGCGAATTCGCTCTTCCATCGCACGCCCTCCTTTGGTGGGCCTACGATGCAACGAAAACCGCCACGATTCCAGACGGGGCGCGGCGAGATTTTACCATTTTGCAGTATCCCGCGATGCAGTCCGAATTGACCGGATCTGTACGACGGGATTGATCGGACCACCCAGTCTTTCGCATCTTCCGCAACTCGAACGGCCTGCAAACTCTTCAAGACAGACAGCGAAGGCTCACTGTTTGCCTCACCGGCATTCTGTCGTTAGAATCTGCGCGCTTAGGAGGAGACAACACCGTTGATTGAACGTGAGCCCCTGACAGCGCCCGACGGTACCCTCTTCCTGGCCGGACCGGACGACGTTCTCCTGACCACCCTCGACAGCAAAGAGGCCACCATCTCCCGCCGCGATCTCGCCGTTCACTTCCAGATGCTCGATGGAACCGGCGAGGCGCCTCGGTCATGAACTCCTTGTGGAGCTGCGCCAGCGTCATGGACCTCCCGCGGGCGAGAGCGGGAATCCCCTCTCCGTCCTGGAACTGGCGCGCGAGGTGGATGGCTGCCATGCGCAGGTCTTCGACTTCCTGGACGGACATCTCGGCGCGCAGAGGGGCGACCGGGTGCCAGCGGCTCTGGTGGCGGACTCCGATCTGCACCGTCGTCTTGCGGACGCGGAGGCAGACGAGGGTCTTCCCCTTCTCCAGAATGTAGTACCCAGACTCGGACTCCGAGGGCTTACGGAAGGCTTCCTTGACCACGGCTGGATGGATCCTGGGGACCGGGGGATGGGTGGGGGTGCGGGGCATCAGTGAGTCTCCTCGTCATCAAGTGGCCCTCAGCCGGCGGAGTGCCGGTCAGGAGCCGGTTGGTGGCGGCCGCTCTCTTCGAGCGGTGCGCGGGCATACAGGTCTCCCCTCCGGCTCGCCCACCC